>JFJP01014049.1_pt1 | contig 13582 bp, 13 predicted proteins | sample 431651 | NCBI WGS metagenome assembly JFJP01 (sample SAMN02602958, study PRJNA72255) | Microbial mat metagenome, whole genome shotgun sequencing project. | biome: fresh water; feature: sink hole; material: water; isolation source: purple microbial (photo- and chemosynthetic) mats found in...
GCAGTGCCACACCACCTTTACTACATTCCCAACGACCATCGGGTTTTCGCCAAAATAATACGGCATCTCGATCGCGATCGCCTGTTTCTGGAGCTTTGTGTAATACTAATAATAGATTATCTTCCGCTACGATAGCCCGTTGCTTGCCAAAACTTTTTTGACCCAAGCGATCGGTAATTTTGACGGGAAGATTCCAAGTTAGGGGTAATTTCATCAGGAAAATAGGTAATGGGGATCACGGATTTAAGAGGATTTCACGGATTTCACGGATTTTAATCTGCGTAATGGGTAATGGGTTTTAGGAAAAGAGGGAATAATGATTACTGCTCTTATTAAAATACTCGAAAAATTCATCACTATTGCCCATTGCCTATTCCCCATTCCCTGTTTCAAAGTTATTTTTTATCTTTTTTTCCGTGAGGATTTTCTGGTTTTGGTTCGGGTTCAGAAGACTTTAAGGCTTCATCTAAAACGGCTCTGGCTTCTTCCGCTTTACCTCTAGCTTCTCGATATCTAAGATTAGAAACAGCGAAATTTTTTAACACCTTAAAGCCGTCTTTTAACTCGGTTATTTCTTCCACCGTCACAGGTTGATCTGTGAACAAAATATCAATAGATTCTCGCACTTTTAGGGCTTCTTCTCTTGATTCCATCATCTTCAATTTCAAAGAAGCCAAATTACTCAAAATTTGCACCGCTTCGGAAATTGCATCTTCTTCTTCTAAGGGACTATCATCGGGTTCTTTGACTTCGATAAACTGTTGGGGACTAAAGCCTTCTTCAATCCCTCTAACGCTTAAAATGTTCTCAGGATCAAATAGATTGAATAATTTTTATTGAGTTTGAACTATGAAAGAACAATTGATTAAATGGTTAAATCTAGTTTTGGTGGCAAATGTTTTTTTTGTATTATTTAGTTTTTTTTGGTTAGTGGTTGCGGTTTTAGGACATTCTTTTAAACTCAATCTGGGATTGGATTTATGGTATAAACTTTGGCAACCTGTATTTACTCCAGCGATTGGAATTTTAATGGGCGGGGCGATTTTGAGTTGGGTAATTAGTAAAATTAACCAATTATTTTTTAGTCCCAAATCCGATTAATCCTGAAATTAAGGTTGGGTTTAGAGATTATAAAACCCAACCCTTTCGGAAATTTTTTATCCCTTTAAGAATAAGGAATAATCAGGAATATTCCCCAAGCTAAAAGGGAAAAAATTAAAAGAAAACCAATTCGCCAGAAAAAGCGATCGCGTTCATACTTTGTCATCGGTTTAAACCTGCTTTTAATCTTAGGAAATTTTGGTTATTTTAGTTTAACCTAACCTTCCGAAATTGCTGATTTTTTTAGTCTTTCTCCTAATAGTTGATTCGTCAGTTTTGGATCTGCCCGTCCTTCGGTTTTTTTCATAATTTGACCAACAAAAAATCCTTGAAGTCTGGTTTTCCCAGCGTGATATTGTTCTAATTCCTTGGGATTTTCTACCAAAACTTGATCAATAATTTCTGCTAAGGCTTTAGGATCAGATAATTGAATTAATCCTTTGGTTTCAACTAATGCTTTAGGAGATCCGCCTTGGGTTAAGAGTTCGGGTAATAAATCCTTAGCAATTTTACCGCTAATAGTTCCGGCTTCAATTAAAGCAATTAATTCTGCTAATCCTTCCGGTTTTAAGGTGACTTCAGTAACACTGCATTTTTCATTTTTGATATGGGCAGTAATATCACCCATAATCCAATTTACCGCTTGTTTAATATTAGCTCCGGCGGCAATTGTGGCTTCAAAATATTTAGAAATAGGGTGATCATCCGTTAATACACGGGTATCGTAGGGGGATAATCCTAATTCTGATTCATAGCGATGGCGTTTTTCTGCGGGGAGTTCTGGTAATTGAGATTTCCAGGTTTTTAATTGTTCAGCAGATACTTGAATTGGGGGAAGATCGGGTTCAGGAAAATAGCGATAATCGCTTGATCCTTCCTTTTTACGCATACTAATTGTCCGTTGACTTCCTTCTTCCCATAAACGAGTTTCTTGAACAATTTTTTCCCCGGTTTCAATCGCTTTAATTTGCCGTTCGATTTCATGATCAATCGCCCGTTGAATAGCACTAAAAGAGTTCATATTTTTGATTTCAACTTTAGTTCCGAACTCTTTTTGCCCCACCGGACGCACGGAAATATTAACATCACATCGCAGTGAACCTTCTTGCATATTGCCATCACTAACGCCCAAATAACGCATAATTCGACGCACTTCTTGGGCATATTCGGCGGCTTCTTGTCCCGAACGGATATCAGGTTCAGAAACAATTTCAGCTAAAGCAATTCCGGCTCGGTTATAATCAACCATAGAATAGGTGGAACCGGAAAGGCGATCGCTGCCACCATGAACTAATTTTCCCGCATCTTCTTCGATATGTAAGCGAGTAATTCCAATAGTTTTGCGAGTTGCACTGCCATCTTCATCGACAATTTCTATTTCTAAATGACCATTTATGGCAATGGGTAAATCATATTGAGAAATTTGATAATTTTTGGGCAAATCAGGATAAAAATATTGTTTGCGATCGAATTTACTGTAAGAAGCAATTTCACAATTCAGGGCTAACCCGGCTTTTACCGCATATTCTAAGACTTTTTCATTTAATACAGGTAGCACGCCAGGTAATCCCATACAAATCGGATCAATATTCATATTAGGATCAGCCCCAAATTTCGTGGAAGAATTGGAGAAAATCTTGGTTTCGGTGTTCAATTGACAATGGGTTTCTAACCCAATAATCGCTTCGTAATCCGTTTTAACAGGTGCAGTAGCAGTCATAGACATCCATTAGAATTTGATTAACAACTATTCTCTATTGTAGCTTTATCGAGGGAGTTAGAGTTATTTTTGTCAAAATCTGTGAGTCGATCACAGGGAAGTCTGATCGGAAAATAAATTTTAACAGACCAAATACTGTAATATATTAATCATAAGCTGAGTTTGTATCTTTTATCATGGTAATTTCCAATTCTCCCCTAGTATCACCAGATAAGTACATGGGGGTTAACCCTCGGTTAAAAATTGAAACCTTTCAGGAAAAATGCCCCGTTGCTGCTGGAGAGGATGTGATCAAAGGGCTAACCCAAACGCCAAAAACCTTGCCGGCTAAATATTTTTATGATGATCGCGGATCATTATTATTTGAAAAAATTTGTGCGTTACCCGAATATTATGTAACCCGCACAGAAGCAAAGATTTTACAAGATTATGCCTCAGAAATTGCCCATTTAACAGGCCCTTGTGAAATCGTAGAATTAGGAAGCGGAAGTTCTACAAAAACTCGGATTTTATTAGAGGCTTATCAAGAGTTAGATCATCCACTTCATTATTTACCAATTGATATTAGTGGCGGAATTTTAGAACAAAGTGCTTATGATCTTCTCAAAGATTACCCTAAGCTGAATATTCATGGAATTGTTAGCACCTATGAAACAGCTTTAAAAAATCTAAATCCATCTCCCTTACCTGCCCGAATGATTGGCTTTATTGGCAGTACCTTGGGCAATTTAAAACCGTCAGAATGCCATGTTTTCTTTTCCCATATTGTCGAGGCTTTGCAACAGGGGGATTATTTTTTATTGGGAGTTGATTTACACAAATCTGAATCAATTTTAGTACCTGCTTATGATGATAGTCAAGGGGTGACGGCAGAATTTAACTTGAATATACTCCGACATTTAAACAATATCTTTGAAGGAAATTTTAATTTACAGCAATTTGAACATTGGGCATTTTATAATCAAACCGAACATCAAATTGAAATGCACTTAAAAAGTTTGCGATCGCAAACAGTGGAACTTAAAAAGCTGAATTTAGCGATTGAATTGGCCACAGACGAAACGATTCATACTGAAATTTCTCGCAAGTTTGAACTAGAAAAAATCCAAGAAGAATTACGGGATTTAGGGTTAGTTTCCCTGAAGACTTGGACAGACAAAAATCAATGGTTTGGTTTGATTTTGTGTCAATTACAAGGAAATTAAGCAGAATTGTTGACGGTTGGCTGTGACGATTGATAGAAATGGTGCGTGCGCTTTCGCTTACGCACCCTACGGGACAATTATTTGAGCCAATCTTCTCCGACTCTAATGGTTAAATCTGAGCCGATTTCCCCGGTTGAGGAGGATTTGAGTTCACCTAAACCTAGGGTTTTTTGCATTAGTTTAGCCGCCCCTAAATCTCCTCCTTGAACAATAATTTGGGTTTTCAGTTGTTGAGTAGATTCAATTGGAGCTAAATAAACTTGATTAAAACCTTTATCGGATAAAAAATTGAGCATTTTCTCGGCGGATTTAGGATGACTAGAAACATTTTGAATCGCAATTTTTAAATCCTTGGATAAAGTCTCATAAGCAGAAGGTTCGTAGGCACTTTTTAAGGTATATCCGGTTGAATCTAAACGAAAATATTGATACATAACGCGATCGCGTCCCCGTTCATCAATTAACCAATAACTACTATTAGAATCCTCAGAACTAGAGCGACCAGGTAACATTACCATTTTAAAATTCTGCGGTTCCAGATTCAAACCAAAATTAACTAAGGTTAAAATTTCTTCAAAGTTTAAATTAGTATCAATATATTTTTGCATAATCCGAATAATTTCGGGAACACGAGGTAAAACCCTCGGATCTTTAAGTCGAACTAAAATCGCTTCCATTAATGCTTGTTGACGCTGTACCCGACCTAAATCTCCATAACCATCCCCCCGAAACCTAACAAATTGATCCGCTTGTTCGCCATTAATTGTTTGCCAACCAGGAGCTAAATCAATTTTTAATTGTTGGGTTTTATCTTGATAGGACATGGGTTGAGGAATATAAACTTCTACTCCTCCTAAAAAATTAACTAATTCTCGAAATGCACCGCTACTAACCCGAATATAACGGTTAACTTCAACTTTATTTAATATATTTTGAATCACTTCTTTTGCTAATTTAGGGCCGCCCCAATAATTGGCTTCATTAATTTTTCCCGTACCATAACCCGGAATTTGAACTTGAGTATCCCGGGGTATTGATAACAGACTTACGGATTTATCTTGGGGTTGAAAATGGACAAATAACACCGTATCACTGCGACCTTTAAACAGATCGGGAGAGGCGGAAGAAATGTTGGGGTTGCCATCAATTCCCAAGACTAAAATATTAACTGGACGAGATAAACTATATTTAAACCGATGTTGCCATAACCCATCTAAAATATTAGATTCCGGCTCAGTAAAATCAAATTTTTCAGGAGCTAATAAGGCTGTCATTGCCCCTAGAATTGCTGAGGTACTGGCTAGTAATAAAACAATAAAACTAAAAAAGAATAATTGCAGAAATTTGGGTTTTTTACGCGAAGGGAAGGGAGAAGTCATAAGCTGATTTAACGATAACTTTTAATTGAAACATCGAAACTGAAAATCTATCCTCTAACAGTTGGGTGCATTTGTCAAGACAATTTAATCATCTTTGATATTCTCCATTCCCTTTTGATCAAATCCTTAAGATATTAACCCCGATTGTTGTAGCCTTTCTCTGGAAATTTTAGCAGATTCAGCCACTTGAGCATGACTATCTTTGGCTAAATAATTCAAAGCAGAAAGGCTTTTTGGCGTGACCAGATGACCCAAGGCTTCCGCTAATCGTTGCCTAACTAACCAATCTTCAGCTTGAGCAAATCGCAGAATTTGATCAACAGATTCAACATCTTTAATTTCTCCAATTGCGGCAATTGCAGCTTGATGTAAAATCACTTCATCACTCTCTAATGCGGCTAACAAAACATCCCGGGCGCGAATATCTTTTAGATTCCCAAGGGATACCGCCGCGCTAAATCTAACTAGCCAATCTGTATCCTCATAAAAAGCTCTAACTAAAGGTTCAAATGCCCGAATATCTTCCAGATAACCCAAGGCACCTGCTGCATCGGCTCTTACCCCATAATCGGGATCATTTTCTAATAGTTTCACCAACAGAGGATAGCATTCTTCTGTTGGTTTAATTCCTAGGGCAAAAATTGCCATTGATCGCACTTGTAAACTTTCATCATTTAGCACTTTTTTAATTAAAGGAACAGCATCCTCTGGAGGAACATTTCTCAAAGAAGCTAAGGCTAATAGACGATCTCGTAAGTTTTTGCTATCTAGCTGATGGGCAATATTTTCTAAATTCAATGGTTGATTCATTTGTAAATCAGGTTTAACTAAATCTTTACTTATTATAGTCAAATTATAAAAAATTTGCCGAACGAATTGCTAGAGTTTTTGATCAACCGCAAAATGTCCCCAATGTTCTTCCCCTTGACGGTTAGGCGTTGATTCAGTTACGAGATGGAGGGAAAGAATCTGAAATTTCCCTTGAAAATACTGTCGAATTTCCGCCGGGGTGATCCCAAAAGGTGGCCCTCCGGCGCGGGAATGGGTAAAAAATAACCCGAATAATTGCCCATTTGGTTTAAGAATTGACTCAACTAAATCTACATAATTAGAGCGTTTATCTGGGGAAACTGCACAAAAACAAGTATGTTCAATTACATAATCAAACTGTCCTAAAAACTCCTGGGGTAAGTCAAAAATATCCTTTTGTAAAAATTGCGCCGAAGTGGGTAAATGTTCTCCAGAGCCCTTTAAAATTGACGATTTATTGATTAATAATTGTTGATATTCTAATCCGTCTTTAATCGCAGAAGCCGCAAAATCAAACCCAATCACCTCAAATCCATAACTGGCAAATAATAGGGCATCATAACCCCGTCCACAGCCTAAAACCGCCGTTTTCCCTGGGAGTGGAACTTCCGAAGATTGCAAAAACCGAACAAATGGCGGGGCGGGTTCTCCTAAGTCCCAGCCTGTGGTTCCCCGTTGATAGCGTTCTTCCCAAAAATTTCCTTCATTCACTGATACAATCATAACTGTTTTGTTGTTGAATAAGTTAAATTAAGTTAAACTAATTAGAGACTTGATAGCCTCCTGCTGATTTTATACTATTAGAAATCCCGTGTTTTTTCCCACGAACTAGAGTATTATTATGGAATTTTACCACTCTGTGCGTTATTCATCTGCCTTAGAACAAGCAATTGATCGGAATCCACTTATTGTAACACCAGAAACTTGTTTAGCAAATGTAATCAAAATACTGGGTCAATCTCAAAATCATTGCCTGTTGAATCCTAGTATTTCTTCAGGGGAAGACTCCAGAGCAAGTTGTGTCTTAGTCATTGATCAATACTCAGAAGAAATTATTCCTATTTTGGCTGATGAACAACCTCAAACTTCTTCGGTTTTGGGGATTATCACCGAACAAGATATTGTGCAATTAATTGCAACAGAAATTTTAGATAATCCCATAAAAACACCATTAGATAAAATTAGAGTTGCTGAAATTATGTCTCCGATTTCTGTTAGTTTAACAGAATCTGATGATCAAGATATTTTTACTGCTTTATCATTATTTCGGCAACATCAAATTCTGCATTTACCTGTTTTAGATAGTCGAGGACAATTAGTAGGAGTGATTACCCCAGAACGAATTCGCCGGGTTTTACAACCTGCTAATATTTTGAGATTACGACGAGTAGGAGATGAAATGATTACCCAAGTAATTACGGCTCCAGTCACAACATCAGTATTAAGTTTAGCACAAATGATGGCAGCCAATCAAGCCAGTTGTGTAGTTATTTTTCAAACAGAAACTCTGAATAAATTAACCCCGATTGGATTAGTAACGGAACAGGATATTGTTGGGGCAGAATTTTTAGAATTAGATTTAAAGGTGACTCCGGCAACAACGGTGATGAAAAATTTATCCTTTTATTTAAAAACTAATGATTCTTTATGGATGGCACATCAAGAAATGCAAAAGCAACAGGTACAACGACTAATAGTTTGTGGTGATGAAGGAGAGTTATTGGGAATAATTACACAGGTTAGTTTATTAAGAATGCTTGACCCGACGGAAATGTATCGAGTTGTTAAACAATTACAGCAATCGGTACATCAGCTACAAACGGAAAAATTAGAACTGTTAAAAAACCGGAATGCTGAACTAGAAAAACAAGTTCAAGAACGCACTTCTAAAGTTCAGGAATTGCAACAGTTAAATATTCTCAAGGATGATTTTTTGAGTACGGTTTCCCATGAACTCCGCACTCCTTTAGCTAATATGAAAATGGCTATTTATATGTTAAAAATAGCCCCAAATTCAGAACGAGGTCAGAAGTATTTAGAAATATTAGAATCTGAATGTATGCGAGAAACTAATTTAATTAATGATTTATTGGATTTACAACGGTTAGAATCTTCTGCCGCACCTATTACCATCGACAGTTTAAATTTATTGGAATGGTTACCTAATATTGTCAATCCTTTTTATTCTCGTACCCAAGAACGGAATCAGGCGCTAAATGTCCAGTATTATCCAGATTTACAATCTATTAGAACTAATCCCAATAGTTTAGAAAGAATTGTAGTAGAATTGTTAAATAATGCCTGTAAATATACACCCAATGGAGGCGAAATTTTCTTGGGAATTCATTATCGTTCTTTGTCTAATTGGCTAGAATTAATTCCCACAACTAATAACAAACGTAAAAAAAAGAAACCAGATATTCCTTTACCCCTTCCCCCTATTTCTGACCCCTTACAAATTGTGATTCGTAACCAAGCCCAAATTCCTGAAACCGAACTCCCTCGAATTTTTGAGAAGTTTTATCGAGTCCCTAATGCCGACCCATGGAAACAAGGAGGAACCGGGTTAGGGTTGGCTTTAGTCCAAAAGTTAGTAGCACAATTAAACGGAACAATTCAAGTGGAAAGTAGCCAAAATATCACTACTTTTACGATTGAATTTCCCTGTTAAGTTCAGTTCTTATTGAGCGAGTAAGGATCGCCGAAATCCTGTGCTGTTGGTATTTGATGAAATTCAAAGTTGGTGATTTCGCGATCGGATTTAGATTGGGCATTAGAGAGAATTGAACGAGTGTTGATGGCAAGTTAATTAACTTTTGATAGAAACCCGGGTTTTCCCATAAATCGGGTTTCTCAACTGGGGATTTTCAAATGACTAATAATAAAAGAGTGTTGATTTTAGGTGGAACGGGAGAAGCGGCGGCATTAGCGGCTAAAATTGAGGAAATTCCGGGTGTAGATGCGATCGCCTCTTTTGCCGGTCGGACTAGACAGCATATTACTCTCACAACCCCTTCCCGTACAGGTGGTTTTGGCGGTGCAACTGGGTTAGCAAATTATCTGCGCCAGGAAGGAATTGATTTTTTAATTGATGCCACCCATCCCTTTGCCGCGCAAATTTCTTTTAATGCCGCTTTAGCTGCCTCGGAGTGTGGTATTCCTCGATTAATTTTAAGTCGTCCAGCTTGGGAAAAAGTACCGGGAGATCGTTGGATTGAAGTCGAAAGTAATCAAGCAGCGGCGAATATTTTACCGGGGTTAGCTGAACGAATTTTTCTTACTATTGGTCGGCAAGAACTCGCAACTTATGCCCATTTAAAAGGTATCTGGTTTTTGATGCGGATGATTGACCCACCGGAACTGGATGCAACCACACCAACCGGAAAATTATTGTTAGAACGGGGGCCTTTTTCTTTGGAGTCAGAGCGATCGCTTTTACAAGAATATCAAATTGGTGCGATCGTGAGTAAAAATAGCGGCGGTGATGCTACTTACGCCAAAATTATCGCCGCCAGAGAGTTAGGAATTACAGTAGTAATGGTGCAACGTCCACCTGTGCCTGAAGGGGAAAAAGTGGCGGATATTAAAAGTGTCGTAGCCTGGTTAGAAAAAAGATTATAAATATTTATAATCCCGGTTTCACTACAACCCATTGCGTTACAGGTGCCATTGCTTTCCAACCTAAAAATTTGCCGATCGGTTCGGCTTTTTGAATGCCAATCCGAGTTAGTTCTCCCCCTAGTTTACTATGCCATTGAAGTAGGATTAATTCGCTTTCGACTGTAACAGTATTGGTAACAAGACGACCGCCTTGGCGCAGTGCTGACCAACAGGTTTCAAATAATTCTGGTTCTGTGATTCCACCACCGATAAAAATAGCGTCGGGTTGAGGTAAATCTTGGAGGGCGATCGGTGCTGTTCCGGCTACGATTTTGAGATGGGGAGTTCCCAAGGCGATCGCATTATCGGCAATGTATTGTAATCGGGTGGGATGATGTTCGATGGCGATACTCTGGCAACGGCGATCGCTCCGCATCCACTCAATCCCAATTGAACCACAACCCGCCCCTACATCCCACAGCAGTTGTCCGGGTAAGGGAGCCAATGCAGTCAGGGTTATAGCACGAACTTCTCTTTTTGTCAACTGTCCATCATGCTGATAGGCAATATCGGGAAGTCCGGGGAGGCGAGGCGCAAGGGTGAGGGGTTTGGAGGAGATGCAGGTAATGGCGATGACGTTCAAATCTGCGATATCTGTAAATTCCCCAGGGTTGGCGATGCCTTCAATTTGGCGCTCTCGCGTTCCCCCTAGATGCTCTAAAACGATGATGCGACTCTCGCCAAAACCCCGTTCGGTGAGAATTTGGGCTGCGATCGCCGGAGTCTGTGCATCGGCACTCAGCACTAACAGTTTAGCACCCGGATAAAGCACCGCATTCAACAAAGCCGGAGGGCGACCGCACAAACTCAAAGTTTCCACCTCACTTAGCGACCAACCCAAACGACTACAGGCGAGACTGAAGGTAGAAGCAGATGGAATAATCGTCATTTCGCTAATAGGAATGTGGCGGGTGAGGGTAACGCCAATTCCGTAGCACATCGGATCGCCACTCGCCAAAACGCAGACAGATTGACCGCGACGGCGGATAATCTCGTTAACGGAGTCCTGTAGGGGAGAAGTCCAGAGAAGTTTTTCCCGTCGATCTTCTGAAGGTAACATCGCCAGATGACGTTCACCGCCGACAATAACTGATGCCAGAGATAGGAGACTTCGCCCCACTGAACTTAATCCCTCTAACCCATCTTCGCCAATTCCTATAATCGATAGCCATTTCGACTTGCAATTCCGATCCGTCATGTCTAAAAAAATTTGAACTGTGGTATAATTATTGAGCTTGTCTTTGGGAAAGTCCGGTGCGATTCCGGTACTGTGCCGCAACTGTAATCAAGTTAAAAGTAAAAAGAAAATACTCAACAGTGCATTTTCCCTTTTTCCTTGTGAGTCAGAACACCAATTGTAAGCTTTTTAAGAGTAGATAGAAACCTAATTTTCTAACTACTTCTCTGCGTCGCATGGAGAAAAAACAACTGTGAATTGGTTAGTTGAAGCAAATGTTTGTCCGGGTTTGTTTTACGGAACTCCTGCCCAAGACGGGTTTTTAATTCGCATCCGCACCCCGGGTGGATGGCTGAATTCTGAACAGGGAAAGGCGATCGCTACTTTGCTCGAACAGTGGCATAGTACAATACAAGTTACTAATCGGGCAAATCTGCAAATTCGGGGCGTTCAAAAATCACCCACTTTAGAAGACTTTCAAACCTTACAAAAATTAGGGTTAGCCGCCCATAATCCCAGTATCGATCACCTGCGTAACATTATGAGCAGTCCTACTGCTGGAATTGACTGCCAAGAATTAATCGATACTCGTCAATTAGTCCAAGAATTGGATAATTTTATCCAAAATCATCCATCAATTGCCGAACTGAGTCCTAAATTTAGCATCGGTATTGATGGCGGTGGTGCAGTCGGAATTGGCACTCGTTCAACTATAGCCTGGGAACACCGCTATAACGAAATTCAGCTATCAGCAATTGCCCTCAATAATTGGACAAATTTAACTTCTAGTGTTTGCTTTCGATTGGCACTGGGAGGCGATAAACAATTATCGGATACCGATCTATTAATTGAGCCAAAAAACTGTTTATCTGTAGTGGCAGCACTGGTAACAGTTTATCTGGATTATGTCAAACAAACCCCATCCATAAATGGGAAAAAACCTCGGATGAAACACTTGCTAAAAGATTGGGGAGTGGAAAAATATCTCGAACAAGTTAACTCTCGATTAAATCATCCTTTAGAGCGGAATGTTACTGGCTCAACATTACCCACTCAACCCTATTTTCATTTAGGAATTCATCCTCAAAAGCCAGCCGGATTATCTTATATTGGCTTATCATTAAGATTAGGACAATTGACGGCTACTCAATTATGGGGATTAGTAGAAATGTCGGAAACTTTTGGTAGCAATCAGTTACGATTAACTCCTTGGCAGACTATTATATTACCCGATATTCCTGATGAAAAAGTGTCAGAATTGTTGCCAAAACTGGCATCATTAGGATTATCTGCTTCTAGGGGATGGGATTGTGCGATCGTTGCCTGTGGCGGAAAACCAGGTTGTGCGGTGGCGGCAACTGCAACTCAAATTCATGCGACCATGCTGGCAGATTATTTGAACGATCGCTTAACCTGCGATTCACCTGTTAATATTCATTTGACAGGTTGTGCCAAATCCTGCGCTCAACCCAGTCCAGCAGAAATTACACTTTTGGGAACTACAATTGAGCAAAATGGCGAAATAATTGAAGGCTATAAAGTCTATATTGGCGATGATAAAAAATCGTTAAAATTCCCCATATTTGAAGGAGAATTTGCGAAGATTCCCCCGATAATAGCACAATTTTTAATCTCCCAAAAATTGCAGAGTTCACAACAATGAATAAGATTGAATATATTCGGAATGGCGACGATATTTACCGGAAATCTTTTGCAATTATTCGGGCTGAAACTAACTTAGAAAATCTACCCGATGATTTAGCTCATGTTGCGGTTCGTCTAATTCATTCCTGTGGGATGACAGATATAACCCAAGATTTAGAAGCCTCATCGGATGCGGTGAAAATCGGACGGAATGCCCTTTCTCAAGGTGCATCAATTCTCTGTGATTCTCAAATGGTAGCTAATGGAATTACCAAAGCGCGTTTACCTCAAAATAATCAGATTATTTGTACGCTCAATCATCCAGAAGTGACCGAGTTAGCCCGTCAAATTAATAATACTCGATCGGCTGCCGCTTTAGAGTTTTGGCGATCGAATTTAGCCGGATCGGTGGTAGCAATTGGTAATGCACCAACAGCACTTTTTCACTTACTAGAATTGCTCGATGAAGGTGTAGCAAAACCTGCTTTAATTTTAGGTTTTCCGGTTGGATTTGTGGGAGCGGCAGAATCGAAGCTAGAATTAGCAGCAAATAGTCGCGGAGTGCCATTTATTACCCTGCACGGACGTAGGGGAGGAAGTGCGATCGCGGCAGCAGCAGTAAATGCCTTAGCAAAAGAGAACGAATTATGACTAAATTAGGGAAACTTTATGGATTAGGAATTGGCCCTGGCGATCCCGAATTGCTGACGCTAAAAGCACACCGAATTTTAACAACTGTTCCGGTAATTGCTTATCCTACTTTAGAAAATGGCAAGGTTTTGGCTAGGGCAATTGTGGCGGATTTCATTCTTCCCCACCAGATAGAAATTCCCATGCCATTACCGTTTAGTGTAGAGCGAAGTTCTCAACCCCATTATGATATTGC
>JFJP01039399.1_pt1 | contig 13582 bp, 9 predicted proteins | sample 431651 | NCBI WGS metagenome assembly JFJP01 (sample SAMN02602958, study PRJNA72255) | Microbial mat metagenome, whole genome shotgun sequencing project. | biome: fresh water; feature: sink hole; material: water; isolation source: purple microbial (photo- and chemosynthetic) mats found in...
TGCAGCAAAAGGAGAAATCCGACCTGGAAAAGCTCCGGGCATTGCAGGAAAAAGAAAAGTCCGAACAGGAAAAGCTCCGGGCATTGCAGGAGAAGGAGAAATTCGAGCAAGAGCTGGAACGGCTCCGGATTCAACTGGAGGAGCTCCAGAAGCGGGACAGGACGGACGACTGATGCACTTGAATCCGAAAGCCAAGCCACGCTCGCCCGTTTTTCGTCAATTTCAAGGCTGTAAAAAGGCCCAGCGGGAAGCCAAGGTCTAACCCAAGCCCGGGCGCCCGTGGCGCCGCGGCCAAGCGTCCGCCCAAAACCCAAAAAAGCTCCCGCGCAGTGGCGGGAGCTTTTTGGGTTTTGCGGACACAGGCGATCAAGGCGTCAAGTAGTCGTCCGTCGGGTGCAAGGCCACCACTTCGATGAGCGAGCCTTTGCGCAGCACGAACTCCGAGACGCCCACCTCGGTCTCCGTGGAGCCCCAGTCGTAGGTGTAGCCCAGGCGGGTCCAGGGGAAGCGCGGGGGGAAGTACGAGTAGAGGATGTTGTCCTGGAACCACGCGGCGTGCTCGGCGGGCGCGTCCTCGGCCAGCTCCGCCACGGCGGCCGCGTCGTTGGTCTCCGGGTCGGCGCTGGGTCGGAAGAGGTCGTCCACGCGCACCCACATTTCCACGAAGTGGCTGTACTCGTTTTGCGGCGGAAGGCCCAGCAACTGCTTGGCCCTCATGGCGGGATCGGAAACCGAAGTCTGTCCCGCGAACCAGTCCTTCACCTCGGGCACGGTCGTCACCCACATCTCGCCCCAGGAGTTGCGGGTGGTGTCGCCCGCGCTGAAGCTGTCCGGGAAGCGCGTCCAGGTCAGCACCAGCACGCGGTCGGCGCCGTCGGGGGCCTCCGAGAAGCTCAGGTTCGGGTTGTCGGGCGTCAGCGCCACCAGTTGGTCCGTAACTTCGTCCGGCTCGGCCACCATCGCGTCCTCAATCGAGAGAAGGTAGCGCTCCTCGAGCGTGAGCGTGTCGGCCGTGGGCGTGGCGGTCTCCTCCTGCTGGCAGGCGCCAGCGGCCAGGAGCATCAGGGCAAAAGGCAGAAATCGTTTTGTCATGGGTTTGGAGATTGATTCGCCAACAAAATTAAACCAAAATGCCCAAGTAGCCGATAGCTTTTTTGTCCACCTTGATGCCAAGTTGCCTTCGGTGATGCAATGTCCCAAGCACCCATTTCTGACCAATCCGGGCTGTTCTGACCCTATCCATCGCCGAATTGTTGCACCCTTTCAGGATTCATGGGCTTCACCCCTAGCTATGTTCAGTAAGATTTCAAAATTAACTAGCATTAAATTTCAAATTAATGTTCAAATGAATATGTTAGCGCGGTCTAAAAAGATCACTTCTAAAATTCGCTTTCAAAAATTATCTTTGATTATCAATTGGTTACAAATAGAATAATGCAAATAATGGTTTTTATGCTGGACCCAGTCTTGCTTATCGCATATGGTTTTTCCTTGCGAATCGCCGTCCCACTCATCCCCTCTAATTTTGATTTCGAAAAATTTTCGTGCCCTTCGTGCCTTTCGTGGACAAATCCCCCGGTTTTTAGACTGGACTCATATGTACTTTTTCTTCATCCCATTGAATTAAAACACATAGGCACATAGTTTGAAATCAAATAGTTACATAGAAAAAAACTATGTGCCTATGTATTTTCACTACTGTGCCTATGTGTTTAAAGGCGCCAAAAGGATAATGAAAAATAATTTTAGGAACTTGCTTATTTCAGCTTTGAACGCGATTGGGTATCAGAACGCGTAGCTGGCCGAGAGGTAGAACCGGCGTCCGAAGCCGGGCAACTGGTGCGGCCTTTCGTAGCTGGTCGCCGCCCAGGTGGCCTCGGCCTCGAAGGGCATGACGTTCCAGACGTCCTGCCCCAGGACGTTGTCCACGCGGACGGAGGCCCGCACGCCGGGGAAACCGAGCTTGGCGAAATCCTGGCCGATGTTGAGGTTGAACTGGGTGCTGGCGGGAATCTGGTGCAGGAAGAAGTAGGCGCCCGAGGCCGGGTCTGCCGGGTGGTAGCTCTGGATCTTGCCATTGTGGAGCATCTCCAGCGCCAGGAGCGTGCCCGTGGTTCGCCAGTGGCGCGAGGCGCCCATCTTGAGCAGGAAGCTGGGCGAATCGAGGGCCTCGTACTGGTTGGGCAAGAGGACGCCTTGCGGGTCGCGGAAGAAGTTGTAGGTGTCGGTGGGCTTGCGCAGGGCGTAGTAGGTGGCGTTGGCCCAGGCCTCGATGCCTTCGAGCGGGCGGAAGGCCAGGGCCAGCGAGCCGCCCGTGTTGTGCCATCCGGTTCCCTTGGTGAAGGAGTTCACGGCCGAGTTCCACTGGTAGATTTCGGAGCCGACGAGGTGGAAGGCATTGGCCACCAGGCTGATGCTGCTGCCCAGCATAGTGCTCAGCGCGGCTTCGTAGTTGGTGGTCTTCTCGGATTGGGCGTCGCCGAAGGCCAGGGGCAGGCGGTTGATTTCCTGCGAAGGCACGGCGCGGAAGGCCTGGGCGTAGATCAGGCGCAGGTTGGTCCGGTCCGAGAAGCGGTAGTTCAGGGCCAGCCGGGGCGTCAGGTCGCTGGCCACGCGGTCCTCGGCCAGGATGGGCTCGAAGCCGGTAGGCAGGCCATCCTGCCAGGCCGTGGCGCTATAACGCAGCTCGCCGCCCAACTGCCGGAACACCCGATCGACGGTCTGCTGGTCGAAGCGCAGGCCCGCGATGACCGAGAACGCCGGCCAGGGCGTGTAAATGGCCTGGGCGAAGGCCCCCAGCGCGCTGCCCTGGGCAGAGATGCCGCCCCACCGCGCCCAGCCGATGAAGGCGTTGTTGGCGTAGCTGAAGCGCTGGTAGTTCTGGTAGTCGGCTACCTTGAAGTTGCCGCCCAGCATCACGTTCAGCTTTTCGCGGGCGATGGGCGAAAGCAGGAAGTTCATGTCCGTCACATGGTCCACGCCCTGATAGACGAACTTGGCCCCGCCGCCATTGGCCACCAGCCGGGCCGTGTCGAGGTCGGAGGGCCGCACGGCCGCGGAGACGTACTCGTAGAAATCGCCGTCAGGGTCGAGCAGGAAGGCGGCCTGGCCCTGGCTGAGGATGCTGTCCGAGGAAAACGCGTTCGCGAACACGGCTCCGCTGAGGCGGGGCACGGCCCGCTGGACGTCGTAGGCCGCCACTTCGCGGTTGGTGTTGGCGTTGTGCCACAGCTCGAAGCGGAAGCCCTTGTCGGCCAGCCAGCCGCGGCGGGGCTCGTATCGGATGAAGGCCGAGCCGGAGCCCCAGGCCCTGTCGTTCTCGGGGTGGTTGAACGTTACGTTGTCCTTGGGCCAGACCCAGTTGCTGCGGCGGCTGAACAGGAAGGCGCCGACCGTGAAGTCGCCATAGGCCAGGTCGAGCTTGAAGTTGGGAGCCGGCGCGCCCACGGCCAGGGCCTGGCGCTCGGCGGAGTTGTCGGCCCGCAGGTAGAAGTCGGTGCCGAACTGGAAATCCGCCACGCCGTCCTGGCCGTAGGCGTTGTACCAGTCGGTCCGCGTGTCGTAGGCCACCTGCCCGCTGAACCAGTCGAGGTGGAGCGCGTAGCGGAAATCGCCGTGCTTCTGGCGGAGGTCGAGCGCGTACTCCAGCGCCTGCGAGGCCTGCCCCAGCATGGGCGCGTTCAGGCGCAGGCTCACGCCCGGCTCCTGCCGGGTGATGATGTTGACCACGCCCAGCACCGAGTTGTTGCCGTAGAGGGCCGCCCCCGGGCCGCGGATCACCTCGATGCGCTCCACGAAGCTCAGGTCGTTCACCAGGTCGGCGTAGAAGTCGCCGAAGTGGAAGTTGTCGTTCAGCTTCATGCCATCCACCAGGAACAGGATGCGCCGCTGCGTGTTGTTCGAGAAGAATCCGCGGAAGTCCACGTTCGTGTTGTGGCCCTCGAAGTGGGCGTAAACCTCCGGCACCCGCGCCAAGACCTGCGCGAGATCCTGGTAGCCATAGCGTTCGATGTCCTCGCGGGTGATCACCGTTACCACGGCCGGGGCGTCCATCAGCCGCTCGGCGGTCCGCGTCGCCGTCACGACTTCCAAGGCCATGAGCTCCTCCAGGCTCATCGTAAACAAGTCGTCTTGGGCCATCAGGCCCGCGCCGCTTGGCAACGCGCTGGCCAGCAGGGCAAGTAGGTAGATTTTCTTTTTCATGTGCTTTGGTTTTTGAGGTGAGATGAATGAGCTTTGTTTCCGAAAAAAACGCCTTCCAACCACAAAGCGCGCGAAGCCCGTGGCGACAAGCGGAGTATCGACATGCGATCTGTTGGTTTTCAGCTTTAAATTTTGAGCCCAGTAAAAAAAAGTCATTTTTTTACATGTATTGATTTTTAACTAATTGATAATCAATAATAATATTATGAAAAGTATTGTAGAGATGGCTTTATTAGACCGCGCTCAATTTTGAAAGGCCAATCCTGGCATGGAAAGAGGATGAAGCCTTTGCCTACCCTGTCGGCTTGCCCCGCCAATGCCACCCGTTTTCCCTGCCAGGGCCTTAGCGGCTTCCCAATTTAACACATCGCTCACGTTTTAGAAACATTTTTTCACCAATGGCAAAACATTTTCGGCTGAAATGCCAATTTTTGATGTTAAACTTGCGGAGAATGGCGGAAAATGGCAGACCAAATAAGCGAAAAGAACGACCTAGCAACAGAATCGCTGGATGGACTAAAAGAATGGGCATACCAGGGCATTTTCCTTTTTCGTAGCTTTGGCCCATCAAAAAGAAACGAAACAGTTGAAACCATGAAACCAAGATTGTCCATGCTTTTCCTGGCCTTGCTGTGGCACGCGCCGGCCGCCTGGGCGCAATGCTCCGACCCCGGCTACCAGGACGGCAACCTGAACACCTGCACCACCGGCTACCTCGGCGCCACGGGCCAGGACGAGGGCACGAGCATCCGCATCCTCGGCAACGGCGACATCGTCGTGGCGGGCAAGTTCCACGGCATCCCCAGCCCGCAGAACAGCTACAACTACTTGGCCGCCAGCGCCAATTCCACGGGCATGGTGCTCATCTTCAGCCCCGACGGCAGCCAGCTCAAGGCCGCCGCCCGCCTGGGCGACCAGGTGGACGACATGGACGTGGACCGCGAGCGCGACCAGATCGTGGCCTATGGCAGCTTCGGCCTGGCCAAGCTCAACGCCGACGGCAGCCAACTGGTCTGGAGCAAGACCCAGAGCCCCGTGGGCACCGTGGCCGCGCCCGCCATTTACAGCACCGGGCGCCGCGTCAGCGTGGGCCAGAACGGCGACATCGTCGTGCTCGGCAACACCGGCAGCGCCTCGGCCAGCGACGGCTTCGCCCTCCTGTTCGACCACCAGGGCAACCCCATCGGCGGCACCATGAGCCTGCCCCGGAGCGGCATCGGCGGGGGAACCTACAACGAAAAGTGGGAAGACATCGCCCTCGATTCGCAGGGCAAGCGCATTTTCGTAACCGGAACCATGCAGCGGTGCAGCAGCTACCAGAGCTCATTCCTGGTGGCCTACAGCTACGCCTCCGAGAACTTCGGCAGCGAGCTCTGGCAGTCGTTCTCCCTCTGGTGCTCGGGCGCCGATGAGCAGAACCTCGAGGCCGACGCCCGCGGCAAGCGCGTCGAGTTCGCCAACGGCGAGCTGCTCTTCGTGGGCCATGCCGACGGCGGCAACAACCTTTTCACCCGAAAGGCCAACGACTTCGAGACCAGCGAGCCCAACCTGGTGGCCATCGACCGGTGGAACAACGGCGCCGGATTCGGCAGTGGCAAGATCGGCTTCTTCGCCCGCCTCAACCCGCAAGACGGGACCGTCATCAAGAGCCAGTTCCAGTTCTCGTCAACCGGGGTGAACCAGGCCCGCAGCTTCGAGATCCTGGCCATCGGCGCGCAGGAGGACGGGCAGGTGCTCATCGGCGGCATCTCCAACAAGGACATGCCCAACCGCGCCAACCTCCAGATCAACGGCACGCCGCTCGGAGCCCGCGTGGACGATGAGGCCTGCCTGATCGGCGTGCGCCAAGACTTCGCCCTGCGCAGCCTGGTGGCCGGCTTCACCGGAACCCAGTCGCCCTCCACCTCCGCCATCACCGCGCTCGACGCCCACAACGGCAAGGTGGCCGTCCTGGGCAAGACCCAAGGCGGCATCATCACGCATTCGCCCCTCGACGGCAGCTTCTCGTCCGACCAAGACGTTTTCCTCAGCATCTTCAACCAGACCTCCCTGGTAACGGGCATCGCCGACCCCGAGGCGAGCGAGCCGGCCATTTTCCCCAACCCCGTGCAAGGAACAGCCGAGGCGCGCCTGCCGCTCCACTGGCAAGGCCCCGGCGCGCGGCTGTCCATCCTGGCCCTCGACGGGCGGCTGGTGGCCCAGCACACGCTGCAAGGCACGGCCAGCCAGCCCCTTCCGGCCTTGCCCTCGGGCTTCTACCTGGCCCGCTTCGAACAGGGCGGAAGGACCGCCTACCAGAAACTTGTCGTGCCCTGAGGCCGGAAGACGCCCCGCGGCATAGCACGACAACAAGCCCCATCGACCCAGGCAGACGAACGGTCGATGGGGCTTCGCGTTGAAATCGGGCAAAAGGCTTATTTTTGTCGCCGCAAAACCCAAAAGTCCAACAGCATGAGCTTCCCCATCCGCCCAGCCCAACGCAAAGACGCCGAGACCATCGCCCGGTTCCAGGTCCTGATGGCCCAGGAGACCGAGGGCGCCCGCCTGGAATGGGAGACCGTCCAGAAAGGCGTTTCCCGCGTCTTCGACCAGCCCGAGCACGGCTTCTACCTCGTGGCCGAGCGTGACGACCAGATCCTGGCCTGCACCCTGCTCACCTACGAGTGGAGCGACTGGCGGAACGGGCAGGTGCTCTGGATTCAGTCGGTTTACGTGCTGTCCGAACACCGTGGAAAAGGAATCTTCCCATCCATTTTCTCCTACCTCCAGCAACTGGTGTTCGAATCCAAGCAGTACGTCGGCCTGCGGCTCTACGTGGACAAGAAAAACCACGCGGCCAAGGCCGTTTACCAAAAACTGGGAATGGATTCCCAACATTACGAACTTTTTGAATGGATGCCCTCATCCGAAACAAAACAAAATCCTTAATCATGGAAATGCAAATCAAGCTCAACCGCCTCAACGACGCCATCCACTTCGAGGCTGTCAACGAAAAAGGCAACCGCGTCGAAATGGACGGAGCCGCCAGCATCGGCGGACAAGGCAAAGGCATGAGCCCCATGGAGCTGCTGCTCGCGGCCGTCGGCGCCTGCGGGGCCTTCGACACCGTGGACATCCTCAAGAAACAGCGCCAAGACCTCCAAGACATCCGCCTGAGCGTAACGGGCGACCGCGCCGACGAGGGCACTCCCAAGCCGTTCCGCGGCATCCACATCCACTTCGACCTCTTCGGCACCGTCGATGCCGCCAAGGCCGAGCGCGCCGTGCAGCTCGCGGTCGAAAAATACTGCTCGGTGGCCGCCAGCTTTGACCCGAAGATCAGCATCACCCACAGCTTCAAGGTCTTGCAAAACCAAGAAGCGCAAGCATGAAGCTCGAAGACCTGATTGGCAACACGCCCCTTGTCGAGCTGCGGCACCTGAACCCCAACCCCAAGGTGCGCATCCTGTGCAAGCTCGAGGGCCAGAACCCTGGCGGCAGCGTCAAGGACCGGGCCGTCTTAAGCATGATTTCCAGCGCGTTGCAACGGGGCCAGATCAAGCCGGGCGACAAGCTCGTCGAGGCCACCAGCGGCAACACGGGCATCGCCCTGGCCATGATCGCCAACGTCAAGGGCCTGAAAATGACCCTGATCATGCCCGAAGGCGCCACCCGCGAGCGCATCCTGGCCATGCAGGCCTACGGGGCCGAGGTCATCCTGACGCCCGCGGCCAAGACCATCGAGTACGCGCGCCAAATGGCCGAGCAAATGGCCGCCTCGGGCGAGTACTTCCAGCTCAACCAGTTCGCGAATCCGGACAACTTCTGGGCGCACCACCGGACGACAGGCCCCGAGATCTGGCGCGACACCCAAGGCCAGGTAACGCACTTCGTCTCCGCGATGGGCACCACCGGCACCATCATGGGCGTCTCGCGCTTCCTCAAAGAGCAGAACCCGGCCATCCAGATCGTCGGGACGCAGCCCAAGCCGGGCTCGCAGATTCCCGGCATCCGCCGCTGGTCGCCCGATTTCCTGCCCGCCATCTTCGAGCCCGGCCGCGTGGACCGCGTCGTGGACGTCAGCCAGGAGGAGGCCACCCTCATGACACGCCAAATGGCCGCCAAGGAGGGAATCCTCGCCGGTATGAGCAGCGGCGGAGCCCTCTTCGCCGCCCTCGAAGTCGCCAAGGAGCTCGAATCGGGAACGATCGTCTGCATCACCTGCGACCGCGGGGACCGCTACCTCAGCTCCGACTTGTTTGGCTGAACTATCACCACACTGCAAAAATGGAAATTCCATTTTTGCAGTGTGGCTTTATTCCATTGAACCGAACCTGCTGGCCAACGCCTTGACATCAACCCCAAAAAAAACAGGTTCCTTAACTTTTATCTTTCCAAAAAATGATGAGCAAAAAACTTCAATGGTCAGGAATCCTGACATCCGCGGCACTGCTGATGGCCGGCTGTGGCGATCCGCAACCCACCGCGCAACAGGAGGAAATCCACCCCGACGCGCTGGCCGCCATCCAGGCGGTCAACATGGACAGCACCTTGCAGCCGGGCGACGACTTCTTCCGCTACGCCAACGGCGGATGGATGAACAGCCACCCCATCCCCGCCGACAAGAGCAGCTTCGGGGCCTTCAACGAGCTCGACGAGATGAACAAGGAGAAGCTGCAAAGCCTCATCCTCGAAATCTCGAAAATGGACGCCGCCGATGGGTCCAACGAACAGAAAATCAGGGATTTCTACAACAGCGGGATGGACAGCCTCAAGATTGAGCAGGACGGCCTGACCCAGCTCAAGCCCTTCTTCGACGAAATCGAGGCCATTTCGGACAAGGCATCGCTGGTCAAGGCCATTGGCAAGCTGCAAAGCTACGCCATCATGCCGCTCTTCTACTTCTCGTCGGGCCAAGACAAGCAGAACAGCCAGGATGTTACGGGCATGGTCTGGCAAGGCGGGCTCGGCCTTCCCGGCCGCGACTACTACACCGAGCAGGGCGAGCCCTTCGAGGGATTCCGCACGGCCTACAAGCAGCACATCCAGAACATGTTCGAGCTGCTGGGCGACGACGAGGCCACCGCGGCCAAGAACGCCAAAGTGGTCTGGGAAATGGAGCTCCAACTCGCCATGGCCTCCAACACCAACCTCGAAAACCGCGACGAGCACGCCACCTACAACCGCATGACCCAGGAGGAGCTCCAGGCCCTCATGCCCGACTTCGACTGGAAGCTCTTCTACGAGCAGGTCCAGGCGCCCGTCTCGGACGTGGACGTTTCGCAACCCAAGTTCGCCCAGGAAGTCAGCAAGATGGTCGCCCAGCGCGGCCTGCCCGAGTGGAAGGCCTTCCTGCGCTGGAAGCTCATCAGCGACCTGGCCGACTACCTGCCCCACGCCTTCGTCCAAGAGAGCTTCAGCTTCTACAGCACCACCCTCTCGGGCGTCGAGCAGATGCAAGACCGCTGGAAGCGCGTCCTGGGAGCCACCAGCGGAGCCCTGGGCGAGGCCATCGGCGAGGCTTACGTCCACAAGTACTTCCCGCCCGAAGCCAAGGAACGCATGTTGGAACTGGTTGGAAACCTGCGCGTTACCCTCGAAGAGCGCATCAAGGCCCTCGAGTGGATGGGCCAGGAGACCAAGACCCGCGCCCTGGAGAAGCTCGCCACCATGAACACCAAGGTCGGCTACCCCGACAAGTGGCGCGACTATTCCGGCCTGAGCATCACGCCCGACTCTTACGTGCTCAACGTCCTGAACAGCAGCAAGTTCACCATGGCCTTCCGCCTGGACAAGATCGGCAAACCCGTCGATAAGGACGAGTGGGGAATGACGCCGCAGACCGTCAACGCCTACTACAGCCCCAGCAAGAACGAGATCGTCTTCCCGGCCGCCATCCTCCAGCCGCCCTTCTTCTACATCAACGGCGACGACGCGGTCAACTATGGCGCCATCGGCGTGGTCATTGGCCACGAGATGACCCACGGTTTCGACGACCAGGGACGCCTCTACGACCACGAAGGCAACCTCAAAGACTGGTGGACGCCTTCCGACTCGGCCGCCTTCGCCCAGCGCGCGCAGCTCATCATCGACCAGTACAGCACCTTCGAGGCCCTCGAAGGCCAGTTCGTGGACGGCGCCCTGACCCAAGGCGAGAACATCGCCGACATTGGCGGGCTGATCGTCGCCTATGCCGCCTACCAGCGCGCCAGCCAAGGCAAAACCCAGCCCAGCATCGCCGGATTCAGCCCCGAGCAGCGCTTCTTCCTTTCCTACGCCCAGGTCTGGCGCCAGAACATGCGCGAGGAGGAACTGCTCAACCGCCTGAAAAACGACGTACACTCGCCCGGCGAGTTCCGCGTCAACGGCGCGCTCTTCCACATCCCGCAGTTCTACACCGCCTTCGGCATCCCCGAAACGGCCGCCCTCTTCCTCAAGGAAGGCGAGCGCGCCAACATCTGGTAAGCGACACGAAAGCTCCCGCAAGCAACAAAAAAGCCGCCCCTCGCCGGGCGGCTTTTTTGTTGGAAAATGCAGAAGCAAAACATGATGAATAAAATCCACGGATAGATGTTGGGCGAAGCGATTCAGGGCTTGACCACAGGCATCGTCCAAACGCTTTGCCCAATTTCCACGGAAAAGAGATAGACGCCCGCGGGCAAATGGCCCAGGCCTTCGAGCCGCGGGATTTCGCCCGGCGCGATAGGGCGCCGCGCCAGGACGCGTCCGCTCAAATCGCGCAGCAGCATCTGCCCGCCCTGCGGAAAAAGGCCCACGTCGGCCCGCAGCTCCAGCCGATCGCCGAAGGGGTTGGGGAAGACCGCAAGGCCTTGCAGCACAGGGCTTCGCGTGGAGACGGTGGCGCCTTCGCAAGCCCAGTGGGCCAGCCAGCCCGCCTCGCTCGTGGCGCCATCGGATTGGAAACGGAAGGTCAGCGCGCCGCTGCGTCCCACCAGCACCACCGAGTCGTGCTCGCCCGTCAGGCTGGCCAGCAGCGGCGCCTGCGTGTCGAGGCCGTCGTGGACAAACAGCGTGTCGTAGTCGAGCTCGACGTGGAACTCCTCGAACCAGACCGTGAGCGAGTCGGCGGAGGCCGGGCGGATCGTGAAGCTGTAGTCCTCGTTGTGGAAGTAGTTGCCATGCGGGCCGCCCATGTCCGTGAAGACGCCCCGGCAGGTCTGGTCGCCGCAGTCGGTGAACTTTTCGCGGAGCAGGTCCCAGAGGGCCGTCTGGCTGCCATCGTATCCCAAAGCCCAGATGCCGATGCCGGCGAGGCGCTTCATTTTCACCATGTCATACTTGAGGCCGAGGCTCTGGGCGTCGTCGTACCAGGCCTGGGTCCACTGGCCGCCCGACTCGTAGCGGTAGTAGGGCACCGAAGCATGGGCCTCCCACTCGCGCCCGTAGGCGGCGGCGTTGCTGACGGCGTTGGTGAAGGTGACGGCGCTGCCCTGCCCGCGGGTTGTGGCGTTGAGCCCGGGGCCGTTGGTGGGCCAACTGTAGCCGTAGTAGGGAATGCCCAGGCCAAGCTGCTCGGGCGGCAGACCCTTGTTGAGGTAGTAGTCGGTGGAGCGGGTCAGGTCGTAGGGGCTCCAGAGCTGGCCGTTGTTCTTCGGCGAGACCGGCCCGGCATTGGGCGCGCCCGACCAGTGGTAATCGTAGCCCATGATGATGAACAGGTCCACGTGGTCCTTCATGGCCATGACGTCGAAGGTGTTGCTCCAGTCCACGGCGGGCACGGCGATGGACAGGTACGAATCCTCGACCTCCTGCCGCAGTTGTGCCGAGAGGTCCTGCATGAAGCGTGTCAGGCTGTCGCGCTGCCCGCCCGGCACGGCCTCGAAGTCGATGTTGACACCCTTGGCATCGCGCGACTTGACCAGGCTCACGAGGCTGTCGATCAAGGTGCGCCGGGCCTGCTGGCTGCCGAAGAAGGTGGCATGGCTCGAAAACAGGGTAACGGCAAGGCTCACACGGACACCGTGTTTGTGGGCGCTGTCCACCAGGGGCGTGGTCCTCCAGTCGCGGATGTTGTTGTAGGATCCGGTGCTCGGGTTGACCTCGTAGCTGAAGTAGGCGATGTCGGTGAGCAACGAGTAGTCGTAGTTGTGGTAGGCGGTTCCCATCCAGTAGGGGTGCCAGCCGAAGACGACTTTCTGGAGCTGGCAGTCGTCGGCCAGGCCTCGCGTAGGCGGACGCATCGACTCGGCGCGGAGGGCGTCCCACTGGCTTTCGGTCTGGAAATCAAAGCTTTGGTAATACTGGCTCTGTTCGCGGGTGATGCTCGTCGGTGCCTGGGCCCGCGCCAGCCCGCCCAGCAAGAGCAGAAGGGCGAAAAGTAGTGTTTTTTTCATGTTGCAAAACGGTATCAAAGTGAAGGTTCGCACGCTCCCATCGGGGCGATGGCCACAAATTAGGCAAAAAACGGGAAAGTCAAGCCTTCAAGTTCTCATGCAAACCTGCGTTCGAGGGTGAAGTCTTCGAACGTGAATTGGCATGCGAACACGAGGCTACGCCCCTTATCGCCTGCGCGGGTGGCGCGAGAGCCAGTCCAGCGCGACAAGCCCGCAATCGGCAAAGCTCCTGGCGCGGCCCTGGCATCCCCCACTCGTCCGCGAGGTCAAAAAAATCGGCCTGCCGCTTGCATTTCGCAAGCATAGTTTGTATCTTTGGTTATCTTCAATTTCATAACACCGATGAACAGGCCAACCTGCTGATTCTGAAGTACTCCCCAAAAACTAGACAGTCGAATAAGGTCAAAAGAGGTCCTTTCTACAATACTTTTCGTAATTATATTCTTGATTATGAATTAGTTACAAATCAATAAATGTAAAAAAATGACTTTTTAAGCTGGATTCAAAGATACTGACTCTACCTTGGAATCGCAAGCGCCTGGGCAATCTTTTCCGGCCTTCGAAGGGGGGGGCCGAGAGTGCTCCCTGCTAAAGTTTCAACCCATTGATTTTCAACAGGAAGATTGCGTTTTCATGCTGAGTCGTGCCCAAACGTGCTGGGAACGTCTTTTGCCCAAACGAAGCAAGCCAACGCCAGCAGGATGGAAAAGAACTTGGATTTCAATGCCGTTTTACCCACACACTCTTATAAAGAATCATGTTTTATATGGGTAAGCAGGTCGTTTATTACTTCCTGTTGATACTGTTTGAGTTCCATTTTATTTCATTAAAAGTTTCAATCTGAAATCAGAAAACTTATAATCGCAATAATCATTTACATAATTAATTTCTTCCTTGGCATTGCGCTTTCCTTGTGTAGTTTTTTTATTTGAAATTCTTATTAGACGATAATAAATATGTAACTATTTAGGTCATCTCGCATTTGACGGAAAGGAAGTTGTGGCCGTCAAAAGTGTTTTTGAGCTCCCTGAAAATGTTTCTTCCCT
>JFJP01002665.1_pt1 | contig 13580 bp, 9 predicted proteins | sample 431651 | NCBI WGS metagenome assembly JFJP01 (sample SAMN02602958, study PRJNA72255) | Microbial mat metagenome, whole genome shotgun sequencing project. | biome: fresh water; feature: sink hole; material: water; isolation source: purple microbial (photo- and chemosynthetic) mats found in...
TGGTAGAACAGCACGAATTCGCGCAGGTTCAAGGCGCGGCGAATGTGTTCGAGGCTTTCGTGATGGCCGCGAACGTTGCGGTCCTGATCGGAATCGAAAATGTGGTAGCGATTCTTGCCGGCCAGCTTGGCGTGATACATGGCCTGGTCGGCCTGACGCAACAGTTGATCGGCATCCACATCGTCGCTCTGCGGATAGAAGGTGACGCCCAGGCTGGCCGAAACCTTGAGCATGAGTTCGCCAATATGAACCGGCTGCGCCGCTGCCGCGAGCAACCGGTTCAGCATGGGCACGCAGGCGTTGATATCGTCCAGATCAAATAGAACGGCGACGAATTCGTCACCACCCAGCCGGGCAAGGGTATCGCCTTCGCGCAGGGACTGTTTCATGCGCTCGGCCACGGCAATCAGCAACTCAACTGGTCGCCCGTTTTGTGGCCGTGTTTGTCGTTGACCGCTTTGAAACCGTCAAGATCAAGATAGGCTACCGCCAGGCGCTGCCGTCGCCGCTGCGCCTGCGCCATCGCCTGGTGCAGCCGGTCGGCCAGCAGTACGCGGTTGGGCAGCGTGGTGAGCACATCGTAGTGCGCCATGTGTTCGAGCTGCCTTTCGTGTTCCTTCATCGGCGAGATGTCCGAGAACAGCGCCACATAGTACTGAGTCACTCCCTGCTCGTCGCGTACCGCGCTGATGGTCAGTATCTCGGGATAGAGCTCGCCGTTCTTGCGCCGGTTCCAGATTTCGCCATTCCAGTAACCCTTCTCGATCAGGTCGTTCCACAGGGCGGTGTAGAACTCGGGCGCGTGATGATTGGACTTGATGATGCGCGGGTTTTTGCCCAGCGCTTCTTCCCGGCTGTAGCCCGTGATCCGGGTAAAGGCCTCATTGACGTCGATGATCGTTCCGTCCGACCCGGTAATCGTGATCCCCTCACGGGCGTGCGAGAAAACGCTGGCGGCGAGGTGCAATTTTTCTTCGGCCTGTTTGCGCTCGGTAATTTCATCGGTCAATTCCTGCGTGCGCAGACGCACCTGGGAACGCAGCATACGCAGCCAGACCAGGCTGATGATGGCCATCAGGGTGATGCCGGCCAGGATAAAGCCCAGCCAGCGCAGGCGATTATAGATGGCCTGTTTCTCGGCATCTGCCTCATAGGTAAAGTCGCTCAGATTACTGAGCGATGAAACCATTCCCAGTTCAAGATAAACCTTGGCCATCTGTTCCCAGCGACCGGGGTTCATGTTGCCGATTTCGACCAGGGTCGGTAGAACGATGTCGTTCATGGCCTCCGCTTCATCGAGCAGAGCCTGCCGGTCAAGCTTGGCCTTGCGCGTCGTGGCAAGCGTCAGGATATGGTCGGCGACTTCTCCGCGGTTGGCCATGGCGTATTGCCATCCGCGCAGACTGGCGCGGCGGAATCGCACTACCGTCTCTGGATTGGCTTTCAGATAGGCACCGCTGGTGAACAGCGTATCGCCGTAGAAGTCGATCCCGTAATCGAGCGGATTCAGGGTGGCCGGTTCAAAACGATAGAGCCTCCTGATCGCCGGAATCTCGGTAATGTAGGCCGACATCGCGTCGGCGCGTCCGGCGAGCAGGTCATCAAAATTCCAGGTGTGCGGTGCAAAGCGCACCGGCTCCTTGTCGAAAGTGCTCTTTACCTTGATGCCCTCGCGATGGAACATCGAAAGAATTGGCGCATCACCCTGATTCTGGGTAATCAGGACCGTGCGCCCGATCAGATCGGACGGATGGCGGATGCCGCTCGATTTCTTCGAAATGAGCACATACGGCGAGTGCTGGAAGATGGTCGCCACGGCGACCAGCGGTTCGCCTTGCAGACGATGGTAAATCAGGTCACCGCCGTCGTGGATGGCGAATTCGGCCTGGCCATCGAGTACCATCCTCTCGGGCAGGCGTTCCTTTGCCCCCTCGATGAGTTCGACATCGAGACCTTCATCCCGATAGAAGCCCTTGGCCAGCGCCGCGTAATAGCCCGAAAACTGGAACTGGTGGTACCACTTGAGTTGCAGGCGCACCTTCTCCGGAGCGACGGCATAGGCACTGGCATGCACCAACACACCCACAGCGCAGACAAGATACAGCAGCGCGTGTAATGAGCACTTGCGGGTATCGCTCTTGATCGGTTCCATGAGTTTATTGCAAGTTATATCGCCAAAAATTCATTCTGTAATTTCTTGCAGGAGAGGTCATATTCTATTCGATTACTGGCTTGGGAATGATGCGCGCAAATTTTGCCTGGTATGAACATACGTCGATTGTGCAAAAAACTGCGGAAACTACGTAGTTCAATGGGCTAAAGAAAAGCTGAAGTATTCGTTCCCCAGGAGGACTTGAGCCCAAGGCCCCGTTGCCTTCGGGGCGTCATCCCCGCGCAGGCGCCCCGAAGCTAAGGCGAAGCCGTCTTGAGGAAGTACTCCTGGGGTACGGGGATCCAGAGCCAAGACTGTAACTGGCTCTGCATTCCCGTTGGTCAGATTCCCGCCTTCGCGGGAATGACTGATTTTGATGCCTTTGCGTTAACTGAATGGTATTGCAATTGAATCGCGACTCCTTTCACCGGAAAATTCGGATACCCTTCCCCTATTTGCCCCTGTGCGCTGGATGTTGTGCGATGAAACTACCCGAACCTGATCCCAATGCGCTGGCCTGCAGCGACGCGCTTAAACGCCGCATTGCCGATGAAATCATGTCCGCCGGCTGGATCGGCTTCGACCGCTTCATGGCACTGGCGCTCTACGCGCCCGGCCTGGGCTATTACTCCGGCGGCGCACGCAAGTTTGGCGCGGCGGGTGATTTTGTCACCGCGCCGGAAATCTCGCCGGTCTTCAGCCGGACGCTCGCTGCGCAAGTCGCGCAGATACTGGCTCTCAGCGCGCCGCAGATGATCGAGGTCGGCGCGGGATCGGGGCGGCTTGCCGCCGATCTGCTGCTTGAACTCGAAAGGCGCGGCTCACTTCCCGAGCGCTACGGCATTCTCGATCTCTCCGGCGAACTACGCGAACGCCAGCGCAGCACGATCTTGCAGCGCGCGCCCCATCTGCTGGCCCGCGTCGACTGGCTCGACCGTCTGCCCGAGCGCTTCGATGGTCTGGTATTGGCCAATGAACTGCTCGATGCCATGCCCGCCCATCTGGTGGTTTTCGCCAGCGACAACACCCCTCTCGAACGCGGCGTTGCCTGGGAAAACAGTGAATTCGTCTGGCGGGACCGACCGGCTCAGGGCCGCCTTCTCGAACGGGCGCTGATTATCGCGGCCGAATACCCGTTGCCGGCTGGCTATCTGAGTGAGATCTGCCTCGCTGCTGCCGACTGGACGGCCACCTGGGCCGGCATTCTCGGCACGGGGGTCCTGCTGCTCATCGACTACGGCTTCCCACATCACGAGTATTACCATCCACAACGCACCACCGGTACCCTGATGTGCCACTACCGCCACCACGCCCACGGCGAACCGTTCTTTTTTCCGGGGCTGCAGGACATTACGGCGCACGTCGATTTCACGGCAATTGTTGATGCCGGCTTCGACGCCGGTCTTGAGTTCCTGGGCTACACGACGCAGGCCAGTTTCCTGCTCAACTGCGGATTGAGCGACGTACTGGCGCGCATTCCGGTCGAAGATACGCTGCGCTACCTGCCGCAGGCGCAGGCCGCGCAGAAACTGATATCACCTGCCGAAATGGGCGAACTGTTCAAGGTGCTTGCCCTAGGCAAGGGCATTGAGCAAACGCTGCTCGGCTTCGCCCAAGGCGACCGCAGCGCAATGCTTTAGGTTCTACTTACCCTTGGCTGGCGGAGAGGCTGGTCATGAAGGATTCAAGGCCCAGTCGACCCTGTTCGGCGTAAGCCGGGATCACTCGCCTGGCCGGCCCGACGCCAACTTTCGGCGCTTCTGCCCAGGTGGCGTAGAGGACTTCGTCGCAATACACATCGTTATAGCGGTTGCACGCCTCATCCAGGTCTTTTCCTGCGCTCATTTCCATGACGGTCACCGTTTTTTTGGCCACCACTCGGTTGAGTAGCTTACAGGTGAACTAACGGTCGAGCAGGGAAAGAGTTGAACGCTTCCGGCAACTATTTCGGAATCATCATTCCGCGTTCGACCCCCGGACGCGCTGCAATCGTTTCATACCAGCGCCGCACGCCAGGATAATCGGCCAGATCGATTTTCTGCCATTCATGCCGCGCCACCCAGGGGAAGGTGGCCATGTCGGCAATCGAGTACTCGCTGGCCAGGAACTCCGACTCTCCCAGACGCTTGTCCAGCACCGCGTAAAGGCGTGCCGTTTCCGTGCTGTAGCGCTTGATGGCATAGGGCAGGGGTTCGGGAGCAAAGCGCAGGAAGTGGTGCGTCTGCCCGAACATCGGACCGACTCCGCCCATCTGGAACATCAGCCACTGCATGGCTTCGTACTTGCCCCGGTCATGTGCCGGAAGAAACTTGCCGGTCTTGGCCGCCAGATAGAGGAGAATCGCGCCAGACTCGAACAGGGTTATCGGCCAGCCGTCCGGTCCTTCGTTATCGACGATGGCCGGGATTTTCGCATTCGGGTTGATGGCCACGAACTCGGGTTTCAACTGTTCGCCCTGCGTGATATCCACTGGCTTGACACGGTAACGCAGCCCGCATTCCTCAAGCATGATCGAAACCTTGCGCCCGTTGGGCGTACTCCATGTGTAGAGTGTGATCATTACGTTATGTCCTCGATGAAAATCAATCCGCCAGTTCCAGCGTCTGCTTGACGGCAGCCACCCGCGCGGCGTGCAGGCGCGCGGCAATCTGTATCGTCTACGCGGCGTACGGCTTGCAGCGCCTGCATGAACAATTCCGGCTCAGGAATCGGCTTGTCTTGCCAGCCCAGGCGGCCATGATAATCGCAACTGCAGGCCTCGAGCAGTTGCGCAAAGCGCTGCGGACGGCGCAAGGCATCGGTTCGTTCCAGCAACTTGACCAGTGTTGCCGCACGCAGTTCGGGGCCGCGCCGAATATCGCCATGATAGCGAGCCGTCAGCAGTGCCAGATCGCGGCACTCCGTCGGTGCCCTGAGGCGCGCACAGAGGTCGTCGACCAGTTTGACACCTCGCGACTCGTGCCCAGGATGGCGTGGCAGGTCAGCCGCCGGCGTCAGACCCTTGCCGAGATCGTGCAGCAGTACGGCAAAACGTACCGGCAAGGCATGGCCGCACTGTGCCGAATGATCCAGCGCCATCATGACGTGCACGCCGGTATCGATCTCGGGATGGTAATCGGCGCGCTGCGGCACGCCAAACAGCCGATCCAGTTCGGGCAGCAGGCGCGCCAGCGCGCCACAATCGCGCAGCACCCCGATCATGCGCGACGGTTGCGCTTCCATCAGACCCTTGGCGATTTCCTGCCAGACCCGTTCGGCAACCAGATGATCCGCTTCACCGCTGTCCACCATCCGGCGCATCAGTTCAAGAGTTTCAGGGGCCAGCGAAAAAGCCGAAAAGCGCGCGGCAAAGCGGGCGACGCGCAGGATGCGCACCGGATCTTCGACGAATGCCGGTCCGACGTGACGCAACACCCGTGCCTCGATATCGGCGACGCCGCCAAAGGGATCGGTCAGCGATCCGTCATCGGCACGGGCGATGGCGTTGATGGTCAGATCGCGCCGTGCCAGATCCTCTTCGAGACTGACATCGGGCGCCGCGTGAAAGGAAAAGCCCTTGTAGCCATGGCCGGCCTTGCGTTCGGTGCGGGCAAGGGCATACTCCGCATGCGTTTTCGGGTGCAGAAAAACCGGGAAATCCTTGCCAACCGGTTTGAACCCCTGCGCCAGCATTTCATCAGGCGAAGCGCCAACGACGACGTAATCACGATCCTGCACCGGCAAACCCAGCAACTCGTCGCGGACCGCGCCACCCACCGTGAAGATTTGCATGGCGCAGGAAGATGAGGGGGTGAGTGCTTACTGGCCTTTTTCGGCCAGCGCGCCTTTACGCCACTCCTGCATGGCCGGTAAGGCACACATGGTTTCAACCCATGCCCGCGAGGCCGGCGGGAGTTCTACCGCGTAGGTCAGGAAACGCCAGACTACGGGGGCAAACATCGCGTCGGCAACCGTGAATGTGCCGAACAGGAAAGGCCCGCTCTTGGCAAAACGACTGCGACAGCTTTCCCAGATGGAAACGATGCGGGCAATGTCGGCGCCCACTTCGGCCGTACGGTCGTCATAGGGTTTCGAGGCATGAATTTCCATCGGCATGCTCTGGCGCAGGGCACCGAAACCGGAATGCATTTCGGCGCTGATGGCGCGCGCCTCGGCCCGCGATTTGCGATCGGATGGCCACAGGGACGGTGAGGATTCAGCCACATATTCGCAGATGGCCAGCGAATCCCAGACCACTGTTTCCCCGTCGATCAGGCAGGGTATCTTTCCCGAAGGCGAGTATTTGTAAATTTCAGATCGTGTTCCGGCGTTGCGCAGACGGATGTATATCTCATCAAAGGGCAAGCCGGCCTGCTTTATGGCCAGCCAGGGACGCAGACTCCAGGACGAATAATTACGATCACCGATGACAAGCTTGAACATGACCCCAATCTCCCAATATTATTTATTTGCGCCCGGCACGGCTACGGTAGCCGTCAAAGCGCAGTTCAGGTGTAACAGCAGAAAGATAGCCGGGAGCAACCGCTTCCAGCGACCGGGGTTGCCAGCCCGGATAGTTGTGGCGGCCATCGCTCAGGCTGTCAAGCTGCATCGAGCGCAGATTGTCCGGCGACAGCGGCGGCTTGGGCAGCAGGCTCAGAAGGGATGCCTGCAGGTAGGCCAAAGCATCGGGCAAGTCAATGACCAGACGGCGCTTGCCGATCAGCTCGCCGGTGTACTCGACCAGTTCGCGCAAGGTGTAAACCGTCGGGCCGCACAGTTCGTAGGCCTGGCCAAAGGTGGCGCGATCCGTCAGGCACGCGCAAAAGGCGTCGGCCACGTCGCCGACATAGACCGGTTGAAAGCGGGCAGCACCGCCACCGAGTGGCAATACGGGAAATAACTTGAGCAAAGTCGCGAAGGTATTCAGGAATGAATCGCCGGGGCCGAAGATGACCGAAGGGCGAAACACGGTGACCTCCAGTTCACTTGCCGCACCGAGCACGGCGGCTTCACCCGCCGCCTTGGAACGCAAATAGGCCGATGGTGCATCGTCAGAGGCCCTGAGCGCGCTCATATGCACCAGGCGGCGCACGCCAGCCTGCCTCATGGCCAGCAAAATTTTCTTCGGCAACTCGACATGCGCGGCAGCGAAACGCTTGCCGTAAGGCTGGCTGGAATCGCGATCATGCAGGATGCCGACCAGATTGATCACCGCATCGACGCCACTCATCAATGAAGCCAGCACCTGCGGGTCGTGCACATCAGCGTCTACGGTATAGACCGTCGGCAACAGAATAAGCTGCCGGCTGTGGTCACGATGACGCGTCGGAATGATGACGCGAATGCCGCGTTCAGTAAGCCGGTTGGCAACCCAGCCACCGACAAAACCGCTGCCGCCGATCAACAGTACTTTTTTGAGTTCCATAGCACCCTGACGATGATACAAGGTTTCAAAGGCGCAATTTTACGGCAATTCCTCGCCCTTTGGCTCGACATCTGTACGCGCACCGACAATACCCAGCCGGCTCTTGATTGATTGGGGTTTGCCGTCAAACAGGGTCGAATAATAGACCGAATTGCTCATGACTTTTTTCACGTAGTCACGCGTTTCGTTGAACGGAATGGTTTCGGCGTAGATGGCCCCTTCCAGCGGACGACCGGCGCGCCACTTGCGTGCCCGGCCGGGGCCGGCGTTGTAGGCCGCTGAAGCCAGTACCGGGTGATTGTCGAGACTCTCCATCACCAGTCGCATGTAGGTGGTGCCGAGCAGTACATTGGTCTCGGTGTCGTTGACCTGACCCTGATGAAAATCCTTGAGGCCGATCTTTTTCGCTACCCATCGGGCGGTTGCCGGCATCAACTGCATCAGACCGGAAGCCCCTACTGTCGACTTGGCGTTGGTCACGAAGCGGCTCTCCTGACGCATCAATCCGTAAACCCAGGCGTCGTCCAGTGACTGTTTTTTTGCCGCCGGGCGGATCTGTTCGCTGTATGGAGACAGGTAGCGAAGCGAGTAGTCGTGTTCGGTTTTAGTCCGGTCAGCGGCCGCAATGGCGCGATCATAAACGCCGGCACGCTGGGCGATATCAGAGGCGGCCAGCAATTCCCGGTCGCTCATGCCGCGCAGCGCCCAGTTCCATTCCTTGACTCCCTCGCTCCTCAGATTGACGCGTAACAGCGCCAGACTGCGCAAAATACCCGGGTTGGCGGCAATCGGAGCAATTTCTTCGCGCGTGAGCGGAGCCGCCCTGGGCGGAGCCACAATCGACCAGCCCAGTTCCTCATCCGCCAGATTGCCGTAGAAATTCGGCTGCCCGGCAATTTTGGCGAACAGCGTATTGGCGTCCTCGACACGCCCGCCGGAACGGTAGGCGCGGCCCAGCCAGTAAATCCAGACCGGCTGTTCGGCCAGTGCGGAAGGCATTTTCTCGATCGTCGACCGCACCATTCCCCAGTCATGGTCGCGCAGGGCGGCACGCACTTTCCACTGAGCGACGTCGTCGGAAAGCGGCGCATCGCCGGCCTTGCGATACCATTCCAGAGCTTCGCTCATGTGTCGTTGTGCCGCTTGCCAGCCGATCTGGCTCCACGCCCAGCCTTTCTCGCCGGCCTGCAAACGGCTCTCGATCCGGCTCAACTGCTCGGCTGCCATGCGCGGGTCATTACGTGCAATACGGCTAATGGCCAGCGCGATCAGCTCGCGATTCCTCCGGCTGGCGACCTGGTTTGCCGGCAGCTTGACCAGCCAGGACAGAGGCGAATCGCTGACCGCTAGCGCCACTTTGGGCTCTGGCGTCTGACTCGGAGGCAGATAGTTCATGCTGTAGCGAGCCGCAGGCGATCGATTCGCTTCAAATTGCCGGCGAATGCGCGCCCAGACCTCATCGGCCAGTACACGCTTTTCCAGAATCAGGGCTTCGAGTACCGGATAACAGGATTCGGGGGGCTCGATCAGGTTCAGCCAGAGCGGCAGGGCGTCGTCGAGCATGCTGGCATCGCCGCGCAGGCGGCGACTCTGCAGGGCATAGCAGGACAGCTCCTGATCAGGCTGAATCAGCAACGGGTATTCGGCATCGAATTCCGACCAGTTTTGTTGCTTGCCCAACCTTTTCAGCCAGTCGCTACGCAGTTTCTCGGCCAGATAGCTTTTCTCGTAACGCGTCAGGAAGGCCTTGAGCGTTGCTGGATCCGCAGTATTCAGATCGAGCAGTAGCCGCCAGTACTCGATGTAGGCTTCGAGATCGTGGCCCTGCAGGTCGGGTGCAATGCGCTCAAACTTGCTACGGTCGCCGGCGCGAACGGCGTCACGCGCGGCAAGAAACCGCTCGTCGGTCGTTGCCGGCGCAGCCAGGGCCTGCGTCAGCAGGAGGGGCAGGGCGATGAGAAAAAGCGCAGAGCGAAACTTCATGATAAGCTGGAATAACCCGTAAATACTGACTTTGAGCATACCACATGAGCGCTGGTTTGACTCCGGAAACGCCGCCCGGCCTGAGTGCCGAAGCGCGCCGCGCCTATCGCCACACGCTGCGCAGGCAGCTTGTCGAACGCCGTCTGGCGCTGTCGCCCGACAGCTTTTCCCTGCTTAGCGCAACGATTCGTGAGCATTTGTGCAACCACTTTCCGCACCTGTCGGGACTGCGCGTCGCCTTCTGCTGGCCGGTCAGGAACGAGCCCGATCTGCGACCGCTGATGAGTTTCTGGCTGGCCTCCGGTGCGCCCGGATTTGCTGCCTTGCTGCCGGTGGTTACGGCAGTTGATGCTCCGCTTTCGTTCCGCGCGTGGACCCCGGAGTGCCCCATGGTCGAGGATCGTTACGGCATTCCCGCACCGGCTGAAGGCGCATTTCTGCTTCCGCAAGCGCTGCTGATTCCGGTTAACGCGTTTGATGCCGCCGGTTTCCGCCTCGGCTATGGCGGCGGGTTCTTTGACCGCACGCTGGCCGCACTGCAACCGGCAGCGCTGAGTATCGGCGTCGGTTTTGAACTGGCGCGTGTCGCTTCGGTCTTCCCGGAAGCGCACGATGTGCGGCTCGATGCCATGGTCAGCGAGGCCGGTGTATTCAGACACGCGCGTCCGTGAGCCTGCCGCCGTCCTGATCGGCCAGATCACCGCGAAACCACGTTCAGGAGTGCTGCCGGCTGCGCACGAAGGCTTCCAGTTGATCCGCCGGCATCGGTCGGGCGAACCAGTAGCCCTGGATTTCATCGCAGTGGAAGAGGCGCAGGAGGTTGGCCAGTTCTTCGCTTTCAACGCCTTCGGCAATCGTTTTCAGCTTCAGGCTGTGCGCCATCTGGATGATGGCACGGACAATCGCCGCATCGTCCGGATCGGAAACCAGATCGCGGATGAAGGACTGGTCGATCTTCAGCTTGTCGACGGCAAAGCGCTTGAGATACGTGAGGCTGGAGTAGCCGGTACCGAAATCGTCCACCGACAGTTTGACCCCCAGCGCTTTCAGCCGCCGCACGGAGTCCAGCGTGGCTTCGGCATCCTGGATCAGGATCGATTCGGTCAACTCCAGTTCAAGCCATTGCGAGTCGAGATCGGAAAGCACCAGGGCGTTGATCACGGTGGTTACCAGATCCATGCGCTTGAACTGCACGGCAGACAGGTTAACGGCCACGACAAAGGGCGCCAGCCCTGCGTCCTGCCAGGCACGTGCCTGACGACAGGCCTCGTTCAGAACCCAGGCGCCGATCGGCACGATCAGCCCGGAATCTTCGGCTACCGGGATGAAGCGTGATGGTGCCACCAGACCCTGTTCCGGATTGTTCCAGCGGATCAGCGCCTCGACACCGATGATTCCGCCTTCGTGCAGATCCAGTTGCGGCTGGTAGTGCAGGACGAACTCATTGTTCTCCAGCGCCCGGCGCAACTGGGTTTCCATCGTCAGATGCTCGACCACCTTCTGGTTCATCTGCTCGGTAAAGAATCGATGCCCGTTGCGACCGGCTTCCTTGGCGTGGTACATCGCCGTATCCGCCTTCTGCAGCAGGCTGTCGAAATCTACTCCGTCATCGGGATAAAGCGCAATGCCGATCGAAAACGACGAACTCAGCGAGTGATTGCCAATAACAATCGGCTCCGCCATGCGCTGGTGAATCTTCTCGGCTACCCGCGCAACCGCTTCGCTATCGCGGACATCGTTGAGCAGGATGATGAACTCATCACCGCCTTGCCGGCTGATGGTGTCCGACTCGCGAACACAGCTTTTCAGGCGTTCGACCACCTCCCTGAGCAGGGTATCGCCTACCGGGTGCCCTAGCGAATCGTTGATCGTCTTGAAGCGGTCGAGATCAAGGAACATCAGGGCGACATGGCTGTGCATGCGACTGGCCTTGGTCTGTGCCTGTTCCACGCGGTCACGCAGCAACAGGCGATTGGGCAGGCCGGTCAGCGGGTCGTGATGGGCCAGCATCTCGATGCGTTGCTGCGCTTCGATGCGTTCGGTCATGTCCGAGTAAATATAGACGTAGTATTTCGCCTGTCCGTTGTCATCACGCACGACCGAAACGCCAAGCCACTCCGGAAACACCTCGCCATTCTTGCGCTGGTTCCAGACTTCTCCCTGCCAATGGCCGGCGCTCTTGAGGACTTCGTGAATGGCCGCGTAGAAACGTTCATCGTGACGCCCCGAAGCGACAATGGCCGGAGTTTTTCCGATGATCTCCCCGGCACGGTAGCCGGTCATTACCTCAAAGGCGGGGTTGACCGAGAGGACACGCTGCTCCGCATCAGTCACCAGAATGCCTTCACCGCTGTAGCGGATCGCCGCGAAGGCCAGTTGCAGTTGCTCTTCAGCATGTCGCCGCGCGGTGATTTCGGAAAGCGTCATCACCACCCCGGAGTTCTGCTCCTCACCCATGCGTAGCGGCAAGGTGTTGACCTGGAACCAGCGAACATTGCCGTCGGCGGAACGGTGGCCCACCACGAAATCGCGTACTTCACGACCTTCGTGCAAGGTGATGAATGATGGCAGTTCCTCTGGCGGACAGACGGAACCATCTTCGCGCAAGCGCTCAAGCCCGAGATCCTGCGGCGTATGACCCTGCAGATCCTGGTCGGCATAGCCGAGAAATTCCTTGATCGCCCGGTTGCCGAAAATGAAGTGTCCTTGCGCTGAGAGAATGGCCAGCCCCTCGACCATCACCGACATCGCCCCGAGAAAACGGCTCTCGCTTTCCTGAAGACGGGTCATCACTGCGCGCAATTCGGTGATGTCTTCCTTGATGGCCATGAAGTTGGTGATCGTTCCATCGCCATCCCTCAAGGGGGCGATCAGCATTCTTTCCCAGTAATGCGTTCCGTCACGGCGCCGGGTCTCCAGTTCGCCCTGCCAGTGTTGACCGGCCCTGACGGCTTTCCACAACTCAAGATATGGAGACTCGTCTTTCGTGACCGGCCTCAGCATGCGGGTGTTCTGACCAATCGCCTCCGCGCGCGTATAGCCCGTGGATTCGACGAATTTCTCATTGACATACTCGATGCGGCCGTCCAGGTCGGTGATGTAGACCGATGCCGGACTCTGTTCGACGGCCATGCTCAGCTTGCTGACCCAGGCTTCGGCGGCCCGCTTCTGTTCCAGGTCGTCCTCATGCGTGACTTGCAGCGAATCGGCCAGTGCACTGCGTCCAAGCAGACCCGTGATGTAAAGCATCAGAAAGAGCGTTAACAGCGCCCCCAAAGGCAGAACAAAATTCAGGTTTTGCGGGCGGTTGGTTTCCAGCCAGGCGGACGTTGCTTCAACCTGGACCGACCAGGCGTGACCGGCCAGTGCAAAGTCTTCGGAATAGACCATGGGACTGTCACCGCCCGGCTGATTCACGCCTGGCAGCGGCGTGTTCCAGGTGGCAAGGAGCTGTTTTTCCTGCGGCTGCCTCAGGTCGATCAGGCGCACCTGAAAACCGGTTTCTTCGCGTATCCTGTCATTGACGGCGGCAAACAGTACACTGATATCAAGTACCGCGATGACCACACCGGACAATCCCGACTGCCGTTCGTCGCGAGATGCCGGCACGATGCCACCCTGATAGACCGGGGCGATGAGCAGCATGGCATGAGAATATTCAGGCGCGATACTCAGCGGTCCGATTTCGCTGGCCGTCACCCGGTTGGTGGCGACCGCCTGATCAATAAGTTGAGCACTCGAAAACGAGGCATAGCTGTTGTACCCGGCAAACCGGGATCCGAAATTCTCCGGCATCACATAGAGCAGCGGGAAGTACAGCTCATGTCTACCGGCCCGTATCCGTCGGCCTGCGGCATCGCGTTCTTCGATGGCGAAATTGGCGTCCCATATTTTCCGCCCGTTGCGTTCGAAGGCCGATCGTTCCGCCGACGTTATCCGCGGGAGCCAGTTATAGGTGCGAACGCCCGGTTGACCGAGCATCGGTTCGGCGAATTTCCGGAAGGCTGACCAATCGACCTGATCGACACTTCCGAACAG
>JFJP01006505.1_pt1 | contig 13580 bp, 10 predicted proteins | sample 431651 | NCBI WGS metagenome assembly JFJP01 (sample SAMN02602958, study PRJNA72255) | Microbial mat metagenome, whole genome shotgun sequencing project. | biome: fresh water; feature: sink hole; material: water; isolation source: purple microbial (photo- and chemosynthetic) mats found in...
ACCATCGGGCCCAGCGCCGCCGTCATGCCGTAGCGCATCACCATGTCGCGGGCAATGTGCGTGGCGCGCTCAAAGTCGTTGCTGGCACCGGTGGTCATCTGGTTCATGAACACTTCTTCGGCAATGCGGCCACCAAACAGCATGCTGATCTGGTTGAGCATGTAGTCCTTGTCATAGCTGTAACGGTCTTGCGCCGGCAGGCTCATGGTCACGCCCAAGGCACGACCGCGCGGAATGATGGTGACCTTGTGCACCGGGTCGCATTTGGGCAGCAACTTGCCAATCAGCGCGTGGCCGGATTCGTGGTAAGCGGTGTTGCGGCGTTCTTCCTCGGGCATCACCATGCTCTTACGCTCGGGGCCCATCAGGATTTTGTCTTTGGCCTTCTCGAAGTCTTGCATTTCAACGGTACGCGCATTGCGCCGCGCCGCCATCAGGGCGGCCTCGTTGCACAGGTTGGCCAAATCGGCGCCGCTCATGCCGGGGGTGCCACGGGCAATCACGCCAGGGTTCACATCCTGACCCATGGGAATCTTGCGCATGTGCACGTTCAAAATCTGCTCGCGGCCACGAATGTCGGGCAGCGTCACATACACCTGACGGTCAAAACGGCCCGGGCGCAGCAGTGCGGCATCCAGAATGTCAGGGCGGTTGGTGGCAGCCACCACAATCACGCCGAGGTTGGTCTCAAAACCGTCCATCTCGACCAGCATCTGGTTGAGCGTTTGCTCGCGCTCGTCATTACCACCACCCAGGCCAGCACCGCGCTGGCGGCCAACTGCGTCAATTTCGTCGATGAAAATAATGCACGGCGCATTCTTTTTGGCGTTCTCAAACATGTCACGTACCCGCGAAGCACCCACGCCAACAAACATCTCCACAAAATCAGAACCAGAAATTGAGAAGAACGGCACCTTGGCCTCGCCGGCAATACTCTTGGCAAGCAGGGTTTTGCCAGTGCCCGGGGGGCCGACCAGCAACAAACCACGCGGAATGCGACCGCCGAGCTTCTGGAATTTCGCTGGGTCTTTCAGAAAGTCAACCACCTCCTTGACTTCTTCCTTGGCCTCATCACAGCCAGCCACGTCGGCAAAGGTCACCGTGTTGGTGTTTTCATCAAGCAGGCGCGCCTTGCTCTTGCCAAAGCTGAACGCCCCGCCTTTACCGCCGCCCTGCATTTGGCGCATGAAATAAATCCAGACACCAATCAAGAGCAGCATCGGGCCCCAGCTAACCAACAGCGTCATCAACAGCGAACCTTCTTCACGCGGACGCACGTCAAATTTGACATCATTGGCAATCAGATCGCCAACCAAGCCGCGGTCGAGGTACGTGGCGGTGGTGCGCACCCGCCGATCATCTGTGGTCACCGCCACAATTTCTGTGCCGCTTTGGCCCTCTTGAATGATGGCGCTCTTGATGCGGTTGTTGCGCACCTCATCCAGAAAGTCGGAATACCCGAGATAGCCGGCTCCGGCGCTTGGACGCGCGTCAAACTGTTTGAAAACAGTAAACAGCACCATTGCGATCACCAGCCAGACGGCAACTTTGGAAAACCATGGATTGTTCAAGCGAAACTCCATGCAGATATTGACAGGGGGCAGATTTTAGACTTCTCACCGGGCCGCGCGTGCCCCTGATGACGAATCAGCCACAGCATTTGCACGGAAATGCAGGCTATTTGAGGCCCATGCCGACCAAAAACGTCTCCGTTGACTTGTCGCGCGAGGCCTTGGGCTTGATGCGCTTCACGCTCACAAACACCTCTTTGAAGCGATTGAACAGCGCGTCGTAACTGCCGCCATGAAACACCTTGGCCACCAGTGCGCCCTGCGGCTTGAGGTGAATCTGTGCAAACTCGATGGCCAACTCCACCAGATGTTCGATGCGAGCAGCATCGGCCGAGTGAATACCCGACAGATTGGGGGCCATGTCGGACAGCACAATGTCAGCCCGCTGCCGTTGCAGCAATGCAGCCAATTGCGCCAGTACTGCATCTTCACGGATATCACCCTGAATAAACACCACGCCTTCAATCGGCTCCATGGGCAGCATGTCGAGCGCGATGATCTGACCATTGAGTTCCCCTGCCGCTGCGCCGCCGCCGGTAGCGGTTTTGGGCGACAGCTTGCGCCGGGCGTATTGACTCCAGGCACCTGGCGTGGAACCGAGGTCAACCACCAACTGACCGGGTTTGATCAGGTGCAAGACCTCATCGATTTCCTTGAGCTTGTAGGCGGCGCGGGCCCGATAACCGTCTTTTTGTGCCAGTTTGACGTAGGTGTCATTGACGTGGTCGTTGAGCCACGCGCGATTGACTTTGCTGCTTTTGACTGCTGATTTCATGTGTCGCCGATAATACCGCCATGCCTCACATACAACTTACCCCTGCCCAACGCAAAGTGCACCGTGCCGAAGCCCACCACCTCGACCCGGTGATCATGATCGGCGGCGATGGCCTCACCGATGCGGTCAAAAAAGAAGCCGATGCCGCCCTGAACGCCCACAGCCTGATCAAGGTGCGCATTTTTTCCGATGACCGCGCTGCCCGTGAAACCATGTTTGCCACACTGGCCGATGAATTGAATGCCGCGCCCATCCAGCACATCGGCAAGCTGCTGGTGCTGTGGCGCCCGCTGCCCGAGCGCGAAAAAGCAGTCGATGAAGACCGCATGCCCGGCCCGCGCGATGTGAAAGTGCTGAAGTTCAGCAAACGCGGCGGTCAGCGCCCTGAAGTCAAAACCCTGCGCGTGCTGGGCAACCAGCGCCTGACCAGCGGCGGCCAGATCAAGCGCGCCAAAAAGAAGCCGGTCAGCATCAAAAAACGCAATCAGGATTAACACGCCATCACGTTCACGAAGTTAATTGGCGTTAATTGGGGTCAGACCCCAATTAACGCCAATTGACATACTGACGGATGTCATGGGTGAGTTTCGCCGTTGCAAAGAGAGCTGGGCTTGCCGACCAAACCTTGCACTCGGGCCGTGCCAAAATGCGTCAGCTGGTCTAGCGGCCCTTATTGAAACTCCATTTTTCTCATGACAACCCCTACCCCCGTGGCGATATCGCCAGTTGAAGACATCATTGCCGACATGCGCGCTGGCCGCATGGTGATCCTGGTCGATGAAGAAGACCGCGAAAACGAAGGCGACCTGATCATGGCCGCCGAGCACGTTACCGCTGAAGCCGTCAACTTCATGGCGCGCTTTGGCCGCGGCCTGATTTGCCTGACGCTGACCCGCGAGCGTTGCGAACGTCTGCAATTGCCGCCGATGACAGCGCGCAATGGCGACAAGAAAGGCACTGCGTTTACCGTTTCCATCGAGGCGGCAGACGGCGTGACCACCGGCATCTCAGCCGCCGACCGGGCGCGCACGGTTCAAGCGGCGGTGGCCAAAAATGCGCAACCTGACGACTTGGTGCAACCCGGTCATATTTTTCCACTGCAAGCAGTCGATGGCGGCGTGCTGATGCGCGCTGGCCATACCGAGGCAGGTTGTGATCTGGCTGGCATGGCCGGTTGCCTACCTGCAGCAATGATTTGCGAGATCATGAACGACGATGGCAGCATGGCCCGCCTGCCTGACCTACAGCTGTTTGCCGCCGAGCACGGGCTCAAAATTGGCACCATTGCTGACCTGATTCACCACCGCAGCCGGGTCGAATCGCTGGTTGAACATGTGGGCACCCGGCCTCTCAAAACCGCTGTGGGCGACTTTATTGCCCATGCCTTCAAGGACAAAACCGCCCACGGTGTGCATTTGGCATTGGTCAAAGGCACATGGACCGCTGACGAAGCCGTGCTGGCGCGCGTGCATGAGCCGCTGTCAGTATTTGACGCGCTCGAAGTGGGTCGCACCATGCACTCGTGGAGCCTGGATGCCAGCCTGGCCCGCGTGGCCACCGAGGGAAAAGGCGTGGTCATTTTCCTCAACTGTGGCGAAAGCGGCGCGCAATTGCTGGCCCAGTTTGACGGTACCGCCACTGCCAGCCACGGCCCGCAACGCGGCCGCATGGACTTGCGCAACTATGGCATTGGTGCCCAAATCCTGCGCGATGTGGGTGTCCAAAAAATGAAACTCATGGGCAATCCCCGGCGCATGCCCAGCATGACCGGCTATGGTCTTGAAATTGTGGGCTACGTCGCCCCCTGAAACCCCCTTTAACCTCACAAAAAACCACCATGTTGATCGCTGACCAAGGCACACCCGATGCCGCCGACCCTCGTTTGAACGGGAAAAAACTCTCGATTGGCATTGTGCAGGCGCGCTTTAACGCCGGCATCACCGATGCGTTGGCGCAGGCCTGCCAGGACGAGCTGCTCAAACTGGGTGTGAACCCGAAGCAAATCAAGCTGGTACAAGTGCCAGGTGCGCTCGAAGTACCGGTGGCGCTGATGGCGCTGGCCGAAAAGCTGGAGTACGACGCGTTGATTGCGCTGGGTTGCATCATCCGCGGTGAAACCTACCATTTTGAGCTGGTGGCCAACGAGTCGGGTGCCGGTGTCAGCCGCGTCGCGCTGGACTACCAGCTGCCGATTGCCAACGCCATTCTGACCACCGAAACGCTGGAGCAAGCGGTGGCGCGACAAACCGACAAGGGGCGCGATGCGGCCCGCGTGGCGGTTGAAATGGCCAATCTGCTGAAAGACATTCAATGAGCGAATCAAGTCACCCCGCCGCCACGTCGGCCTCGACCCGGCCGCCGCGCCAGTCGCGCAAAGGGCTCACCAGCACCGGCGTGCTCAAGGCCGCCAGCAAATCGCCCCGGGCGCGTTCCCGTGAGTTCGCTGTGCAAGGCTTGTACCAGGTGCTGGTCGGCAAAAACGAGGTCACCGATGTGGATGCCTTTACCCGCGAGCTGGCTGGTTTTGCCAAATCGGATGTGGTGCACTTTGATGCCTTGCTGCACGGCTGTGCCGAGCACGCAGCCGCGCTGGATGCCCTGATTCAACCGGTGCTGGACCGCCCGCTGACCGAAATTTCTCCGGTCGAACGCGCCGTCATGTGGATTGGGGTGTATGAGTTTCAGTACTGCCCGGATGTGCCTTGGCGTGTTGTGCTCAACGAATGCATTGAGCTGGCCAAAGAGTTTGGCGGCACCGATGGTCACAAATACGTCAACGCCGTGCTCAACGCGCTGGCACGGCAACTGCGCCAGGCCGAAGTGGCAGGCGATCGCGGCGCAGCGCGCTAACTTGCATGGTCTGATGCCCACCCCGAATGATGAAAGAAGGTATTCGCGGCTTGCGCCCCTCCTACAAACAAGACAAGCAAAGCGCGCTGCGGACTTCTGTACGAGGGGCGCAAGCCCTGTACGAGGGGCGCAAGCCGCGATTGAATTCAAAATTTTTGAACTTGAACAGACACCTTGCACGATCTTTCACGCTAACTGGTATGGGCGCAAGGCATCACCCCAAAGAACGAAACTTTGTAGGAGCGGTGTCCTCGCCGCGCTGGGGCGTTACCAACGAACGCTGGTTCGCTGCGAGGGCGCAGCTCCCACAAAAACATCCGGCGTTGTTTCACGTTAACCAGTTTGCGGGCCGATCCCGCATCAAGCACAGATGCCATGCCGCGTTATTACCTATAGCCACCTCTCTGTTGCGAACGATGTAATTATCGTTTTAGTAGCTGTTAGCGCAAGAAGGATAAGGGCTAGAGGCCAATTTCTTATATAAAAAGTGACATCACAAGCCATCCCATCCACATCGTCGATTGAACCTGTCCACAGCACCCTGCGGGTCTCGCAGCGTGCCCAGCGCATCGAACCGTTTTACGTCATGGAAATCGCCAAGGCAGCCAGCGCCCTGGCCGCCACGGTGGCGCAGTCCGCCACGCCGATGATTTTTTTGAACATTGGCGAGCCCGATTTCACCGCGCCACCCTTGGTGCAGGCTGCGGCCGCCAAAGCCATTGCCAGCGGGCAAACACACTACACCGCAGCCACCGGACTGCCAGAATTGCGCGAGCGCATCAGCCAGTGGTACCGCAGTCGGTTCAATGTAGCCGTGCCAGCCAGCCGCATTGTGGTGACTGCCGGTGCCTCGGCAGCGCTGCAACTGGCCTGCCTGGCACTGATCGAACCGGGCGATGAAGTGCTGATGCCCGACCCCAGCTACCCGTGCAACCGGCATTTTTTATCTGCCGCCGATGGCCGCGCGGTGCTGATTCCAACCACCGCCGCGCAGCGTTTTCAGCTCAACGTTGAGCAAGTGACGCAGGCCTGGGGCCGCCAGACGCGAGGGGTGCTACTCGCCTCACCATCCAACCCCACCGGCACCTCGATCGCCTTTGACGAGTTGCGCCGCATCCATGAGGTGGTGGCCAGCCACGGTGGCATCACGCTGGTTGACGAAATTTACCTCGGCCTGAGCCACGATGCGCAGTTTTCTCAATCAGCGCTGGCGATTGACGAGCAGGTCATCAGCATCAACAGCTTTTCCAAATACTTCAACATGACCGGCTGGCGCTTGGGCTGGCTGGTGGTGCCTGAGCCGCTGGTGCCGGTGATCGAGCGGCTGGCGCAAAACCTGTTCATTTGCCCCAGCACGATTGCCCAATACGCGGCACTGGCGTGTTTTGAGGCCGATAGCCTGGCCGAGTACGAGCGCCGCCGTGCCGAATTCAAGACCCGGCGCGACTACTTCATTCCAGCGCTCAATGCGCTCGGTTTGACCGTACCGGTGATGCCCGACGGTGCTTTTTATGCCTGGGCCGATTGCTCGGCGGCTTGCCAGCGCCTGGGCATCAGCGGTAGCTGGGACCTGGCGTTTGAGCTGATGCGCCGCGCCCATTTGGCAGTGACCCCAGGGCGCGACTTTGGCCACGCCGACACCGCCCGTTTTATCCGGTTTTCTACCGCCAATGCCATGCCGCAGCTGAAGGAAGCCATCGCTCGGCTGCAAAGGCTGCTGGCATGACGCAAGCTTTTTCCTGGCCGATCAGGGTTTATTGGGAAGATACCGATGCCGGTGGCATTGTGTATTACGCCAATTACCTGAAATTTTTTGAGCGCGCCCGCACCGAGTGGCTGCGCGCCTGCGGCATCCATCAGCAGGCACTGCGGCTTGAAACGGGTGGTATGTTTGTCGTCAGCCAGGCACAAGTCAACTACCTGTCAAGTGCCCGGCTCGACGATGAACTTCTGGTGACAACCACACTCACACAAGCGGCCCGTGCCTCGATGACCATCCAGCAACGCGCGTTGCGCAACACCGGCACTGACCAAACCTTGCTGTGTGAAGCCACAATACGCGCCAGTTGGGTCAACGCGCAGGGCAAACCTGCCAGAATCCCGCAAGTGATTCAGGATGCCCTGGCCTGAATCCGGACCGCAGGCTGCAACGCCACATATTTGTACTTCGTCATTCGTCATTCGTCATTCGTCATTCGTAAACCACAGACATGAACCAAGAACTTTCAATATTGCACCTGGTGCTCAACGCCAGCATCGTGGTGCAAGCGGTGATGGCGCTGCTGATGGCGATTTCGGTGGCCAGCTGGGCGGCCATCTTTCGCAAGCTGTTTTCGCTGGGCAAGGTGAAGTCACTCAATGACACCTTTGAGCGTGAATTTTGGTCGGGCAGCAACCTCAACGACCTGTTTGCCGCTGCTGCCAAAAACGCCCGCCTGGCCGGCCCAATGGAGCGCATTTTTGCCAGCGGCATGCGTGAATTCCAAAAACTGCGCGAACGCCGCATCACCGACCCCGGCACCTTGATGGACGGTGCCCGCCGCGCCATGCGCGCCAGCTTTCAGCGCGAGATGGACGTGATCGAAACGCATCTTTCTTTCTTGGCATCGGTCGGCTCGGTGTCACCCTATGTGGGCCTGTTTGGTACCGTTTGGGGCATCATGCACTCGTTTACCGGGCTGGCCACGATGACCCAGGTGACGCTGGCCACCGTGGCCCCCGGCATTGCCGAGGCGCTGGTGTCCACCGCCATTGGCCTGTTTGCCGCCATTCCGGCGGTGGTGGCGTACAACCGGTTTGCCCGCGACATTGACCGGGTGGCGATTCGGCTGGAGACTTTCATTGAAGAGTTCTCCAACATTTTGCAGCGCAATGTGGGCTCGCAATCGGCCTCTGGCCACTGAACCGGGAGCCGCCACATGCCAGCAGTCGCCAGCCGGGGTCGCGGTCGCCGCACCATCAACGAGATCAACATGGTGCCGTTCATCGACGTGATGCTGGTGCTGCTGATCATTTTCATGGTCACCGCGCCGCTGATTGCTCCCAGCGTGATCGACCTGCCCAGCATCGGCAAAGCCGCCAAGCAGCCCGATCAGGTGGTGCAAATCATCATTGGCAAAGACGAGTTGCTGCAGCTCAAAGTCAAAGACAAGTCCACCCCGCTGACGTTGAAACAGGTGGCGCAGGCCGTCAAGCAGGCGCAGGCCGCTGTGCCCAACACAGCGGTCATCATCAGCGCTGATAAAAATGTCAAATACGAAGCGGTGGTGCGCGTCATGGACACCTTGCAGCGCGCCGGTGTCGCACGCGTCGGGCTAGCGGTGCAATTGGCCAACTAACCCGGTGCCATGAGCGCGACTGCCGACCGACTTGAATTTGCCCCGCCGGCCACGCCGGGCCTGATCCGCGCGCTGCTGCTGGCGGTGTTGGCGCATGGCCTGCTGCTGGCCGCGCTGACCTGGGGTGTTCAGTGGAAGCAAGACGTACAGACGGCCAGTTTTGAAGCTGAACTGTGGTCTGCCCTGCCGGTGGAAGCCGCGCCGCCACCGCCGATTGAGCCCGAGACGCTGCCCGAGCCCGCGCCGCTGCCACCTGAACCAGCCCCCGTGCCACCACCACCACAGCCCACGCCAGCACCACCCGCCAACCCGCCCGAAGTGGACATTGCCGTGCAACAGGAAAAGTTGCGCTTGAAAAAGCAGGAGGAACAACGCCTGAATAAATTGCAGCTGGAAAAACAACAGCAGCTCAAACAGGAGCAGGTCAGGCAAGAAAAGCTGAAACAGGAAAAGCTGAAACAGGAAAAGCTGGCACTTGACAAACTCAAGCAAGAGAAATTGGCGCAAGAAAAAATCAAGCAAGACAAGCTCAAGCAGGCACAGGCCGACAAGGCTCGCCAGGCCACGCTGGATGCCAAACAGGCCGCCCAACAGACCCAGCAGCTTGAAGACCAGCGGGTCAAAAACCTGGCCCGTATGGCTGGCCTGGCCGGTAGCACTGGTTCGGCAGACTCAGCCGGCACCGCGCGCAAATCGTCCGGGCCGTCGGCCAGCTACGCCGGGCGGATTCGTGCGCGCATCAAGCCCAATATTGTTTTCACTGAAGACATTGCGGGCAACCCGACCGCCGAGGTTGAAGTACGCACCTCGCCAGACGGCACCATCGTTGGGCGGCGCTTACTCAAACCCAGCGGGGTTGCCGCCTGGGACGATGCGGTACTCAAAGCCATCGACAAAACCGAGGTGCTGCCGCGCGACATTGACGGCAGTGTGCCAACACCGCTGTTACTGGTATTTCGGCCGAAGGATTAGGCGGCATTGCCCGCCACATGCCGTCCCAGCCGGTCCAGCGCCAAAGTTGATCGGCTTAAATGATACACATCAGTCGTTATTATTTCAATAGCTGGCAGCGCTTACGGAATAAGGGCTACAGGCCAATTTGGTCCTAAAGCCAAACAGCGTTTGCAAACTGCGCCAGCAATGGCAGATGCTGTGGCGATTTACGGCAGATTGCGATCTTGACTTTCTCTGACAGGTGCCAGTTTTAGTCACTAACTTGCATGGTCGCAAGCCTGCCCCGAATGGTGAAAGAAGGTATTCGCGGCTTGCGCCCCTCCTACAAACAAGACAAGCAAAGCGCGCTGCGGACTTCTGTAGGAGGGGTGCAAGCCGCGATTGAATTCAAAATTTTTGAACTTGAACAGACGCATTGCACGATCTTTGACGTTAACAAGTCAAGTCTTTGCAAATCACGCGAAGGATACAAACATTCAAAGTCAAACGCCTGCGAGGGCGCGACTCCTACAAATTCAAACAGGCATCGGCTGTTTGTGATGGGAGTCGCGCCCTCGCGACGAAGGTTATTCAATTCTGGCTCGTCCGGCTTAGGTTCATGTCAAACTCAAAAAAGCTATTTTTTATGTAGCTGGTAGCGCTTTAACCGTAAGGGCTAGAGGTCATTTAGTCATAAATTATCTCGGCCATGCCAGGCGCTGCCTGTGCCCACCAGCTGGCCAGTGCAGCATCGCTGGGATAAAACTTGTGGGTGTCCAAGTGCAGTTCGGCACTGGCAGAGCCTGCGTCGCTGTGGCACACCAGCTGCAGGCGCACCTGCAGGCCATGCATGATGTCGCCCTGCTCGGTGGCTTCGCGCTGCGCCGGAAAGTCTTTCAGCAGGCGCGCCACATCCGGTGGACGGTGGCCCGGCGTGGATGGCAGGCTAACCCGCAAATGTTTGCCAAAGCGGCAGCGCGCAGCCTCCAGACTCCACACTTGCTGCACCGTCAGTTGCATGCCACCTGAAAAGCGGTCAGGCTGCACTTTGCCCATCACCACAATCAGCTCGTCGTCCTTGAACAGGTTTTTATGCGCGTTAACCAGTGCTTCTTCAGCGCGGGCATCCACCAGGCCGGATTTGTCGTCGAGCTTGAACAGCGCCAGCTTGCCGCGTTGGCCGTTAATGACACGAAAATCGGTCACGATGCCGGCTAGCAGTTGCGGCTCGCGGGTGTCAAGCAGCTCGGCAATCGGGCGCTTGGCAAAGCGGCGCACCTCCAGCGCCACCTCGTCAAACAAGTGGCCTGACATATAAAAGCCCACGGCGGTTTTCTCAAACGTCAGGGTTTCCTTCACGCCCCAGGGGGTGGCTGCCACCAGCTCGGGCTCTTGCGTGCTGGAGCCATGGTCGTCATCGCCACCCATGTCAAACAAGCTGCACTGGTTGGCGTTGGCCAATGCCGCTGCACCAAATTCAAACGCCAGATCAACGCTGGCGAGCAGGCTGGCGCGGTTGCGGTTCAGGCTGTCAAAAGCGCCGGCCTTGATCAAGGCCTCGACCGTGCGCTTGTTGATGCGGCTGCGGTCCACCCGGGCGCAAAAGTCAAACAAGCTCTTGAACGGGCCGACCACATCGCCCATCGGCCCCACGCCCTTGCCAACGCGGGCCGCCACAATCGCTTCAATCGCTTGCGCGCCGCTGCCCTTGACGGCGCTCAAACCATAACGAATCACCTTGTCAGACACTGGCTCGAAGCGGCTGAAACCCCGGTTCACATCAGGCGGCTCAAACGTCAGGCCCATCTTCAGTGCGTCTTCCAGCAACACCTTGAGCTTGTCGGTGTCGTCCATTTCCACCGTCATGTTGGCGCAAAAGAACTCGGCCGTGTAGTGCACCTTGAGCCAGGCCGTGTGGTAAGCCAGCAACGAGTAGGCAGCAGCGTGCGACTTGTTGAAGCCGTAGCCGGCAAATTTCTCCATCAGGTCAAACACTTCATCGGCCTTGGCCTGGCTGATGTCGTTTTTGGCCGCACCGTCGCGGAAGATTTGCCGATGCCGGGCCATCTCGTCCGCGTCCTTTTTGCCCATGGCGCGGCGCAGCATGTCGGCACCGCCCAGCGAATAGCCGCCCAAAATCTGCGCGGTTTGCATCACCTGTTCCTGATAGACCATGATGCCGTAGGTCTCGGACAGCATCTCGGCCACCAGCGGGTGCGGGTACTCCACCACTTCGCGGCCATGCTTGCGCGCCACAAAACTCGGGATCAGGTCCATTGGCCCTGGGCGGTACAGCGCGTTGAGCGCAATCAGGTCTTCAAGCCGGGTCGGCTTGGCATCGCGCAACATGCCCTGCATGCCGCGTGATTCAAACTGGAACACCGCCTCGGTCTTGCCCTCTTGAAACAGCTTGTAGGTAGCCTTGTCGTCGAGCGCAATATTTTCAAAGGCAAAATTTTCCTGCCCCGGGTGGCGCTGGATGATGAATTCGCGGGCAATTTCCAGAATCGTCAGCGTGGCCAGTCCCAAAAAGTCAAACTTGACCAGCCCGACCGACTCGACATCGTTTTTGTCGTACTGGCTCACCGCCAAATCGCTACCGGGTTGCTGGTACAGCGGACAAAAATCGGTCAGCTTACCCGGCGCAATCAACACGCCACCGGCGTGCATGCCGATGTTGCGCGTCATGCCTTCAAGTTCGCGCGCCAACTTCAGCAGTGTGCGCACATCCTCTTCTTTGGCTTCGCGCTCAGCCAGAATCGGCTCCGCCTCGGTGGCATAGACCAATTTGTCGTCTTTTTTGCGGTCTGGCGGCGGCAGTTGCAGCGTCACGGCGACCCCCGGTTTGTTCGGAATCAGCTTACTGATGCCATCGCAAAAGGTGTAACTCATGTCGAGCACCCGGCCCACATCGCGAATCGCCGCGCGCGCCGCCATGGTGCCAAAAGTGGCAATCTGGCTGACCGCCTCCTTGCCGTATTTGGCCTTGACGTAGGCAATGACTCGGTCGCGGTTGCCCTGGCAAAAGTCAATGTCAAAGTCGGGCATTGATACCCGCTCTGGGTTCAGAAAACGCTCAAACAGCAGGTTGTATTGAAGTGGATCGAGGTCGGTGATTTTCAGCGCGTAGGCCACCAGCGAGCCGGCCCCCGAGCCGCGTCCGGGCCCGACCGGGCAGCCGTTGTTTTTGGCCCAGTTAATGAAGTCGCCCACGATCAAAAAGTAGCCCGGAAAACCCATTTTGAGGATGGTGCCCAGCTCAAACTCCAGCCGCTCCACATAGCGCGGCAGCTGCCTGGCGCGCTCGGTGGCATCAGGGTACAGACGCGCCAGCCGCTCTTTGAGGCCCTCATGCGAGGCGTAGCGAAAGTAGTCGTCGGGTGCCATCACCACCCCGTTGACTGCTGGAATCGGAAAATCTGGCAACTGCGGCTTGCCCAGCACCAGCGTCAAATTGCAGCGTTTGGCAATTTCCACGCTGTTGGCAAGGGCCGAGGGCACATCGGCAAACAGCGCGGCCATTTGCGCACTGGTTTTGAAATGCTGCTCGCGGGTAAAACGGCGCACGCGGCGCGGGTTGGCCAGAATTTCGCCTTCGGCAATGCAGACACGCGCCTCATGCGCTTCAAAATCATCGGCCGTGGCAAATTGAATTGGGTGCGTGGCTACCACCGGCAGCCCCATACGCTGTGCCAATTGCACTGCCGCCGCGACCTGCACCTCGTCTTCCGGGCGGCCAGCGCGCTGCAATTCCAGGTAAAACCGGTGCGGAAACACCGCTGAGAGCTGCAAGGCGGCATCCAGCGCGCGGGCATCGTCGCCCTGCAGCAGCGCCAGCCCGACCGGCCCGGCCTGTGCGCCCGACAAGCAGATCAAACCGCCGCCCAGCTCAGTCAGCCAGGCCAGACTGATGGTGGCTTGTGCCTTGGTGCCACTTTGCGTCCAGGCGCGCGCCAGCAATTCCGACAAATTCAGGTAACCCTGGTGGTTTTGTACCAACACCAACACGCGAGAAAGCTGCGTGGCATCCTTGCCCAGCCCTTCAAGCCAGATTTCAGCGCCGATAATCGGTTTGATGCCGCGTTTGCGGCCCTCTTTGTAAAATTTGATGGC
>JFJP01039403.1_pt1 | contig 13576 bp, 10 predicted proteins | sample 431651 | NCBI WGS metagenome assembly JFJP01 (sample SAMN02602958, study PRJNA72255) | Microbial mat metagenome, whole genome shotgun sequencing project. | biome: fresh water; feature: sink hole; material: water; isolation source: purple microbial (photo- and chemosynthetic) mats found in...
AGCGACGCAACCTTTTTGTTTTTTAGCATCCTATTAAAAATTCAAGTTGAAATACCTAACCTTTGATATTATGCTGCGCAATTCTTTTGTTCTGTTTACATTTTTTATTTGTCTGAATAGCTTTTGCCAAACGCCTCCAAAATCAAGAGTTAGTTTTCATTTCATGAAAGGTTCGAACATTCTTGTGCAAAACAGTGATTTAGTGGGTGCACCAAGTTACAGTGGTCAAGGTTGTTTCTTATATGGAGTGCAGTATTCCAAACCAATAATAAAATGGGTGTACCTGGAAACAGGTTTGGAGTATGTACATAATAAAATTGACATGAAACCATCCTTTTATCCTGGTATTGATATGTCGCCCAGGCGCAAGGAAATCGATCTGGTAACTATTCCTCTTCGGATACGGGTAGAATTTCTAAAATTTTTCTTTATAAACCCGGGTGTTTATTTGGATATGGACATGAAAAATAACGCTGTCGGAGACCAGACAGGTATTGGTTTTGCTTTTGGAGTGGGTGCGCAATATTCTTTAAAATCGGGTATTACGTTTATCGTAAATCCAATTTTACACCGTCGTTCTGTCGTTCATTTTTCGAGTGAAAAATATCCCTACAATTTATACGATACGGGGATTCAATTTGGTTTAGGCTATAAATTCTAACTGTTTATTGGGTAACTTTTAATTCCACCCTCCGGTTTAAAGCCTTTCCTTCTTCGGTTTCGTTTGTGCTTACCGGCGTACTTTCTCCAAAATACTTTATAGTAAGTTGTTCTTTTGCAATGCCATTTTTTACCAGATAATTTAAAACAGAAGTTGCCCTCGCCTTCGACAGCGCTAAATTATAGGTATCAGAACCATCTGCATCGGTGTGTCCATGTATTTCGTAGCGATAATTCGGATACTTTATTAATGCCTCTGTTATTCGTTGAAGATCGCTGAAAGAACTGGCAAGAAGTTCCGATTTATCAAACTCGAAAAAGATACAATTAAGCCGGATAGTTGCTCCCGGTTTGATTTCAGTCAGGAAGATATCACGATAAATCGTATCCTGAAGAATTGGCTGGCTCAAATCAATATTCAAACTGGTCGAAATAAAGTTTTCTTTAAGTGCCATAATTCCAAAATTTCTGTCGGCATTGAGCTTACCTAAAAATACACCGGAGGCGTCTGTTTCGAATGTTTTAAAAATTTTATTTGCTTCCAGGTCTATCCAGTTGACGGTAGCTGAAATTGGCAAGCTATCGGCACTGTTTAGTGTCCGGCCTTTTATCCAGGTTTCCTTGGGGGCAACTCCCTCTCCCCGGACTATAATCCGAAATGGTTCGTTAGTTAACGAATTGTTTATAAATAAAGTGGTACTTGTCCTTCCACGTGATGTTGGAGCAAATTTTACCGGAACAAATAATGTATCGCCCGCTGGCACATCGGTTTGCTCAGGGATGATTGTTGTTAAAAATTGGGAAGTATCCGGTCCGGCATTAAGGAGTTTTAAGATATGCAATGATTCATTGCTGGTGTTTACTAATACAGCGGCAAGCGTATCGCGATATTGGCTTACTGTTACTTTGCCAAAATCGAGGTAAGAGGTGGAAGCGTTTATTCTTCGTGGAATTCCGATTCCTGTCAGTATGGTTTTAAATGTATCGGTGGAGGTATAGGTATATAGCGCTGAATTTTTTGAACCGGCTGTTTTTGGAGAAAAGCGGAATTCTTCGTCTCCTTTAGATTTTGGAGAAATCCATCTGGGGAAATCCTTCGATGCTGCTTCAAAGGAAGTTTGATCGTTATGGCGAATTTCAAATTTTCGAATCTGAATAGGGTAGGGAGTTGGATTTGAAATAAATCCCGAAATTGTAAGTTCCTTGATGCTTTCAAGAAGTTCATCCCCAAATAAAATAGAGTCCTTTACAACTGGTTTTGGCGAAACAAGTGAAAAGTACCCCGATAAAACCTCTTCCTGCACTGGTTTAATTGCAGGCGACCATACCTCCATATGTGTATTGTTCGAAATAGTGGCAAACTGCTGAATAGTTGGGTGGTAAGCCAATAAATTAAGCTTTCCCGAAAAATCGTCCAAAGCAGCTAATAGTGCTCCGGTGTTTGTGTCGTAAGTTTCGAGCGTATTACGGCTTGTTAATACCATTACCTTGGTTTCATCAATGCGAAAACTGGCTTGCAGAATTGATTTGTTTGGCGATTTCAGTATAAATTTTTGCAACTTCAAATTGAACAACAACAGACTGTCGTTTTGAGTAAAAATCACAAAATTGCTTTGCGGGGAGCAGAGGTGATACTTTGGAACGGGTAGAAAAACTATTCTTTTTCCCGAATAAGAGTCAAAAAAAGTAGTGCTATTGTCGGTTTTCTGCCTTACTGTCCACTTGCCATTAAGACGTTCGTTATATTCTTGGGCCTCATTGTTATTTACTTTCATAAAGGCCACATAGTTGCCATCCGGTGTAAAACTTCGATATCGTAACTCTTTTATAGTAAATAGGATTTCACCTTTCACCAAATTGATCATGGTATTACTGTCTTTAAAACCCACCAAAGCTGTTTGGTTGTTCGGACTTACTAATACCGAGGTTATTTCTTCCTTAAAAAACAGCGAATTCAAAAGTTTGCCGGAATCGGTAGTATAAATCTTAATATTCCCTTTTGAATCTAGCGTTACAGCATATTGCCCATTGGGAGTGAAAGAGCACCATTTTAAATCGGGTTCGTTAATCAGAAATATTTTTTGTCCCCCTAAGCTATTCCAAAGCCTGACATTTTTTGACGGATCCATTACCAAATTTCCCGGAATTTGCATTTCTGTTCCATCGGCTAAAATATAACAGGTGTTTACCTTTTTACCATTTTTAGGAATGCGGCCCACCAGCTTATTGGAGGCAATATCCCAATAATTATACTCGTAAATAGAACTGATTACAAAGCTTTTATCATCGGCTGTAAGCATTACCTTTTTGGCATCAAAGCCCATGAGTGAAGTAATTATTTTTCCGTTTTCGATATTTCTGGTAGTAATGACACCATCTGAGTCGAGGGTTAAAAGCATCGTTCCACTTTTATTATATTCCAACTGAATGAAGGGAGCCTTTTCAGCATCGGCAACTGCCGATATCTCCATGCGTTGGTCTTCCGATAGGATTGGCGAAAGCCTTACCTGTGCTTTGGTACTGGTATCGGATGGTAATTTCCACAAGCTTTTCAGCCCTACCGTATCCTGAATTTGTTGCCAGTCCTGTTTCCTGTTTAATCGATAGGATACGGAAACTTGTTGTGATTTTCGCACTCCTTCCCAACGAATGGTTGTATCGGTTCCCACCGGAAAAACCTCCCCACCTTTTGGGAAAACCAGTCTTAGTTGCTCTCTTCCACCTCCAATCAAATCAATATTCACATCCGGGCACTCTTCAAACGACAGCACCATTTTCCCTGTCGAAATACCAGCTTCTTTAGGAGAATAATTCACATCTAATGCAAAAGGCTCATCTGGTTTTAGTAAATGCGGAAAAGTGGAGTTTCCTGAAAAGGAAAAAAGTGCTGACTGAGATGTTTTTGCGTTTTTTAGTTGTATTGGAATATTAATTGAACGGATGTTTAGTTTTTGCAGGTTTGTAAGCCCCGGTTTTATAGCTCCAAAGCTCAATAGGGATGGATTTGCCTCTATTTTACCAACCTTGTCGTAGGGGACATTGTAATCAAATTCAATCTTAGTTTGTTTGTATTGTAAGGACAACGATTTTGATGCATCGCAATTTTGGGTAGAAAGCCATTTAATCGTTCCAAATTCGGTGCATTTTAAAGAATGAAAAATCGAAGAAATCGCCGAATTGAATTGTTCTAGGTTTTTTATTCGCTCAAAGTATCCACCATTGGTTTGGCTAACAACATATTTCAGATCGGCAGGTGCTGCCAGAGATACATTTAGGACAAATACTGTAACATCAAGGTTCCTGGCAAGCTCCGATACTTTTTCCGAATCGGTTACCCCAAGTCCATCCGTAACAAAAATGATCACTTTTTTATGCCGGGCTATTTTCAAAACTTCAAAAGCTCCTTGAATTCCATCGAGAAAAGCATTGTTGAAGTTGGTGCCATTAACCGGCGCTATTCTGTTAAAGGCGCTTACAAGCCGATTACGGTTTTGGGTGAAGTCGGTGTAAATCATCGCCTCATCGCTAAAACATGTAATGGCAACCTCAGAAGTTTCAAGGGGCAATTGATCGATAAAACTCAAAAGCCCTTCTTTTACAAGGGCGAGGCTTTTACCTTTCATCGAAAGTGAAATGTCAATGGCTACAACCGCAGAAATCGGCTGATAATCCAGGGTAGGATTGCTTAATTCAGTTATTTTGCAAACTTTCTGTGTTTCTGATATATTAAAGTCAGATAAGGAGGAGTTGTAAATTTTAACCCCTTCAGACGTAGTGGCAATAAAACTGGCGTCAACCTCAGGATAGTTGCTCGTATTTAGGTTTAGGATTTTAATTGTTTGCCCAATTCCACTGAAGAAACTTAATAAAGTAACCAAGAAAAATAAAATACCTGCTTTCAAATAGGCGAAGGGCAAACCATTATAAAGGCGAATCATAACCGTAATTGTGAAAATTGTAATGGAAGTTACGGATGATTAACGATAAAACAGTGATATTATTCCAATTATGTTAAAATTTATTCCTTGTAAACATGGGAAAAGCTTTATTTTTTCTTCCCTTTCTTTTTTTTCTTTTGCTCAAAAGAGTTGGCTTCTTCAATAAGTGACTTCCAGTCGTGCTCACTTGCTTCCGATATGGCAACCGTTTCGTCGTATAGTTCTTTTTCGATGGCCATTACCGTTATGTCTTTGGTTAAGTAGCCCTGTATCTCATCCAAAACTTCTTTTTCTTCGGGACTGCAAAACGAAACAGCAATTCCTTTCTTTGTCCCCCGCCCGGTGCGTCCAACCCGGTGTACATAATTTTCAGCAACTTCCGGAAGGTCATAATTTACAACATATTCAACATTCGGAATATCAATGCCCCTGGCAGAAACATCCGTAGCTATCAATATTTTAATAATTCCTTCCTTAAATTGCTTCATTACCTCAAAGCGTTCTTTCTGATCTTTGTCGCTATGAATGGTTAAACTTGCAATGTTTACTCTTTCTAAGGCTTTAAAAACACGCTCGGCCCGTACTTTTGTGCGAACAAAAACCAGTATCTTACTTTCGGGATGTTCGGTAATAATCCGTTCCAGGAAAAAACGTTTATCGTCCATTTCAATAAAAGCAACGGAGTGGTCAATGTTTTTCGAAACAGGATCGTTTGGTGAAAGTTGGATCCGAACCGGCTTATTTACCAGCGAATAGGCCAGATCTTTTATTTCTTCATTAATCGTCGCCGAAAAAAACAGTGTTTGGTGCTTATGGCGGATGATTTTTGTAAGTTGGCGGATATCGTGTATAAATCCCAAATCGAGCATATGATCGGCTTCGTCCAGAACCAGTATCTCGATGCTTTGTAAATTGATATGCCCCTGACTGATTAGGTCGAACATGCGGCCTGGCGTTGCCACCAATATATCGATATCGCGTTCAAGTTTCTTAATTTGAGGAGCCTGATCGACTCCGCCAATAACACACGAAGAAAACACGCCGGTTCCTTTGCCCAATTGTTGAAAAACTTCGGTTATCTGGTTAGCCAGTTCATGGGTAGGTTCCATTACCAAGCACCGAACATTGCCATGACCTTCCCTGGCAGGAGTGGTTTGTAAGATATGTATAATTGGAATAGCAAAAGCAGCAGTTTTACCGGTTCCGGTTTGTGCTATGGCCAATACATCTTCCCTCCGCATTATAGGCGGAATTGTTTTATATTGAATATCCGTAGGCTTTTTAAATCCTAATCCCTCCAGATTTCCTTTTATTTGAGGGGTAAGGTTATACGATGAAAATTTCATTCTATGAGTTGTCTTGTTAAATTCAAAAAAGGAATATATAGTTGCATTTATTTTACAACTTTTACCCTGCCTACTTCGCCGGTGGCAAGTCGCACTTTGATTCCATGCGGGTGGTATAGACTTTTAGTTAATATATCCTGCACAATTCCTTCCGTTAATTTTCCCGAAACCTGATCTTCCTTCAGAATTATGGAAACTTCTTTTCCAGCTTTAATGTCACTTCTATTTTGACCTTTCATTCATCTTATGTTTAGGTGATTTATTAACTTTTTAATTGAGATGCCAAATCTACGATTTTTCTGCCAATAGATTAACTCTTGAAAATTGACTATATAATAATGGCTCCATAATCGGTACTTCAATGTTCAAAACATCTCCTAATTTTTGATACAACCTGCGTTTACTGCTGAATTTAGGGTAATGGTTGCCCAAATTCTGAATTGAGTGGCTTGTTTTGAGTTTATCTGGAAGCCAACTGCAATAATTATTTGTAACGGTTTCTCAATCTGCAATTGGTTTAAAGATATATTTATCGTCAAACTCAATTTCAAAATCTTGAAGGATTTTTTTATATTCTTCAATAAATGGTTTTTTTCGATGATGCAATTCCTGGTTTTCAATATAGGTGGCAACAGCAGGAATTTGTGATTTGGAGTAAGAAAATGCCCCGTATCCTTCCTGCCATGAAAATTTTCCGGCAACGAATTTATTTTCGTTAACCCAGAGAGAAGAATCGCCCTTAATATCACGCATTAAATCTGACAATGATTGAGTTGGGCGCATACCAAAAAGGACATGTATATGGTCGGACATACCATTTATTGAAAGTAATTTATGTCCGGGATTTTGAATTATTCCGGTAATGTATTGGTAAAGGCGTTGTTCCCATGGTTTTGATATTAGTGAAATGCGATTTTGAACAGCAAAAATTGCATGAATATGGATTTGGGTGTAGGTATTAGGCATATTTTTAGTTTTTTTATAGGAATGATTTTTTTATTTTTTGCGTCGTTAGGTATGGAATATCGGTAGAGTATTTTAACATGAATCAATTCGCCCGCGCCTTTAGGTGCGAAAGCTCGGTAGAACAAAACATTTGCATATGAATCGCCCGCCCCAGCCGGGGCGGAACAAATACCCGATTCATTTTTTTCTACCGACATTTTGCCCCATACGGGGCAATGCCCAATGGTTTTCATTTTACAGTTTTCTTTAAAAAGTCGATTACAAGGTTTTTATGAAATTCTTCCGATTCCTTATCATTAATCCTGTCGAGTAGCTGAATTAAATTAGTCTTGAAACTTTAGATTTCAGTCCTGTTTGGTTTTACTTTCAGAAAGGCATTATTTAGTGCCTTCCGTGGTTGCAAGATTCGTATTTGCTCACCCATACATTAATTTCAGTTGTGTTCGCGAACCGAAAAAGCGGTTTCCATTAATCAAAAATCTGTTTAAATGTTAATTATTATCCGCAAATATACAATTATCCACTAGTGTGTTAGCAAGAAAACAGCTCTTTTGCTCCCGGAAGCTTTTGGGATTGGTTTCGTGTCGGCTGGAGCGGTTTATCCTTGCTGAGCTCCCTATGGTCGGTTGCAAATGTGCTGTTTTGTGGGTCTGCTGTTTCCAATTACTTGTCTTTTTGCAACAAATTATCTGCTGTGCAGTGTTTTTTTTTCGCCTGTGCCTAACAGGGTAATATAAATCGGAATTATAGCACTAGTATCTTATAATTTAATGTTTTAGGTTCAAAATTATCGCATATGGAATTGTTTGATTACTTTAGTTTCAAATTTCCAACACATAAATTTAATCCAATGAATACAAATCCATTTTCAATCGCAACTTCTATCCTAATTGGTATCTTCCTTATTAGTTCCTGTACTTATGAAAAATGTTGCTCGGGAGATCCCACTAAAATAATTGGCACCGGTGAATTAGTAGAACAAACTATTTCTCTCTCTGATTTTAATAAACTCGAATTAACGGGCGCTGCATCCATTACAGTTACTAAAAGTAAGGTTTTGTCCGTTAAAATTACAGCGCAACAGAATATTCTGGATGTTTTGAAGCACGAAGTTGTCAATAAAGAGTTTAAAATTGGATTTGACAATAATACATCTGTACAGACCAGTACAGGCGTTTTTGTTGAAATCTCTACACCCTCCAGTATCACTGATGTAAGTATAATTGGTGCTGGAAAATTCATCATATCAGGCGATAAGCAAGCTAGTTTTGCTGGAGTTATTACAGGAGCAGGAGAAATTGATGCCTATGGACTGGAAGTAGATAAATTCTCCATTAATATTTCGGGTGCCGGAAGTTGCAAAGCAAAGGTAAATAATGAATTAAATGTAGTTATTGCCGGCACTGGTGCTGTTAAGTATAAAGGAAACCCCACAGTCAATAAAACCATTGCCGGGATTGGTGCCGTTTCGAATGATAATTGATGCCTCGCTTTTTTAGTCAATCTGCTTCACCTGTTCCCTTACAATTTCGCGAACGATTATATCTACTTCGCGGTTATAATTTGGAGTTTCCCCGGTTTTCAGGTGGGCTTTAACTTTGGTAAATGTAATATTGTAGTTTTCAATTTGGAAGATCAGCTTTTGAACCAGGTCAGAATTTTGCAGCTCGTTTCCTTTCTTGGTAATAAAGAGATTCGATTTTAATTTGTCCTTTCGCACAGGAATTTGAACAACATATTGACTATCGGAGAAAATTGAGATTATTGCCGAACTATCCTTTTCTACAACAAAATCAATAGCATTAATTACTGCCAGCAATTCCATACGGTTATGCGTAGTTTGCTGTGCTTCGCCTTTAAGAATTATCTTTTTTTTTCCCCAAAATAAAATGGCAGCCCAACCACCAGCCTTTAGCTGTGTATGGCAACTTCCATCGGTATAAACTGAAATTGCGGATGCTTTCATGTTATGTATTATTTTTGGATAGTATTAAAATAAAAAAGGTCAGCTATTTTATTTGCTGACCTTTTTTAGGGAAGATAGATCTATAAATGTTTTTTCATGTATTCCAGATTTCGGCTGATAAGCTCGTTACGCTGCTGAACACATGCATAGGTGCGCAATGCATCCGATGGGGTATTCATAACGTAATTTACTAAACGCTCAACAGTCGAAGTGGCAACATGCATGCGTGTATCGGATGAACCATAATAAATAAATACTTCGCCATTATCGCGTGCAACCCAACCATTCGTGAAAAGCACATTCGACACGTCACCAATCCGTTCGTCGCCTTCCGGTGCTATAAAGTATCCTCCGGGAGCATAAGTCAGTTTCCATGGTTCTTTTAAGTCGGTCATAAACATATAAAGAACGTAACGTAAGCCGGCAGCGCAATTACGCACACCGTGTGCCATGTGTAACCATCCGTGCTTAGTTTTAATAGGGTGGGGGCCCTGTCCGTTTTTAACTTCCTTAATAGTGTGATAAATGCGGGGATCGATAATTATTTCTTCTTTCACTTCAGCTTTGGTAATGTCATCAATTAAACCCCAACCAATACCTCCGCCGGAACCGGTATCAATAAAACCATCCTGTGGGCGGGTATATAATGCATATTTTCCATCCACAAATTCAGGATGCAACACTACATTTCGTTGTTGACTTTTGGTTTTTAAATCGGGTAACCGTTCCCATTTCACTAAATCCCGGGTACGCGCAATCCCGGCAGTTGCGGTAGCACTGGATAAATCGCCCGCAGGCGCATTAGGATCTTTTCTTTCGGAACAGAAAATACCATAAATATAGCCATCTTCATGTTTAGTCAAACGCATGTCATAAACATTGGTATCAGGATCTTCGGTTTCAGGCATCACCACAGGATAATCCCAAAAACGAAAATTGTCTATTCCATTTTCACTCTCGGCAATGGCAAAGAACGATTTACGGTCCCAGCCTTCAACCCTGGCAACCAAAATGATTTTTCCTTTCCACTCCATAGCTCCGGAGTTCAAAACAGCGTTTATTCCTAATCTTTCCTGTAATAAAGGGTTTGTTTTGGAGTTCAGGTCGTATCTCCAGAAAATAGGAGTATGTTCTGCGGTAAGAACAGGTCTCTTATACCGTTGGTATATGCCGTTGAAATCCTTTATAGGTTTATTTTCTTTTGAAATTAGCTTTTCGTGACGATCAAATAATTTGTCAAGTTTTTTGTTGAATGCTTTCATGTGTATAATAGTTTGAATAGTTTTCGATCCATGCAAAGGTATTACATTTCGGTAAAGCCTCAAAAGAAAAGAACGACGGAAGAGGCCAATTCTACCATCGTTCTTGTTAAAAAGGGTAATGATTATTTATTTTCGGCTGCTTTACGACGAACTGCAAGGTCACTTTCAATTTGAGAAAGCAACGATTCCTTTAATGGATAGATGTACATAAATCCAGCAGCCAATAAAGCTCCAATTGCAGGATAAATACTCAACATCATGCGAATTCCCTGCTGAGCTGCTTCGGTTTGCTCCACATTTGCCTTATATCCATAAAATGTCAAGATCCAGCCAACCAAAGCCATTCCAATGGCAGCGCCAAATTTTTGTGACATTGAAGCAGCAGAGAAGACCAGCCCTGTGGCGCGGCGACCGTTTTTCCATTCGGAATAATCGGCAGAGTCAGCATACATTGACCAAACTAATGGAAATATAATTCCTGCATTAATACTGATTATAAATTGGAATATGAAAATCATGGTAATGTTAGTGCGGTCTAGCCAGAAGAAGATAACACTTAAAACTGCTGCATTTATCATAGCAATTAGGAAGGTGTTTTTCTTTCCAATCTTGTTAGAAACTGGTTTTGCCAGGTAAACACCAATTATATTGGAGGCTTGACCTAAGAGGAGGTAGAGTGTGCTAATAGCTACTATTAAGGATGTACTGTATTCTATGTAACTCATGCCTTTGAAATAGTATGTGAAATAGTAAACAGCAGCCCCATCACGAATTGTATTGAAGAAAATTGTAGATATACCGGCTCCCAGAAGAATAAACCATGGGCCGTTTTTGCCCAAATCTTTCAAGTCATCTTTGAGCGATGTTTTTCCCATTATGGGTTTAATTCGTTCTTTAGTCCATGCAAATGTTAAAAAGAAGAATATAACAGCAATAATTGCAATGATAATGGCTGCTTTTTGAATTCCGGAACGATAATTTATTTCCTTCACAGCCATCTTAGCTAATTTTATTTCGCTTGTTGCTGGCTTATTGACAACTATTTGCAGATCGCCTGGAGTGATCAGATTTTCTTTGGAGGTAATATTTGACAGTTTAATTTGAACATCCGAAGTGGTTCCGTTACGATGTAACCCAAGTGTATCTTTTCCTTCAGGAAAATTAAACCAGGCGTATGAATTTGTTTTGGGATTATAAACTCCCATTTTAAATGCATCACTTGTTTTGGTAATCAATTTAACAGTTAAGTAAAGTAATGAGTCATTTAGAGGTTCCTTTTGTTCAACTTTCTCCCCCCGCCAAACAAAAGTTTTATTGCTATCGACCAGATTGCTGGTATCCTTAACTTCCAGCATGTTTATGGTTTTAAAATTACCGGCGACTTTTGTTCCAAAGCTATCGAATAAGGGCTGATAGAGTCCCAATACAAGAAAACTACCTCCAAAGGCAAAAATAAAACGGTAAGTAGCCAGGGTAGTACGTTCTTTTCCATCAGCAGTCATAACTCCCATCAACGAAGCATATGGTACGTTGATAAGGGAGTAAATAATCATCATTAAGGAATAAGTAACATAAGCATAGACAATTTTCCCCGTCATACCCAAGGAAGGGGTAGTAAAGGTAAGTATGCCAATTATACCAAAAGGGATTGCAATCCAAAGTAAATAAGGCCTGAATTTTCCCCAGCGAGTGTTGGTGCGGTCGCCCATAATACCGATCATGGGATCGATTACGGCATCACCCATACGGGTTATCAGCATCATTGTGCCAGCAACAGCGGCAGTAATACCAAATACATCGGTATAAAAAAACATGAGGTACATGCCAAAAAGCTTCCAGAACATCGATGAAGCGGCATCGCCTAAACCATATCCTATCTTCTCTTTCAGTTTAATTTTTTCATTTGCCATTTTTAGAGCTTTTTTAAGGTTAGTAGAATAGTTATTTCGTTTTTAATTGTATTCTCAGTTAGAATGAATTTACAATATATTTTGAGTGCTTTTTATGTTAGTTTTCGTCAATAAAATTCCCGGACAAAATAATAATTTCATAAAAACAGTGAAGTTAGCTTTATATTTTAATTGCCATAAAAATAGAAAAATATTCAAACTTGCAATCGATTGAAATAATGTTTGTGTCAAGGTTTAGAATATGCTTTATTTAACTATCTTTATACCATGTATATATAGAAATATTTATTTTTTATGATATCTATTTTAACCAGTGGTGATGTTACTTTTACCAATGCCCTCATGAAATTATTACTTAGTTTTGTTGCCGGAGGACTTATTGGGTTAAACCGCGAGAAGCAAAATCAGGCGGCTGGTTTTCGTACGCATGTTCTTATAGGTATGGGCTCATGTTTAATTATGCTCATTTCAATATACATTCCTCAGGAGTTTATAAATTTCAAAAACGGTGATCCGGGTCGAATTGCAGCCCAGGTTATTACAGGAATCGGCTTTCTGGGAGCCGGAGCCATTATGCGTTTGGGCGATCATGTAAAGGGCATAACTACTGCAGCGTCAATATGGATATCAGCAGCCATCGGACTAGCTATCGGAGCAGGAATGGCATGGATTGCTCTTACTGCTTTGGTGCTGGTACTTATTACATTAAGTTTTCTGGAACTTTTGGAGCGTTTCCTTTTTAAGAAGAAAACATTCAAAATTGTCAGTATTCAGATAAAGCAGCCTAAAATTGATTTAGATTTGATCAAAAACGTTTTAAAGCATGCTAAACTCAAATTTGAAATATTAGAATACCGGCAAAACAACTACTTGGGAATTTTTAATGTAGAAGTGCTTATTACAGTACAGGCATCTTTTCCACTCGAAGCATTTATGAATAAACTCGCTGCTATTCCTAATCTTCAGGAACTGAGTATTCGGAATAAAATATAGTCCATAGCCAATAGTTCGTATGTTTTTTTGTTGATTATTGGCTATTACGGATTTAACAAATGGCTTAAGGATGTCAATCATCGACTCTGATCAATCAACATATATATCGACTTATTCTCCTATCTTTGCACCTCAATTTTTTTGAATGAGTACATATTTATTGGTTGATAATGCTACCAAATCTTATGGCGATGTGGTGTTATTCGAAAACATCACATTCACTGTAATAAAGGGGCAAAAAATTGCACTGCTTGCTAAGAACGGAGCAGGTAAAACTTCTTTGTTGAATATATTGATTGGTAAGGATTCCTTTGACTCAGGTAATTATTATATTGATAAAGACCTGAATGTGGGTTATCTTAAACAAGATCCGCAATTCGATCCCCAATTAACCGTTTTTGAGGCCGCATTTGGAGCATCAGGAAACTTAATGAGAACAGTGCGTGAATATGAACAAGCGGTACATGATCACGACGAAAACAGACTCCAGGAAGCTATTCACCAAATGGATTTTTATAATGCCTGGGACTACGAT
>JFJP01040942.1_pt1 | contig 13576 bp, 11 predicted proteins | sample 431651 | NCBI WGS metagenome assembly JFJP01 (sample SAMN02602958, study PRJNA72255) | Microbial mat metagenome, whole genome shotgun sequencing project. | biome: fresh water; feature: sink hole; material: water; isolation source: purple microbial (photo- and chemosynthetic) mats found in...
TCAGGCGCAGTAATAACTTCTAAAATAGCCATAGACACTTAACTTCTAAATAAAAATTAAGGTTATTATAATACAAATTCACTTCTAAGTAAATATTGAAAGTAATTTTTTGCTTTATTCAAATGGTTTTACTACGACCATAATAACTGCAATAACCATAAAAATCACTGGAACTTCATTAATAATCCTGTAGAATTTTTCTGTGTGCTTATTATTGCCTTTTGCAAAATCTTTTACCCATTTTGCCTGCATTCCATGTAAAATAGTTAAAGCTAAAACCGCTCCCATTTTTATATGAAACCAAATACCCATTGCCACAAATCCATATATATATGCTACCAGCAAACCAAAAATATAAGTGATAACCATTGATGGCGTCATTATTATTCTAAGCAGCCTCTTTTCCATTAATTTAAAAGTTTCATCCATTTCTTTCGTTATATTTGGCTTAGCGTGATAAACAAATAATCTTGGCATGTAAAACATCGCTGCCATCCAAGAAATAACAGCTATTACATGGATAGCTTTATACCATAAAAAATAATTTTCCATTTAATTAAAACCCTTACAAAGACATTTACTATAAACATTTGGACATATTCTATCTAAACTACTTGATAACAAACAGCTAGAATCTTGTTTCGCAAAATTTAAAACCATATTTGCTAATGATTTTATAAATAATTCATTAGTACTTAAAGTTGGAATTCTAATATATTTTATGTTACAATCATCTGCTATTTTCTTATATTCAATATCAAGTTCAACTAAAGTTTCAACATGTTCCGAGACAAACGCAACAGGAATTATTATTAACGATTTATTTATCGATGCCGCTATTTTTATTTCGTCTTCAGTATTGGGATCGAGCCATTTTAATGGACCTACTCTACTTTGATAAGTTACTTTATAGTCTATATTTTTAAATTTTGAATTCAGTTTTAATTTATTTACAATTTTTAAAACAGTTTGTTCTATTTGCCATTGGTATGGGTCTCCAGATTTTACTATTTTTTCAGGTAATCCGTGAGCAGAAAAAAGCATTCTAAAGTTACTTAAATCACTATTGTTTTGAAGTTTTTCCTCAATTAATTTTACATGTGAATTGATAAAATCTTCATCAATTGGATAACAACATATTGTTTTTACTTTTATTTTATTTACAAATTCTTTATTTAAATTTTTAGTAAATTCTTCTATCGAAGAAGCTGTTGTGGTAGTTGAAAATTGTGGATAAAGTGGTAGCATTATAATTTCTTCAGGAGCATAATTTTCTATATTCTTAATAACTTCTTTAGTCATCGGATGCCAATGACGCATACAAATAAATATTTCAAAGTCTGCGTCTTCATGCTTTATTAACTCTTGTCTTAATGCTTCTTTTTGCAATAATGTTTCTTCTAAAATTGGTGATTTTCCTCCTGTATTAGAATAAATCTCTTTGGCAATTTTCTCCCTTTTACTAGAAATTAATTTTGCTATAAAAAATCTTAATATTGATGGCAGAGTAATAATATACTTATCATTAAATAAATTAAAAAGAAACGGCTTCACAGCTTCAAGACTATCTGGTCCTCCAAGATTAAAAAGAACTACCGCTATTTTTTTTTTATTTTTTATAGTTTCTGACATAATTTACTAAAAATTCAACATTTTCTACTGGAGTATTTGGGAAGATACCATGACCTAAGTTAAAAATGAAATTTTTATTTCCTAATTCTGATAAAATATTATTTGCTTTTTTTTCGATAATTTCTTTATTACCAAGTAATATAACAGGATCAAAATTTCCTTGTACAACAATTTTATCTTGCCATTTTTTCATCATATCAACAGGTACAAATTGATCAACTCCTATTGCATCAATATTAGTTTTATCTATATATTTTTGGTATAAATAACCTGAACCCCTTGGAAACCCTATAATTGGTATTTCTGGATATTTATCTTTTATTGAATTTACAATTTTTTTTGTGGGTTTAATAACAAAATCGTCATACTCTTCTCCAGATAAAACACCGGACCAAGAATCAAATAGTTGTATAACATCAGCACCTGCACCTATTTGTCCTGAAAGATATTCTATAGTTTTATCAGTAATAATATCAGTTAATTGTAGTGCTAATTTTTTCTTAGTATAAAGAAAATTCTTACTTACTGAAAAATCTTGCTTACCCTTTCCCTCAAGCATATAACTTATAACAGTCCAAGGACTACCAGCAAAACCAATTAGTGATTTATTTTTATCTAAAGATGATCTTACTATACTTACTGTATCGTATATATGGTTTATTTTTTCATCAAATTTGTTATTTAAACTGTTAAGATCTTTATCAGTTTCAAATTTTTGTAAAATAGGACCTTCTCCTTTTTCAAAAATTACTTTCCAACCAAGTGCATGTGGCAATACTAAAATATCTGAAAAAATAATTGCTGCATCAAATCCAAATCTTTTTATAGGTTGTATAGTAACTTCTGCTGCTTTTTTAGAATTGTAGCATAGTTCTAAAAAATCTATGAAATTTTTTCTTACTTCCATATATTCAGGTAAGTATCTACCAGCTTGCCGCATGAACCAAATTGGAATAGTGTTATTTTTTTGTTTAAAAGTTTTTTGAAAAATGGTCATAAGTTGTTTTGTACTAAATATATAATATAAGTATATTTATATTATTTAAGATGTAGTTGTTCAATAGATAATGTAAGTTATTATTTATCCACATAATTATCAACAGTTTGTTATGGCACAAATATAGTATGTATAAAATATTTATGGAAGATATACATATCATCCACTAAAATTTCATACAGTGGGTTTTTTTGTGGGTAAAGTATTGATATAATGTTTATATGTTAAGGAGTACAAACAATTTGTATTTGATCCACAATTTCGTACACTTAGTAAATTTGTTGTAATTAATCTTTTCTGAACCTATGTTTTAATTGGACAAATTACCAAAGCGAAGATCTAATAACTATATAACTTATCCACAATGTAAATGTGTATGATATGAAAAAACTTGTAATTCATTTAGTTTCCGAATCTTCTGGTCAAACAGTAAAGCATGCAGCAAATACTGCTCTGACCAAATTTAGTGATATTGAAGTAAAAAAATATCATTGGCCTATGACCAGAAACGAAGATTTACTTGATGAGGTATTTAAAAAAATAAGGAAAAAGCCAGGAATAATATTATATACTATTTCAAATAATATATTAAAAGATAAGCTTAAGAAATTTAGTTTGGAATTAAAAATACCTTGTGTTTCTGTTGTCAGTAAAATTGTTAATGAAATATCTCATTATCTTGGGGTAGGAGCTGATGATAATATAGGTTTCAACAATAAATTTGATGAAACTTATTTTGATAAAGTAGAAGCTATAGAATATTCATTAAAACATGATGACGGGCAGATTATAGAAGATCTAGAGGAGGCTGACATAATTTTAATAGGACCATCTAGAACATCAAAGACTCCAACATCAGTATATTTAGCATATAATGGTTTTAAAACTGCAAACATCCCTTTTATACATACTTTTCCATTTCCAGTTACTATAGAATCATTAAAAAATCCAATTATTTTTGGTCTTATAATTAATCCAAGTAGACTTATAGAAATAAGAGAGAGTAGGATGCATTTATTGCAAGTTAATGAATCTTCGGATTATACAGATATTAAAATAGTTCAGGAGGAATGTAGAGAAGTGAGAAGAATATGCTCGAAAAACAATTGGCAAGTGATTGATGTTTCAAGAAGATCTATAGAAGAAACAGCAGCTATTATTATGAAATATTATTATGAGCATAAAAAAAGAGATGTTTAAGAAATGAAGTCAATCGCCATAACAGGAAGTTTTGCTTCTGGGAAGAGTTTTGTGTTAAAGTATTTAGAAAAACTAGGGTATAAAAGTTTTTCGTGTGATGATTATGTTAAACAACTTTATTTAGACTCAAATATTCAAAAAGAATTAATCAACATTTTTGATAAAATAGGAGTAATTTTTGATAAAAAAAAATTAGCAGAGTTTGTTTTCAATGATGATGATCAAAGAAAAAAATTAGAAGAGTTTATACATCCAAAAGTTAGAATAGGCATTAATGATTTTAAGAATAAACATAGTGATGAAAAGTTTGTTTTTATAGAAGTACCTCTACTCTTTGAGACTGGATTTAATAACTATTTTGATTATTCTATATGCGTCTATTGCGATGAAGAAAATAGAAGGAAAAAAGCTAAAACAAGAGGTGATTTTAATTTAGAAATTTATAATAAAATAAAAAATATACAGTTACCACAAGAAGTAAAAAAAAAATTAGCAAATTTTAAAATTAATACAGATATAGATATTGAAGTTCAAATTAGTAAAATTATTGATAAATTAAATGAATATTAGAGAAATTATTTTAGATACAGAGACAACTGGTCTTGACCCGAAAGATGGTCATAGAATCGTCGAAATTGGCGCCTTAGAGATGATTAATAAAGTTATTACTGGAAATAAATTTCACTATTATATTAACCCAGAAAGAAATATGCCACCTGAGGCTTATAGAATCCACGGAATTTCAAGTGATTTTCTTAAAGACAAACCGTTATTTAAAGATATTGCCAATGAATTTATTAATTTTATAAAAAATAGTAATTTAGTTATTCATAACGCTCCCTTTGATATGAAATTTTTAAATTATGAATTAACCTTGATAAATTTACCATCCTTAGAGATTTCTAAAGTTGTTGATACTTTGCCAATTGCAAGAAGAGTGTTTCCAGGAGCAAGGGCAAATTTAGATGCGTTATGTAAAAGATTTAAAGTAGATAATTCGGATAGAAAATTTCATGGAGCTCTTAAAGATGCGTATCTTTTATCTGAAGTGTACGTTGAATTATCTGGTGGCAGACAAATTAGTTTTTCTTTAAAAGAAAAAAACGATAAACTGAGTCTAGAACAAAATGAGGATTATATTGTTAAAGGTAATAAAATAGTAATTATTCCAAATGACGAAGAAAAAAGGAGTCACGATATTTTTCTTTCGAAGTTTATGTAAACTTATTTAATAAAATATTTTTGTTTTAAACAAAAATATTTGCATTTGTAACTGAAAACCAACTGCTAATTTATTTTTAATTAAAATTGTTTCTAATAATTTCATCTAATTTGTTTGTTGATGTAGTTTATTAAACAAAGATAAAAAGTTTTATAATATGATAATTTTCAAACGTGTTTTTATAGTAATCGCTTTATTTCATCTATTCTTAGGTTGTTCTATTGCAAGTGAAAATATTGATATAATAGAGAGTAATGGTGATATAAATAGCAAAGGATTTAATGCTAAATGTAATGATGCTTTAGATAAAAAACTTCTAAAAGGTGGTTGGTATTTATGGGAGCCATATCAATTTAATAAATCTACGCCTAATGGCTATAAACTTGTTGGTATGGATATAGAGCTTTTAAAAAATATTGCTCAACGCTCTGGTGTTTCTATTGAATATGAAGCAGTTGGTTGGAAAAAACATCAAGAAAATTTAAAAGAAGGTAGTAGCGATATTGCTTCTGGAGCAACATATACAGATGCAAGAGCCGAGTATGTATATTTTTCTGTACCGTACCGTTATGAAGAAAATTCGCTGTTTATGATGAACAGTAATGACAAAGAACTTAGTTTTGATTCTATTTCAGAGTTTTTAGTCCAAGTAAGGTTGCAAAATTTTATTTTGGGTATAACAAAGGGTTTTATTTATGCAGATCCTCAAATTAACTTATTTATCAAGGACGAAACTAATAATGATATAATAATAGCTTATGATAACGATGTTGATGCTTTGCAAGCTATGATTCGTGGGGAAATAGATGGTTTCATGTCAGATAGAGTTGTCGGAGCAGCGGCTATATTAAATGAAAAAGTAAATTCACTTGTTAAAGAGGTTCAGTTAAATATAAAAACGCCAATACATTTGATGTTTAGTAAAAAATCGGTACCAATTGAGTTAGTCGATAAGTTTAATAATGAAATTAAAGAATTTTCTGTTAGCGAGGAATATAAAAAAATAGTTAAGACTTATTTATATCCAGTGATGTTAATGCAGACCATAGATTCTCAGTGGTTTTATTTTATAGGTGTAATGGGGACAGTTGCTTTTGCTGTTTCTGGTATAGCTATAGCTGCAAAAGAGAATGCAACTCTTTTTGCTACATTTTTATTTGCTATGTTGCCTTCTGTTGGTGGGGGGGTTATGAGAGATATTCTAATTAACAGAGAGGAGGTTGGTATATTTTTAACCCCTTCCTACATGTATTACATAATGATAATTGTATTAGTAGGATTTTCAATGGTGAGATTGCTTGAATATTATAATAAAAGAGCAAATGAAGATGAGGTGATAGATCAATTTTGGGACAATGTGTTGTTTCTAGGAGATGCTCTTGGTCAGGCTGCATTTATTGTTACAGGGGTTTCGATAGCTATTATGGCAAAAATAGAGCCGATAGAGCTTTGGGGGCCATTCTTTGCTTTTTTAACAGCTAATGGTGGTGGAATTTTAAGGGATTTAATTCGTAAGAAACATGAAATAGTTTGCTTAACTGGAGCTCTTAATGCTGAGGTAGGTGTAGCATGGGGTTTGGCATTTAGTATTTATTTGAATATTAATTCTTACGATCCTAACCCTTCTGGCATTAGAAATGCAGTTATAGTTGTTGTTTCAGGGTGTTTTCTGACTAGATTAGTGGTTCGTTATTTTAATATAATAAATGTTAAATTTAGAGCAGAGAAAGACGCGAATTTAGATGAGATAAGTAAAGATGATAGTACACCAGTAGAGACCGTTTCTAACACAAATCAGTGATTAAAAAAGCATCTCTTACGCTATAGTAGAACTGGTTTGAATTGGGTGCTAATGAGGTGGAGTCATCCCCTCGTAGGAGGGGATCCAGAACTAAGCTTTTAAGCTAGATTCCTGCTTGCGCAGGAATGACAAAAGGTCGCGGAGATGACGTGCTGATAAAAATAATTAGCAGCTAATACTAGATGATTTACTATATTCTCAAAGATTTTTTACTATCCTTTGATTCTCCAGCCTTTATCTATTAGTTTTTCTAGTAGAAAATACATTAGTATATTTGCTGTAATTAAAAAACCTACTCCTATTATTATGTTCCCATCAGCCTTATTTGTAATACAGTACCTGAATCCATCGATCATGTAAAAAAATGGATTTAGGATGTTTATTTGTTGTAAAATACCAGGTAGATCTTTTACCGAGTAAAATGTACCAGAGAGGAAAGATAAGGGAGTGATTAGATAGCTTGTAATTGCTGAATGTTGATCGAAAGAATTGGCAACCATTCCAGATAATATACCAAGTTTACCAAGTAAAGTACAAGATGCTAGGACATAAAATAATAGTAAAAATGGGTGATATAAGGTAAATTCCACAAAAGGTAATAAGGATATTGTTACTATAATCCCAACTAATATACCTCTAAGCACCGCTCCTACTGTAAAAGCTATGATTATTTCCGTGCTGCCGATTGGTGGTGTAAGTATGTCAGAAATATAACCTATTATTTTGCTCATTATAAAAGATGAAGAACTATTAGCGAAAGAATTTTGTACTATACTCATTATAATTAAACCATAACCCATAAAATTAATGAATTTTACTCCGTCTATATCATGTCTTTTTGATCCAACAGCTAAGACAAAAACAGCAAGAAATATTAGGGCTGAAACGGCTGGGGTTATAAGGGTTTGATTGAATACTCTCATGAATCTTTTTACTTCACGCAGAGTCAAGGTATAAGTGCCGTACCAATTGATTGGTTCCATGTTGTTATTTATGATTAAATTATTTATATAAAAATATGCAAAATTATGATATATTCCGCTTCAGAATTTATCAACTATATTCGAAATACCCTAAATTAAATAAAAATTAATGACAAAGAAGCTTTTTATTAAGACCTATGGTTGTCAGATGAATGTCTATGACTCTATAAAAATGCAGGAGTTGCTGGATCCATTTGGTTTTGAATCAACTAATGATATGAGCCAAGCTGATATGGTAATCCTAAATACTTGCCATATTAGAGAAAAAGCCTCGGAAAAAATGTATTCAGAGCTTGGTAGGGTAAAAAAAACTAAGGATAAAAGATTGGCAGTTGATGGATCAGATATGATCATAGTAGTAGCTGGGTGTGTTGCTCAAGCTGAAGGAGAGGAGATTTTTGCACGTGCGCCTTATGTTGATATAATTGTTGGTCCTCAATCTTACCATACTTTGCCCGAGTTGGTAGCAAAATTGGCTAGATCTGAAAAGCATCTGATCGATCTTGATTTTATTGAGGAAGAAAAATTTGATAATTTACCTAAAGAATATTCATCTCAAGGAACAAGTGCTTTTATTTCAATTCAAGAAGGTTGCGATAAATTCTGTACTTTTTGTGTTGTACCATATACTAGAGGGCCAGAATTCTCTCGAAGTCCAGAAGAAATATATAGAGAAGCAATTAGTTTAGTTGCCAAGGGAGCAAAAGAAATACATTTACTTGGACAAAATGTTAATGCTTACCATGGGAAAAGTTTAAACTCTAATGGAGAGGGGGGGGGAGAGTCGGATATAAACTTTACTCTAACAGATTTAATTCATCATATTTCATCTATCAAAGGTTTGGAAAGAATTAGATATATTACCTCGCATCCAAAAGATATGACCGATGATTTAATTAACATACATGGTAGGCTTAATCAATTAATGCCATTTTTACACCTTCCTGTGCAGTCAGGTTCGGATAAAATTCTGAAAATGATGAACAGAAAACATACTAGAGCAGAGTATTTTGCAATTATTGACAAACTCCGAGCAGTAAGGCCTGATATTGCTCTTTCATCTGACTTTATAGTTGGTTTTCCAGGGGAAACAGATGAAGATTTTGCCGATACCATGGATCTGGTAAAAAAAGTTAGATATAGCCAGTGCTATTCTTTTAAATATAGCCCAAGACCAGGTACTCCAGCAGCAATAAAAGAGCAAGTACCAGAAGCTATTAAAACTGAGCGTCTAGTAATTTTACAGAATGAATTATTCAAGCAGCAATTAGAGTTTAACGAATCTTGTGTTGGAAAAATACTACCTGTGCTATTTCAAAAAGAAGGAAAACATGATCACCACATAGTAGGTAAAACGCCTTATATGCAATCTGCCTATGTTGAAAATTTTAATAAATCTTTTCTTGGTCAGATTGTTAATGTAAAAATCACCAAAGCTCTTGCAATAAGCGTTACTGGTGAGGTGGTTTGATTAATTTAGGAAAAGCAACAACTCAATAAAAACAACTTGAGGTTGTCGGTAATTAGTATATTATAAACATCGCGACAAAAAATTAATTTAATTTACGGTATATTATTATGAAAGTATCTTATGAATTTATGAGAAGTGAGGGAGAAGTTGATTTAGCTTCTGAATACCATGTATCAGGTTATGAAGATAGCCCAGTTGTAGGAAAATGCAATAAATTTAATGCAAGAAAAAATGATGGAGTACCTATATATATTGTGCAGCATCATACTGTAGCAGATTATGATAGGACTATTAGTTTATTTAATGCAAATAAGGGAGATCAAAATTGGAATTGGGGCTCTGCGCATTATGTTATCAAAGAAGATGGTTATGTTAATTGTATAGTAAATCCAGAGTATAGGGCATATCATGCGGGGGGTGGGTACTTTGTACCTGGTAGTAAATTAAATTCAACTGGAAAAGTTACAATAAACGATCTGAATAGCTGGTCTATTGGTATCGAAAATGTGAATGATGGTTATAGTATTTTTCCAAAAGAACAAATGTATTCAAATATTTTGTTAATGGAGAATTTAGTACAAAAATTTCCTAGTATCGATACTAAAAAATTATTAGGACATGGTGATTGGGATCCAAGTAGAAAATGCGATCCTAATCCTTATTTTGACTGGGAATTAGCAGCTGTTGCATCTAAAAAATTTCAAGAAATAGACCATAATTTCGGTGTCTATCCGTCAATACAATATAAAGCTGATTCTAATGAATTGATATCGGGCTTTAAGCCTGATACGGCTGGTTTCGAAGATATAAAATCGGTACAAAATATTCTTTCAGAAATTGGTTATAATGTTTTTGCTACAAATCGAGAAAATGAAGGTATTTATGATTGTCAGACAAAAAATTGTGTTAAAGCATTTAAAAATCATTATCTAAATACTGCGGTTATAAGTCATTTAGAGAACATACGCGATTATGAACCATATGAAAATCATAACCCTTTTATGATTGAGGTTACCGAAAATACCCTTGACATTATGGGAGAAGTAGCGGATTTATTAGGATAATAGACCTATTCAAGATAAATTTTCTATTATATATTTAGCATAGCTTATCAATAGAAAATAATTTTTGTGCAAATAATAAAAGTTCTTATTCCGAAAGTTGGATTATTTCCTTTAGATTACCAAGTAATCGAAGATGTTAATTTGTTGGTAGGAGACCTAATTATTGTTTCTTTTCGTAATCAAAATATAACAGGAATAGTTTGGCAAGTAAATAGTTCTCAGAGTGATAAGAAGCTTAAAACAATTGATTTAAATTTAAGTTCTCTTGTTGATAATTGTTATCAAAATATCGGTTCTATCAATCTCGAGGTTATTAAAAGAGCTAGTGAATATTATTTAACATCTCTTGGTTCGGTTGCAAAACTTGTTTTACCTTTTGAAATAAACCAAAAAATTATTAAAGCTGAAGCTCATAAAATCCCTACAGATCATTTTTTACCAGATTTGTCAGAAGAACAGCTAACCGCTCTGAATTTAATAAGAGAAACAACAAAACCTATATTGCTTAAAGGTGTAACAGGGTCTGGGAAAACAGAAGTATATTTTTATTTAGTTGCCGAGGCTCTTAAAAATGGCAAGCAAGCTCTCATAATGCTGCCAGAGATTTCTCTTAGCTTGCAGATAATAAAGCGTTTTACTGAGCGTTTTGGGTTTAAACCAGCTATTTGGAATTCCAAACAAACAAAAGCTCGTAAAAAAAAGATTTTACAAGGTATTTTAGATGGAACAATTAAGGCTGTAATAGGTGCTAGAAGTAGTTTGTTTTTACCATATAAAAATCTAGCGTTGATTGTAGTTGACGAAGAACATGACGCTTCTTACAAGCAAGGTGATGGGGTTTTGTATAATGCTCGTGATATGGCTATTTTGAGATCGCATTTATCAAATGCTATAGTCATACTTGTATCAGCTACCCCTTCAATCGAAACTATTTATAATATCAAACAAGCTAAATATTTTATGGTTGAGCTCAAGAGTCGTTTTAGCGATGCGACTTTGCCGAAAGTAGAAATTATAGATATGAGAAATGTTGAATTAGAAAGAAATAACTGGATATCAGAGCAATTAATTAATGAAATTAAAGTGGTTGCTGATCAAGGAAACCAGTGTTTACTTTTTTTGAACAGGAGAGGATATTCTCCTTTAATGTTATGTAAATCATGTGGTTATCGATCTCAGTGCAATAAATGCTCAGCATCAATGGTTGTACATAAAGCTAGAAAATTGATGGAATGCCACCATTGTGGCGGGGTAAGTAAAATTCATAATGCGTGTCCAGAATGTGATCAAGAAGACTCCTTAATATTGTGTGGCCCAGGAATTGAAAGGATAGAGGAAGAAGTAAAAAAATTATTTCCTAATCTGAGAATAAATATAATTAGTAAAGATCAAGTGGCTAAAACGGATCAAATGCAAGATTTATTACATGAAATGGAAATGGGTAATATTGATATATTGGTTGGCACTCAGATCATTACAAAAGGCTACCATTTTCCAAAGCTGGCCTTAGTAGGGGTAATTGATGCAGATCTAGGGTTTGTTGGTGGAGATCTTAGATCTACAGAAAGAACTTTTCAATTACTTCATCAAGTAGGAGGAAGGGCTGGTAGAGATAAAGCAATAAAAGGCAAAGTCCTATTACAGACTTATTTCCCAGAAAATAAAGTTTTGCAAGCTCTTGTAAGCGGTAATGAAGAAGAATTCGTAGAGAAGGAGATTTTGAGCAGGCAGGAAGCGAACATGCCTCCATTTACAAGAATGGCAGCTATTAATATTACAGGCAAATACGCAGAGAAAACACTGTCTATGGCAAATTATATAGCACGTAGAATTCCTGCTAGTTCAGCAAGAGTTTTGGGCCCAGCTGAAGCTCTAATATTTAGGCTTTCTGGTAAGTATAGATACAGATTGTTAGTGATTGCCGAAAGAAACTTTAATATTCAAAAATACATTTCAACATGGCTTAATGGTTGCGAAATCCCTTCGTCTTTTCAGGTCAAAGTAGATATAGATCCTTATAGTTTTTATTAACAGTCCCATTATTTACATAAAAGTTTAAAAAATAATCTAAAGTTTTGCAGTTAATTAGTATGTGTCATATATGCTTAAGGTTTAAATAGTAATTGCTACTCAACTGTATTCAATTGCTTGACATAAGTAACTATTAGTTGCTATAAACAACCAAAACTAAAAGTATACTAAAACAATGAAAATACAACCAGTTATATTAGCTGGTGGCAGTGGCTTACGCTTATGGCCTTTGTCGCAAGAAGCAAAACCAAAACAGTTTTTGAAATATTGTGATAATTTAAGTTCGTTTCAAAACTCAATAATTCGCAATAGTTATTTAGGGATACCATTGATAGTAGCGAATATAGCTCATCAAGATATAATTACAAAACAATTAAAAGAAATAAATTCACAAGCTCAAATAATATTTGAATATGATAGGAAAAATACGGCAACATCTGCGTTAGCTGCTTCTTATTACGCAAAAAATCAAGGATTTGATGCGATAATTCTTGTGCCATCAGACCATCATATAGATGATCAAACAAATTATAGACATAGTTTAAATAAGGCAAAAATAGCTATTAGGAAATATAAGTTTGGTACAATAGGAGTTGTACCAACATACCCTAATGCAAATTTTGGCTATATTAAAACTGGAAAAAAAATTGGTCAAGGGTTATATCTAGCAACTAAATTCATTGAAAAACCAGATAAGGAGTTAACCAGGAGATTGATTGATTCAGCAGAATATTTGTGGAATTCTGGGATTTATCTTTTTGAAATAGATTACATTTTAGAACTTGCGCATAAATTTATTCCAGTAATAAATAAAAAATTATTAAAAACATTTAATAATGAGCTGTGTGCTAATGATATAATTAAATTAGACAAAGAAATATATAAGAATCTTCCAGCGGTTTCTTTTGATAAAGCTATTTCTGAAAATTTGCAACAAATAGCACTTATTAAAGCCAATTTTAAATGGAGTGATCTTGGTACTTGGGAATCAGTTTGGAATCTTGACAAAGATAATGACTACCAAAATAATATTCAAGGTGAAGGAGAGATAATTGTCCACAATGTCCAAGATTCTTATATTAATTCTGATGCCCAAAAAACTATAGCTATTGATCTTAAAAATATGGTTATTATTTTTAAAAATGGTCAACTTCTCGTTTCTGATAAAAACTCCG
>JFJP01006921.1_pt1 | contig 13575 bp, 16 predicted proteins | sample 431651 | NCBI WGS metagenome assembly JFJP01 (sample SAMN02602958, study PRJNA72255) | Microbial mat metagenome, whole genome shotgun sequencing project. | biome: fresh water; feature: sink hole; material: water; isolation source: purple microbial (photo- and chemosynthetic) mats found in...
AGTCTGCCGACGGTCCGACCCTTGCGACACGCCGTGCCGACCTGAAACCCCGCAGCCAGAACCAGGCGGTGTATCTGGACAACATTGCCGAATTCGATATCACGTTTGGAATTGGCCCGGCGGGTACTGGCAAGACCTACCTGGCGGTGGCGGCTGCCGTGGACGCCCTGCAACGCAGTGCCGTGCAACGTATTGTGCTGACGCGCCCTGCCGTGGAGGCAGGTGAACGCCTGGGTTTCTTGCCGGGGGACCTGAACCAGAAAGTCGATCCGTACCTGCGCCCGCTCTACGACGCGCTCTACGATCTGATGGGCTACGAGCAGGTGCACAAGGCCTTTGAGCGCCAGCAACTGGAGATCGCGCCGTTGGCCTTCATGCGAGGGCGCACGCTGAACAACGCCTTTGTGATACTGGACGAAGCGCAGAACACCACGCCCGAGCAGATGAAGATGTTCCTCACGCGTGTGGGCTTTGGAACCAAAACCGTGATTACCGGTGACGTGAGCCAGATCGACCTGCCCAAGACGCAACTCAGTGGTCTGGTGGAAGCCGAACGCATCTTGAAGCGTGTGCCCGGAATCGCCATCACCCGCCTGACCAGTATCGACATCGTGCGCCATCCGCTGGTGGCGCGCATAGTGGACGCATACGATGCCGCGCGGCTGGAAGACCTGCCGCGCATTGCCATTCCCGAAGCTGAACCCGAGCTTCCACGTGTGGGCTTGCCCAAAGCCCGCGCCCCGAAAGGTCGCTGATGTTGTCGGCTCTTGCCCTCTCTCTGCAGTTCTCCAAGCTCAAGGATGCCGACAAACATCGCGCGGCATTGCCCCGCCACAAGGTCATCCGATGGATTCGCAACACGCTAGAAGTGGACGGTGAGATCACTGTGCGCATCGTCGACGAGGAGGAAGGTCAGGCCCTCAACCGGGATTACCGGAAGAAGGACTACGCCACCAATGTGCTGACCTTCGACTACACGCTGGAGCCACTAGTTACAGCCGATCTGGTGTTGTGCGCGCCGGTTGTGGCGAAAGAAGCGAAGGAACAGAAGAAGACGCTGGAGGCGCACTACGCCCATCTGATCGTTCATGGCACCCTGCACGCCCAGGGCTGGGATCATGAACTGGACGAGGATGCGCAGGTGATGGAGTTGCGGGAAACTGAGATTTTGGCTCGGTTGGGGTTTGGGAATCCGTACTGACTCTTTTTGGTTCGCCCCTCACTTGGTTATTGCTTCAGAGAGTTGGGGGTAGGCATTTTGCTCCGTGTCCCCCGCCCTTCGGGCTCCTCCTTTACCTGCGCAAAACACCTACCCCCAACTCTCTTGCGAGGCCTTGGAATGCCGATGTCCCGAATTTCCCTGAATGCCAGAACTCCTCGAGCATCGGGGTGTGCCCTGTGTTTTGCGCAGGTAAAGGAGGAGCCCGCGCAGCGGGCGGGGCTGAAATCCGCGGCTCCGAGCCTGCCTGCGCAGGCTTGGACGGATTGAAGAGCCGTAGCCTCTGGCTGAGGCACCACGTCCACGGAGCAAAACATAGGGCACGCCCCGTTGCGGGCGAAAATCCACCAACCAACCAAAGAGTCCCGAAGAAAAATCACCCCGTAACGCCCGCCAATCAAACTCAACCAGCTACAAAAACAGGAGCAATCACACCGGTGGCGCTACCCGCATCGGTATAGTCACTGGCCCGTCATTGACCAGCTCCACCTGCATATCCGCCGCAAAGATGCCGGTTTGCACCACCGGATGCGCAACCTGCGCTTGCGCTACAAAATAGTCGTACAGGCGTCGCCCGTCCACCGGCGCAGCTGCACCGGAAAAGCCTGGACGGTTTCCTGAAGACGTATCGGCAGCCAAAGTGAACTGGCTGACAATCAACAGACCGCCCAGCGTGCCATCGCCATCCATGTTCTGCACACTGAGGTTCATCTTGCCCTGCGCGTCACTGAACACCCGCAGTTTCAAAATCTTGGCCAGTAGTTTGTCGGCTTGCGCCTCAGTGTCCCCCAGCTCAGCGCAAACGAGCACCAGAAGACCAGGGCCGATGTCGCCAACCACTTTCCCTGCCACCACCACACGGGCGTGCCTCACACGTTGTAAAAGTGCATGCATGGTGGTTCCTCAGGCGAGCGTAACGCGGGCGAACTTGCGCTTGCCAACCTGCAACACATAGGTACCAGCGCCAAGTTTGAGTCCCTTGTCACTGACCACAGAGCTGTCCACACGAACACCCCCCCCGTCAATGAGCCGGTTGCCCTCGCCGCTGGAGGCAGCCAGACCGGCAGACTTCAACAAGGCACCGATGCCGATTGCAGCACCACCTTCGCCCAGCGCCAAACTGACTTCAGCGACTTCGTCCGGGATGCCACCCCTGCTGCGGTTGATGAAGTCCTGTTCGGCAGCATCGGCCGCCGCTGCGGAGTGAAAACGGGCCGTGATCTCCTTGGCAAGGGCGACCTTGGCGTCCTTCGGATTGCGGCCAGCATCTACTTCTGCCTTCAACGCCGCAATCTGTGCTTCGCTCTGGAAACTCAGCAGCGTATACCAGCGCCACATGAGCACATCAGAAATGCTCAAAACCTTGGCGAACATCGTATTTGCGTCCTCACTGATGCCAATGTAGTTGTTCTTGCTCTTGGACATCTTCTCCACACCATCCAGACCCTCAAGCAACGGCATGGTCAGGATGCATTGCGGCTCCTGACCGTACTCGGCCTGCAGTTGACGTCCCACCAGCAGGTTGAACTTTTGGTCAGTGCCACCCAACTCCAGATCGCTTTGCAGCGCCACACTGTCGTAGCCCTGCATGAGCGGATAGAGAAACTCGTGCACGCTGATCGATTGCCCTGCCTTGAATCGGTCATGGAAATCGTTGCGCTCCATCATGCGGGCCACCGTGTACCGGGAAGCAAGCTGGATCATGCCGCGCGCGCCCAGGGGGTCACTCCATTCGCTGTTGTACCGAATCTCGGTTTTGCTGGGGTCCAACACCAGTGACGCTTGCTTGTAATAGGTTTGGGCGTTGGCCTCGATCTGCTCGCGTGTCAGTGGCGGTCGCGTGCTGTTGCGGCCTGACGGGTCGCCAATCATGCTTGTGAAGTCGCCGATCAGAAAGATCACGGTGTGGCCCAGATCCTGCAACTGGCGCATTTTGTTGAGCACTACGGTGTGCCCGATGTGAATGTCTGGGGCCGTCGGGTCCAGGCCCAGTTTGATGCGCAGTGGTTTGCCAGTGGCCTCTGAGCGCGCCAGCTTTTTGACCCAATCATCCTGTGGAATCAGCTCATCGCAGCCGCGCAGCGACACCGCCAGCGCCTCGTGAACACGATCGCTTACCACAAAAGTTTGACCTTGAGGTGAATTCATAAGGGTTTTTCTTAACAGAAGAGGGTGCCTGAGCAGTTATACTGCGCCACTGTTACTTTGATGCCACAGAGCGAAAGCGCTGATTTTAGCCGCCGCAGTCTGTTGTTTGGCCCACGGAGCCCCAATTTGAAAACTGGATTCCTTCACACGTTGCTTGCCACGGCAATCCGAATCGCTCGGCAAAGTCCTCTGCAGCTGACCGCCGCGGTGGCAGCCCTTCTTTTGGGCGGCGCCGGGGCCACGTACGCCGTGGGAAGTCTGGCCCCGGACGCCTCTGATCTGCCCGTGCGCACAGTGGTGGAAGCCATTGCGCCATTGCCCATTTCCAGCCAGATCGAACTGCTCGAAGCGCAGACGCTCAAGCTGTACCGGTCTGATGTTTCGCGGTCCAGTGACACGATAGATGCTTTGCTCAAGCGCGTCGGCGTGTTTGACCCGCAAGCCGCTGATTTCTTGCGTAGCGATTCTCTCGTTCGGCAAACACTTCTGGGGCGCAATGGGCGCAATGTGTCGGTGGAGGCCGATGACGACAACACCTTGATCAAGCTCAGCGCGCGCTGGAGTCTTGACGAGGACGGTATGTTCAAACGATTGACCGTCACCCGCACACCAATTGGGTTCGTGTCCCGCGTAGATACATTGCCCATGACAGCGTCGTCACGTTTGGCCAGCGGCGCCATTGTGTCTTCGCTGTTCGCGGCGACCGATGCTGCGCGAATTCCCGACTCCATCGCCGTTCAATTGGCGGAAATTTTCTCCGGTGACATTGATTTTCATCGTGCCCTTCGCAAAGGCGATCGGTTTTCTGTGGTGTACGAGACGCTCGAAGGCGACGGTGAACCGATGCGCGCCGGACGCGTTTTGAGCGCAGAGTTTGTCAACGCGGGCAAGCAGTATCAGGCCATGTGGTTCCAGGAATCTGTCGCAAGCGGTACCGTGTCAACAGTGACCACGGGGCAAGCCCCTTCGGCAAAAGGAGGCTACTACACCCTTGCCGGAGAAAGCATGCGTCGCGCGTTCCTGGCGTCGCCGATGGAGTTTTCGCGGGTGACCAGCGGTTTCAAGATGCGTATGCACCCGATTCTGCAAACCATGCGCGCCCACCAGGGTGTCGATTACGGCGCACCCACTGGCACCCCGGTTCGTACGGTGGCTGATGGTGTCGTGGAGTTTGCCGGTGTTCAAAACGGCTTCGGCAATGTAGTGCACGTCAAGCACCGCAATGGCAACACCACGGTCTATGCGCATTTGAGCCGTATTGGCGTGCGGCGTGGTCAAAACGTCAACCAGGGGCAGCATATTGGTGCAGTCGGCCAAACCGGTTGGGCTACCGGCCCGCATTTGCACTTTGAGTTCCGTGTGAACGGTGTGCACCGTGACCCATTGACGATTGCGCGCCAGAGTGAGTCTGTTCCAGTGGCCCCTTCGGCAAAGAAAGCTTTTGCCAGTGCAGCGTCCATGGTGCGTACGCAACTCGCCGCAGCGTCGCAGATTCTTGCTACAACCACCCAATAGGCCTGCTTCGCTCGCCGCGTAGCATGTCGGAGCTGTATATCGGACTGATGTCGGGCACCTCACTGGATGGGGTGGACGCTGTCTTGGTGGATTTTTCCACGGTACGCCCGGTCGTTTTGGGGCATGCGACGGGCCCCTTTCCCAGCGACCTCAAGGCAGAGCTTTGGTCTCTGAATACCGCGGGAGACAACGAGGTGCATCGCGCAGCGCTGGCGGCCAACGGCCTGGTGCGCGTCTATGCCGAGCAGGTCCGCCAGGTCCTTGCAAGCTGTCACACCATTCCGTCCGACGTTCGTGCCATCGGCGCACATGGCCAGACCATTCGCCACCGTCCACAAGAGTTTGATGGCACAGGCTATACGATCCAGCTGAACAACGCCCCGCTGCTCGCAGAGCTATGTGCGATTGATGTGGTAGCAGACTTTCGCACACGTGACGTCGCGGCGGGCGGGCAAGGTGCACCACTCGTTCCCCCATTTCACCGGGCGGTTTTTGGCCGTGCCGAAGCAGTGACGGCAGTGCTCAATCTGGGCGGCATCTCCAACGTCACCATCCTGGACCCCAATGTCAGCACGTTGATCGGATTCGATTGTGGGCCAGCCAATGTGTTGCTCGATGGCTGGTGTCAAACACATACCGCGCAGCCATTTGACCGAGGTGGGGCCTGGGCCGCGCAGGGTCGGGTCAACGCCACACTGCTCAACCAAATGCTTGCAGAGCCCTATTTCTCGCGGTTACCACCCAAAAGCACAGGTCGCGACCTGTTCAACGTCCCGTGGCTCTTGGCACAACTGGTCGGCCATGACGGCATCCTGGCGGTCGATGTGCAGGCCACCTTGACCGAACTCACCGCCATGAGCTGCGCCCACAGTCTGCGTATGGCTGCCCCAAGGTGCAGTGTGCTATCGGTTTGTGGGGGGGGCGCTGCCAACCACCATCTCATGGACCGCTTGCAAGCTGCACTGCCCGGTTGCGCTGTGCAGAGTTCGGAGGCGGTCGGTTTACCGCCACAGCAGGTGGAGGCTGCGGCTTTCGCCTGGCTGGCACGCCAGACCATTCTGGGAAAAACCGGGAGTGTTGGAAGCGTTACGGGCGCCAAAGGCGCGCGTATTCTGGGGGCGGTTTATCCCGCTTAATGCAGCGGCGCAATAACGAAAAGCTCAGGTCGAAAACGATGATCCGCAACCACAGGTGGTCGTCGCGTTCGGATTCTTGATGACGAACTGCGCGCCTTGCAAGTCCTCTTTGTAGTCGATCTCGGCACCCAGAAGGTACTGGTAGCTCATCGCGTCAATCAGCAGCGAGACGCCATTCTTGGTCATCGTGGTGTCGTCTTCGTTGGTGATCTCGTCAAAGGTAAACCCGTACTGGAAACCAGAGCAACCACCGCCTTGTACAAAAACACGCAACTTGAGATCGGGATTCCCTTCTTCAGCAATCAGGTCAGCAACCTTCGCCGCAGCACTGTCAGTAAACAGAATGGGGGTGGGCATCTCGCTCACGATATTTTCGGCTACAGCGCTCATGGGGTTCTCCAGTCAATGCATTGATGTCAGCAATAGTACACAAATTTACTCGGGAATACTTTCAACCGTTATTTGCCGCTAATTTAAGTGTGGGTTTTTCTTCTCCCACGAGAATGGGGCGAAGCTGGCCAGTAATGAGCGCGCCCTGATGCATCTCCAGCGCCATGTACTGAATGTCGCCTTCAATTCGGGCCTTGGGCTGCAACTCCAGCATCAAGCGGGCGTGGACCGGCCCCTTCACGCTGCCGTTGATGATGATATGGTCCGCTGCAATTTCACCTACCACATGGGCGGTCTCCGAAATGACGAGGATGCTGGATCCAGCCTCCTTGGCGTGCACATTCCCGGCCACATCACCGTCGACCCGCAAGCCATCGGTGAAGTGGATGTTGCCGGTGATCTGGCTGCCCTCAGCAATCAGACTCTTGATGGGTGGTTGCTTCTTCTTGTTGAACATGGTTGCTCTCCTTCATTGGTCATAACTTGATCGTTTGCGTCGCACGCAGTGCTTCACCCTCGAGCACCTTGGCCGTCAATCCTTTGACGACCACCTGGGGTGGCACGGCAAATTCACCCTCGATTCGACCATACTGGCGGATCTTGATCGCTTGCGGACCGCCGGGCAACACGGTAGCCCAGGGTTTGCCGCTCAAAACACCCGTCAGGGAAATTTCCAGGCGACCATTGAATTCCTGCGCGTTCTTATTGGCCTGAATCACCAGAACCTGCCATTTTAGCTGGCTGTTGGTTGGCAATTCTGCCTGCAAACCGCGGATGGCAACACCTTCGCCACGCGCCGTTGGGATGAGCTTCTCGAAGAACCCGAGATCATCGCGCAACTTGTGGTTGTCTTCCTCCAATTGCTTGACTTGCGCCAGCAGACGCTCCTGAGAGGTTTTTTCGGTGGTCAAAAGCGTGTCCGCCGTGTTGGCCACAGACTGTGCACGATCGCGCTGCGCCTGGACGTCCGCCAACTCGGTGCGAAGGGCAACTAGCTCCGACCGCACGCGTTGCAAATCCTCTTTGGCACCGCCGTCCAGGCCAGCAATGTCCTTGCCAAACTCAAACGCCCACAGCCCGATGGCAGCACAGAAACCCAACACAATAGCAAAGATAGCCCATCGGAACGGCCACGGCATGGCGCTACGCACCGCCATGTGCGGAGCACTGATAGTGAGCCGACGACGCAAGAGACGCAATCGCATGCACTGCCTTTTCTAATGAAAAAGCCGCCCCAAGCAAGGCCAGGGACGGCTTTGATTCGATAGAGAAACCGAATTAACGCTTGGAGAACTGCTTGCGACGGCGTGCACCGTGGAAGCCGACCTTCTTACGCTCGACTTCACGCGCATCGCGCGTCACAAAGCCTGCCTGGCTCAACGCTGGCTTGAGCGTAGCATCGTAGTCAATCAAGGCGCGGGTAATGCCGTGGCGCACCGCACCGGCTTGACCCGACTCACCACCACCGGCCACATTGACCATCACGTCGAAAGTCTCGGCATGGTTGGTCAGCAGCAGGGGTTGCTTGCAGATCATGATCGACGTAGCACGGCCAAAAAACTTGTCGATGGCTTTCCCATTCACGACGATCTGGCCAGAGCCTTTTTTCAGAAACACGCGGGCGACGCTGGATTTGCGACGGCCGGTGCCATTGTTCCATTCACCGATCATTGGGCGGCCTCACGTTTCACTGCGTTAGGGGAAATGCCTGGAATATCCAGAACCTTGGGCTGCTGTGCGCTATGCGGGTGCTCGGCACCACCATAGACCTTCAGCTTCTTGATCATGGCGTAGCCCAAGGGGCCTTTTGGCAGCATGCCCTTGACGGCTTTTTCCAAAGCACGGCCTGGGTGCGCGGCTTGCATGTCGCGGAAGTTGGTAGCAGTAATGCCGCCGGGATAGCCCGAATGGCGGTAGTACACCTTGTCCAACGGCTTGGCGCCGGTGACGCGCAGCTGGGCTGCATTGATGACGACAATAAAGTCGCCGGTATCGACGTGAGGCGTGTAAATGGCCTTGTGTTTGCCGCGCAAACGGAGAGCAACTTCGCTGGCTACTCGTCCGAGGACCTGGGTTTTGCGCTGAAAGTTGACATGAGAAATTCCTAAAAGGAGTTGGTTTGGCGGGCTCTTTTCCACGGTCGGCGTTCCTCTGGTGGGAATCTCTTAGGTGGGGGTTCATTCATTACTGAACGTCTTCGCCGCGGAGCCACAAAGGCGCTGCGAAGCCCGACATTATAGAAGATTGCGCCGAATCAAGCTAATTTTCGTTTTCGACGCTTTTCGATGATCCTCACAAGCTGCGCAACTCTTATTCCGTGTCAGCCGAAACGATACCCGTCTTGCGGTTGTACTTCAAGGTGATTTTGTTGAGTTCACAGAGGTCAAAATCCTCCCAGATCACGTCAGAACCATCGTCATCAAACACTACTTTCAGGTCCTGTTTACAGGAACTCTTGTCGAAAAACTGAAAAGTCGGCTCTTGCCATTCTCCAGGACATAGTGGCCCATCCGGTCTTTGCCCCACGCCTCTTTATTCGAGGGTGAAACGTAGACCTCACGCAAATCGTATCCGGTGCGGTTCACCAGTGTGAAGTCGGCATCACCGGCTAGTGCCGAACCTGCTGCCGACAAAGTGGCAAGAGCAATAAACATCAAGGAGCGCATGGGGGTTTTCATAATTTGATCAATAAAGGGTTGGTGGATGTGAATGCCGCGAATGGGCTTGAGTCCGCGCGAAGTCTATTGCATTTTCGAGTGCGCGTCCTGATTCATCACGAAGAAACGCCGGGCGGTTACCATCGCTGCATGTTCAGTTACCGCCACGCCTTTCACGCCGGAAACCATGCCGACGTGCTCAAACACACGGTACTGCTCGCTGTACTGCGCCATCTGACGCAGAAAGACGCGGCACTTACCGTGTTCGATACCCACGCTGGCGCCGGTTTGTACCGTCTCGATGGCGACTATGCCACTACCAGCGCCGAGGCCGCGGAAGGCTTCCTGAAACTGGTGGCAGGCAAGTTGCCGCAACCGGTTGCACCATCATTGCAGGACTACCTTGACTTGGTCGCAGGGTTCAACAGCAAAGGCAGCCACAGGGTTTACCCTGGCTCACCCTTCATCATCCAGCGCGTGCTGGCAGACCGTGGGCGAGACAAACTCAAGCTGTTTGAGCTACACCCCACCGACACCAAAACGCTCACCGCCAATATTGCGCAGCTTGAGGCGGGGAGGCAGGTCGCGATCCTGCGCGAAGACGGCTTTGAGGGCATCAAGAAATTTTTGCCCCCACCCTCGCGGCGGGCGTTGGTGCTGTGCGACCCCAGCTACGAACTGAAAACCGATTACGCACGGGTGGCCGACATGGTGGCCGACGCCTTGCAGCGTTTTGCCACGGGAACCTATGCCGTCTGGTACCCCATCATTCCCCGCCCCGAGGCACATGACCTGCCCAGGAAGCTCAAGACTCTGGCCAACAAGGCAGGTAAACCCTGGCTGAATGCCACACTCACGGTGAAATCCAGCAAACTTCTGAAAGATGACGAGGGCGACGTGGTGCGTCCCGGCCTGCCCGCCAGCGGCATGTTCATCATCAATCCGCCGCACACACTCAAGACCGCGTTGAAAGATGCTTTGCCACAAATGGTGGCACTGCTGAAACAGGACAGTAACGCCACCTCCAGCCTTGACAGTGGAAGTTAGGCTAACGGTATAGATTCGCCAACATCCAAGCCCGCAAGGCGAAGCGCGGGGCGGCGATTTGTGCGCGTTTGGCACCATGAGCCGCCCCGCGTTTCGTCTTGTGGGCGGGCGAGCTGAAAACCTATGCCCCTAAACCCAGCCGCTCACACAAAGCAGAAACCGCGACACTCTGGTTCATGGTGTAGAAATGCAGCGACGGTGCGCCGCCAGCCCGCAGTTGCTCGCACAAGTCGGTTACGACATCCAGCCCGAATGCCTTAATGGACTCGGTATCGTCCCCATAACTCTGCAAGCGCAGTCGAATCCAGCGCGGAATCTCCGCACCACAGGCATCCGAGAAACGCATCAGTTGGGTGGAACTGGCAATCGGCATGATGCCCGGCACGATCGGCACATTCAGCCCCATGGCATCCACCTCTTCGACGAACCGGAAGTAAGCATCCGCGTTGTAGAAATACTGGGTAATGGCGGAGTTGGCCCCGGCGCGCACCTTGGTCGCAAAGGCTTGCAAATCTGTCGCGGGCGACTTGGCCTGCGGATGCACTTCGGGGTAGGCCGCCACCTCAATGTGAAAGTAGTCACCCGTCTCAGCGCGTATGAATGCCACCAGATCGCTGGCATAGTGGAATTCACCCCCTAACCCATAGCCACTGGGGAGGTCGCCACGCAGGGTCACGAGGCGTTTGACGCCCATGGCCTGCAATGTGGCGAGTTGCTCACGCACGGCCGCATGGGTTGCACCCACGCATGAAATGTGGGAGGCTGCGGCGACGCCTTCCGACAGAATGGCGCGCACCGCACTGAAGGTGCCTTCCTGCGTCGAGCCGCCCGCACCAAAGGTGACAGAGCAGAACTCGGGCTTCAGGGCATACAGCTTTTGTCGAACGAGCCGCAGTTTTTCCACACCCTCCGGTGTCTTTGGCGGAAAGAACTCGAAGCTGATCGGGAATCGATCGGTGTCAGTCATGGTTAGCTCTACTTTTCGTGCTTCGCACAGATAAAAAATTCACGGTTGCCGTCGCCACCCTCAATCGGCGAATCAAACCATGCAGTCACCGTAAAACCCAACGCGGCACAGACGTCACGCAAGCGTTGCTCAACGATTCCGTACATGGCCGCATCCTTCACGATGCCACCCTTGCCCACTTGCCCTGGCTGCAACTCAAACTGCGGCTTGACCAGCGTGAGCAAGGTGCCGCCCGCCTTGAGCATCGGCACGACCGACGGCAGCACCAGGGTTTGGGAGATGAACGACAAGTCCGCCACGATCAAATCGAACTCCGGCACAAAGTCAACTGCACCCTCAGCATCATGATAAAAAGGGCCGCCAGCGCCTGCCTGTTCAGCGTGAGCAGCTATCAAATCAGAAGCATCCAGCGCGCGAGCGTTGACGCCTTCGACGCACATTACCCGCGGGTCATCGCGCAAACTTGGATGCAGTTGGGCGCTTCCAACATCCACCCCCACCACAAAGCGCGCGCCGTGTTGCAGCAGGCAATCGGTAAACCCACCGGTGGATTGGCCAACGTCCAGACAGGCCAGCCCCTCGACAGACAGACCCACATGCTTCAACGCAGCTTCGAGCTTGAGGCCACCGCGGGAAACATACCGTGCCTCGGAGTCGTCGAGCAGGCGTACCTCGGCTTCCTCGGGAACTTCGTCGCCATTCTTGGCCACACGTTTCCACGCATCGCCCTGCAACCATTCCACGCCGCCGGCAATCAGGCGCTGGGCCTGAGAGCGGGTGCTGGCGAGTTGTCGCTGGACTAGGAGTTGGTCGATGCGCATGGTTTCCTTTGGGCTGCGGCTGTGAAATGGGCGCGGGGACCTGCATTGCACCGTACACGTGCCTTTGTCAGGGACACCGCCGAACCGGCTTCGCCGGGCGGCTGGTGTCGCCCCCTTGAGGGGGAGGCGCCGAAGGCGCTTCGGGGGTGTTTCAATACCGGTAGGTATCCTTTTTGTACGGACCGTTTTTGTTTACGCCAATGTAGGCGGCCTGCTCGTCGGTGAGGACGGACAGCATGGCTCCTACCTTTGCCAGATGCAAGCGTGCCACCTTTTCGTCCAGATGCTTGGGCAGCACGTAGACCTTGCCCACCTTGTATTCCTTGGGCTTGGTAAACAGCTCGATCTGGGCGATGGTCTGGTTGGCAAAGCTGGAACTCATCACAAAGCTGGGGTGGCCGGTGCCGCAACCCAGGTTCACCAAACGGCCCTTGGCCAGCAGGATGATGCGCTTCTCGGCCTTCTTGCCCTTCTTGGGGAAGATCACATGGTCGACCTGCGGCTTGATCTCTTCCCACTTCAATTTCTCGAGTGACGCAACGTCGATTTCGTTGTCAAAGTGACCGATGTTGCAGACGATGGCCTGGTCCTTCATCGCATCCATGTGTTTGTAGGTGATGACGTTCTTGTTGCCGGTACAGGTCACGAAGATGTCGCACTTGTCGGCGGCATATTCCATGGTCACGACCTTGAAACCTTCCATCGCCGCCTGCAAGGCGTTGATGGGGTCAATCTCTGTGACCCACACTTGGGCGGACAAAGCGCGCAGCGCCTGGGCCGATCCCTTTCCGACGTCGCCGTAACCGACCACGCAGGCCACTTTGCCGGCAATCATCACGTCGGTGGCGCGCTTGATGGCATCCACCAACGACTCACGGCAGCCGTACAAGTTGTCGAATTTGCTCTTGGTCACCGAGTCGTTGACGTTGATGGCACGCAGCGCCAGCGTACCCTTCTCTGACATTTCGTTCAGGCGCATCACGCCAGTGGTGGTTTCTTCGGTCACACCGATGATGTTCTTCAGACGGCGGCTGTACCAGGTGGGGTCTACCTTGAGCTTGGCCTTGATGGCGTTGAACAGGCAGATTTCTTCTTCACTGCCGGGCTTGGCCAGCACCTTGATGTCCTTCTCTGCTTTGGCGCCCAGGTGCATCAGCAGTGTCGCATCTCCGCCGTCGTCCAGAATCATGTTCGGGCCTTCGGTCTTGCTCCCCTTGGGTCCAAATTCAAAAATACGGTGCGTGTAATCCCAGTAGTCGACCAGGGTTTCGCCCTTGTAGGCAAACACCGGCGTGCCCTTGGCCACCAACGCCGCTGCAGCGTGGTCTTGCGTGGAGAAAATATTGCACGATGCCCAGCGCACTTCGGCACCCAGTGCCTGCAGGGTTTCCACCAACACGCCCGTCTGAATGGTCATGTGCAGGGAGCCGGTGATGCGCGCGCCCTTGAGGGGCTGGCTTTTGGCAAACTCTTCACGAATCGCCATCAGACCGGGCATTTCCGTCTCGGCAATGGTCAGTTCCTTGCGTCCCCACGGGGCCAGGCTCAGGTCGGCAATTTTGTAGTCTTCGGTCTTCACGGGTTTCAATGCGCTCATGGTGCTGCTCCAAAAGTAAATTTGAAAGCCACGGCTGAACGCGAAAAACCTGAAGGAAAAGGCTCACCGCACAGACCC
>JFJP01015769.1_pt1 | contig 13572 bp, 7 predicted proteins | sample 431651 | NCBI WGS metagenome assembly JFJP01 (sample SAMN02602958, study PRJNA72255) | Microbial mat metagenome, whole genome shotgun sequencing project. | biome: fresh water; feature: sink hole; material: water; isolation source: purple microbial (photo- and chemosynthetic) mats found in...
CCAAATATCAAAGCTTCATTGAAAATAAAAGAGGCAAGTTTTTGGCGGTTGCGCCTTTTCTTGCCTATTAAACCATCACGAAGTACAGAAGTTTGGTATAAATTACCCATTAAAACATCACTCTGAGTTACACCACTTAACTCTTCTAGCTCTTTCTCAGTAATTATCAATTCCTCCAAATCTAGCTGCATAATAGCTTTATATTTTCTGATGTTTAGCGATAACCAAAAATTTCAGAGATTGCTTGTACAATATTTAGATAAAAATTGCTATCTCGTTCACGAAATAGCTCAAAAGGCGATCCCGGCGACCCGAAAAAAGGTCTTAGCGTCCAGGCTAACTGGCAACCAACAAAGGCATAAAGTATGAGCCAGAATTGCAAAATCTTTGACCTAATATCTAGTCCTTCCGGGTCTTCCTTACTCAGTAATTGCATACCTTGATATAAGAAATTAATACCCAGAAAACCAGTGAGTGAAAATATGGCAACATTTAACAATTTAAAAAATTGATAATCGTAGGTACTAATCAGAAAAAACAGTGAAATGGGTGCAAATCCTAAGAGTAAAACTCCAATTAAGGCTACCGCCGTCATTAGTAAGGCTAAATACTGTTCAAAGGAACGTTTCGAGCCAAACATCACATTAAAAAAGTATAATGTGGGAAAACAAATGATCACTGAAGTATAATGTGGGAAAACAAATGATCACTGTAACTACGTAAAGAGCCGGTAATTTTATCGCTGACATAATTGATTGTTGCCAGGTATTCGATGCACCGATGATGGCTCCGTAGATAGCAAAAAATACACAACTAGAAATTAAAAGACCTAGGATTTTTGATTGTAGTTTGATGCCTTGCCGAAGTTCTTCGAGAAATTGCTGACGTTCTCGGAGTAAATCCATGACAATAGAAAAATATTTCATTTTGATTGATTTTTATGGATGATTGAGCTTCAATACGGTTATAACTCAAGATTTTGAGAGTGGCAAGATATTGAAAGTCATATCCAATCCGTTAGCATCGGCATTATTCATCAACCCTAACGATCTCAATCAATTCCTGTGTCTGACGCACCCTACAAACGGATTGAAAGTGTAACTTAAAAATCCGCTAAATCCTTCAATCCGTATAATCCGTGTTCAAATTCCTAATTGCCAATTAAGCCCCAGCCGCCACCGGAGCCCCAACAATTTCACCCTTCAGCATCCGAGAAGCCGCATCCAGCAAATGTTCCTCCAAATAAGGCTTAGTAAAATAGCCCCGTGCGCCCAAACTATAAGCCATTTGCCGATGTCGATCGGCACCACGACTCGTTAACATCGCAATCGGTAACTCACACAAAACTGAATCTTTTTGCATCCGAGATAACAACTCCAAACCATCCATCCGAGGCATTTCAATATCGCAAAAAACAATATCGCAAGGCAAACCAGACTTCAGTTTTTCCCAAGCTTCCTTACCATCACGGGCCTCTTCAACTCGATAGCCAGACTTCTCAAAAGTAATCGAAAGCAGCGATCGCACCGTAATCGAATCATCCACAATTAATACCGTCGGCTCATTCTTATCAGGGGGAGCCTCAGCCGGTGTATTAGCATTCTCATCCCAGAAAGCCCCACCAGCCTCCTTACTCAACCTTCCCGTAGCCAAATCAATCAACTCCAAAACATCCGCGATCGCCACAATCCGGCCATCCCCCAACACCGTCGCCCCCGCAATTCCCACAGGCTTCGGCACCGGTCCCTCCAACTGCTTAATCACAATCTCCTGCTCCGTCGACACCTGATCCACCTGTACCGCCAAAAACGTCCCAGCAGTACGCAACACAATCACCGAAATCATGTCATCATCGGCATTAAACCCATACACACTACCCCGACCCAAATAGCGGTTATAACCCAACAACTCCCGCAGATGGCGGAATGGCAGCGTCGAACCCCGCCACTCAATACTATGCTGACCATCAGCCCCCACTAGCACCTGTTCGCGGGGGACATCAATCATATCCTCTACCCCATCCATCGGGAAAGCAATTCGAGCGCGATCGCTAATACAACAAAGGGCCTTAGAAATACTTAAAGTCAAAGGCAAACGAATCGTAAACACCGTCCCCTTACCAATCGTCGAATCAATAGTAATACTGCCGCGAATTTCTGATAAACTCGTCCGCACCACATCCATCCCTACACCACGTCCCGCAAATTCCGTAGCCTGTTCTTGGGTACTAAATCCCGGCATAAATAACAGATCATAAACCTCACTGCGAGACATTTTTTGAGATTGATTGGCAGTAATTAACCCCTGCTTTAGAGCCTTAGCCTTAACTTTTTGTGGATCAATACCAGCACCATCATCAGAAATCGAAATCACCGTTTGATTCCCTTGGTGAAATACCCGAATCGTAATCTTACCCACCGGCGTTTTTTTCGCCGCCGCCCGCACATCAGGAGTCTCAATCCCGTGAGTAATTGCATTATTCACCAAGTGAGTCATCGGGTCATATAACTGCTCCAAAATCATCTTGTCAATTAAAGTATCTTTACCCTCAACCACTAACTGAGCCTGTTTACCACACTTAATCGAAATATCTCGCACAGCACGGGGTAAACGATCGGCAGTTTGAGCAAAAGGCATCATCCGAGCCCGGGTTAAACCTTCCTGTAACTGCGTTGTTACCTGTCGCAATTGGCGAGTTACTTGGTCAGCTTCATCAACTAAAAATTCAATATCCGCCGCCGACTCCCGGACTCGGACAATTAACTCAATAATCTCTTGAGATTGACTGTGGAAAGGCGTAAACCGATCTAATTCAATATCTGAGAAACCAAAACGATTACTACTACTATGCTCGTTATGCTGAGCAGGTTCGGAATGCCAAGTATTGCGATGAGCTTGGCGAGTAGCAAGTAAAGAAATTTCTAACAGCGATCGCTCATAAAGATCCTGCATCCGCGCCCCTACTTCCGACAACAATGATACTTGATGGAGCAAATTATCTAAGAACTGTCGCATCCGTTCCTGATCCTGCTCCAAACTATTCCGATTAACCACCAATTCCCCCATCAGGTTACTGAGGTTATCTAACTGCTTCACCGGTACCCGCATCGTCTGTTCAAAGTTATCTAACTGCTTCACCGGTACCCGCATCGTCTGTTCAAAGGAGCCACGTTTCGGTCGATTAGTGCTGCGTCCTCCCTGAGCGACGCTCGTTTCCCGACCAGTATTTGGTCCCTTAATTTGATCTAACAGTAATCCTAATTCCTCAAATTCATCTTCACTATCTTGATCTAATTCATCTGTGGCAGCCGGCTTCGATTTAGAGGTAGTTTCTGCTACAGCTTCTTCCTCTGGTTCGGTTAACAAGTTTTCTAGTTCCGAGAAAACATCAGATTCTTTTTGAGAAGATGAATCTGATGTCAAAAAGTTGTTTGTTTCGCTAACTGAATCATCCAACATTGCCTCTAAATCGGCAAAATCATTATTTTCATCCTCAGACAAATCTGCATCATTAACCATTAAATCTTGATCGTCAAACATTGACTGAGAATCGTCTGCTGAACCTTCCTTAGTAGTCTCTGCATTCATCCAAGCTACCGCATCTTGCGAGTCTAGTAAATCATCTAAGCTTTCACTTTCTGACTGATTAACCAAAGATGTCGTCACCGACTCATCTTGGGACTCGACAGTTGTCAATTCCTCTAATAAGTCCATTTCTGTATCCAACCAGTCAGGAGCAGTTAATTCTAACTCCTCACCAGCATCAAAGTCACCATCAATCGGCTGTAACTCTTCAAGCTCGTCGATCATCTCTAATCAATCGGCTGTAACTCTTCAAGCTCGTCGATCATCTCTAATCCTAGATCGAGATCCACTTCCGAATCAGGATCAGAAATCGCAAAATCGTTCTCATAATTCGACCCTGCTTCTGCCTCATCCCCTGCTTCTGCATCTAATTCCATCTCATCTAATAAAGACTGAAAACTGCTATCTTCTGATTCTTGGTTAGAGTTTGTGGGCATAGCTGTCATTTCTACTCCTGACTCAATTCCTTCGACCTGAGCAGATCCTTCAGAATTTTCTAAAAGATCATCCAAACTATCTAATTCTAAATCATTCACACTCTCTAAATCATTTGCACTCTCTAAGTCTAACCAATTATCAACAGATTCAGTTTCAAGATTGTTGTCATTACTATCCTCCCTGTCATTTTCATTACCAAACAATTCATCAAAATCTGATTCTGGTTTCACCCCATTAGTATTTTTTGCCGTTATTTCTGCCGTCGGTTCGACCCTCAACGCTGACAGTTCACCAAATAGATCGTCAAAATCTACATTTTCTACATTCAAATCTATCCCATCTATTTTTAACTCTGAATCTGTCATTTCTAAAAACAACATAGACTCACTATCTGACTCCAGATTTTCTGGCGTAGTTTCTACATTATTATTTGTTTCTTGCCCCTCCTCAAAGTCTAAAAATTCTAACTTGTCTATAGCCGACTCGTTAGTTTCAATACTTTCAGAAAGTCCCAAAAGATCGTTGAGATCGGAATCATCTATTAAAGCTTGTTTGTCCATTCTCGACGTTGTATTATCCCCTTCTTTGGGATCCTCTGGTGACATAAAATCACTGTCAAATAAATTGGAAATATCATCTTGTCCACCCATATTATTGCCTTCCGGCGCAAACTCATCTGCATCAAAAAGCAGATCCGTAAAATCACCAGAATTATCTTCTTCTAGGCTAGGTAAGCCCACCTGCGATCCATTGGTGATTTCTGGAATATCCTCCTCTTCTTCTTCCCAAGCACCTTCAAGTTCAGGGGTTTCACCTTCAAATAAGTCAGCCAAGGTATTGAGTTCTGCAATTCCCACTTCTGGACCTGTTCTGTGAGATCCTTTAAAGGAAAGATTTTCTTGATCCGATCCTCCAAATACACTCCCATCATCAAACTGAATCATAGTTTGCTGATAGCCACCACCAACATCTCCCCATCCAAAATTTGCACTGGTGTTCTCTACTTTTTTGAATATTTCATCAATATCCGTAGCATCATTTATCTCATATTGATGATCGGCAGCCGCTTCCCCTTCTAAATCTTCAATATTTAATTCCACACCTGTTAAATTCCAAATACCTGCATCTGTGCCTTCCCCAATCCCATCATCATCTGTAAAAGCTAGTAAGTCTTCTAATTCACTTTCATTGGTTCCGAGATCCGGTGTACTTGGTAATAAAGCAATCAGATTTTCTCCCGTCACAATCTCGTTTTCCCGACCAGAAATTACCAATTCTTGAGCTTGTTTGATGTTTTTAATGACTATAGGCGCAAGGGTACGGTAGGTATTTTCGGGATTAGCAATCGCTCTTTCTACGATTGTGATTAATTCTACCCAATTTTGCAGTTCAAATTGTGAACTTGCTGCTTTAAAAACCCGGCAAATTTTATATAATTCTTGACGACTTTGAGGATTTTCTGGTTGTTTAAATACTTGCAGCATTAACCGCATCTGCTCTGTTACATCTGAGCGGAAAATCAACCCCAAAGCACTTTCTTCTTTGGAGCGATTTTGAGTTTTTTCTTTGTTAATAGTTGCTACGGACAAGTTCTTCGATTTTGCTCCTACAGCTACAGCTATTTCTTTTTGTGGTTCGTGCATAGGTGTCGCTTCCCAACTGCCGCCACTTTGTTTGACTATTTTTGCTAGGTGTTTATTAAGTTCTTCAAATACTGGTTCAACTTCTGCTAACATCGCCTCTGCGGTTTCTTCAGTTAAACCAAAGGGGCTAGACAACTGCTCAATTAGAGCTTTCATGGTATCGAAAACTCGCAGAAAAAATGATTCTAATTTCTGATCTACTTGTATTCCTTCACACTCTTTAAGTACCTTAAAACTATCTTCAAGCCGGTGAGCAGTTTGTTGAATGCTACTAAGCCCTAACATCGCCGCTCCCCCTTTCACTGAGTGAGCCGCCCTAAATACTTCGTTTACTAATTCTGAGTCCTCGATCGTAGATTGCAGATTTAGCAATCCTTGTTCTATCGTATTGAGGTGGTCTTTTGCCTCCTCAATAAAGTAACCCATTATTCTTTGTTGTTGTTCTGGTAACATAATTCCCTTCCCTCCAATTAAAATTTAAAAGCTGTTCCTAATTGCTAATTGCTAATTGCTAATTGCTAATTGCTAATTGCTAATTGCTAATTGCTAATTGCTAATTGCTAATTGCTAATTGCTAATCTAATTGCTAATTGCTAACTGTTAACTGTTAACTGTTAACTGTTAACTGTTAACAATTAACCAATTTATTGCCGTTCCGCAGTTTCTACACGGAAACGTTCTACAGATGTCAGCAAGTCTCGTGCAACTCCCACCAAGTTTTGCAACGAACCATAAACCCGTTGCGATTCTTGGGATGTTTCTTGCGCCGTCAACTCCACTGCCTGCATAACTTGAGCTACTGCTCGCGCTGTCTCATTTTGTTCTACGCAATCAGAGGTAATCGATCGCACCAACACATCAATCCGGTTTGTCACCTGAATAATATCCTCTAGCGATCGCTTCGCTTGCTCCGCCAACCGCGTCCCCTCAATTACCTGCTGCGTCCCCTCTTCCATCGCCGTCATCACCGCCCCAGTCTCACTCTGAATCTGCATCACGATTTGCTCAATTTCCTTCAGAGACTTCGCGGATCTGTCTGCTAACTGTCGCACCTCATCGGCAACGATCGCAAACCCCCGTCCTGCTTCCCCCGCCCTCGCTGCCTCAATACTGGCATTCAACGCCAGTAAGTTTGTCCGGGAAGCAATCGTGGCAATCAAAGCCACAATCTTAGAAATTTCTTGAGAAGCTTCGGCTAACCTCTTGACTTTTCGCGTAGTTTCTGCTACCGTTTCCCGAATTTCTAAAATCCCTGCCACCGTTCTTTCTACCGCCTCACCACCTTTCAGCGCACTAGCAGACGCGCCCCGCGCCACTTCCTCAGCTTCCCGCGCACTTTCGGCCACCCGTTGAATCGCATCCGTCAGCACTTGCACAGAATTTAAAGTCGCTGCCAACTCTTCAGCTTGTCGCAGCGCATCTGAAGACAAACCTTGAGCAAAGGTAGAACTCGCCGAAGCACCCGTACTCACATCCCGCGCCGCCTGTTTCACCTGATGCACAATTTCCCGCAAGTTTTGAATCGTTAAGTTAAACGAGTCAGCTACGGCTCCTAATACGTCCGCCGTCACCTCCGCCTGCACCGTCAAGTCACCCCGTGCAGCCCCTTCTACGTCGTCTAACAACCGAATTACCTGGCGTTGCAAATCTTCCTTTGCCTGTTCCTGCTCATCCGCCTTTCTTCTGGCATCGCTAGTTGTAGTGAGAATTACCTTCGCCATGTGGTTGAATTTCGCTGACATTTTGCCAAATTCATCCTCGGCATAAACAGTGGCGCGAGCCTCCAAATTCCCCTGAGATATAGAATCAAACTGAACTTGCAAATCATCAGTAGAGTGGTTTACCTGTTTCGCAACTAAATGACCTAAACCCCAAGCTGTAAAAAAGCTAGTGAAACCAGCGGCGGCCGTCATTATCCAACCGGTTTGCTTGAGATAAGCAATCACTTCTGGTTTATCTTGCTGCTTGGCTTGGTAAGAGGCAAAGTTAGTCACCATTGCCACTGCAATTAAGGAAATCAACCCCGTACCAATAGCCGTATATAACTGTTTAGTTACTAAGGGGGCATTTTCTAGGAATGCTAACCCACCTTGCTCGACAGTAACTGTGGTATCAATGTGTTCCTCCGTAGGTGTAAAACTGGATACGGATTCTGGAGTCCCTGAAATATTGAAAATCTCATCATCGCGAATTGCCGAGCCGTCGCTGTTATCCCCAAAGTCCAGATTGCTAGTAGTCGAACCCACTACCGAGCCGCTCATCCCCCCAAAGCCGTTACTAGCACCAGTCATCAAGGAGCTACCAGCATCATCCGAGATGTCAAAATCGGGGATATTACCCACATCACCAAACTCATCGAAGTCATCAATCCAGTCGGCTCGACTATTTTGAGAACTCGGTGCAGCGGGAAAATCACTATCTGGACCTGCCATGCCAAAGGATGGCGACGGAGAATTATTGTAGGAGAAGGAGTCAGAGAAGGCGACCTCATCGAAGCTATTGAGATCAAAACTCTCTGGCATATTAAAGCCATTTTCTTGATCGTCCAGGTAGGGGTCGGGGCCGGATTTAAAAGAATTTGATTCCGTTTTCCCCGATGTATTAGTAGGAGTTTCGTGATGCTTACGGGCATCTCCCATCAGCAGGGTTTCGTCTTCTGCCACTGAATGATTAGATTTCCCTTGATCTAAATTAGATTCTCGACTTCTCTCTTGTCTATTGGTTTTTGTATTCCCACCGCTTTTCTCTCTAAATGCTGATGGTTCTTGATCAACTTTGTAGGTCGACCGTGTATTTGACTGAGTATGGCCACCTAATTCCTTAGATGGGTTGGCAGTACCAGATTTACCATTCGTCTCAGCGGGTGGGTAAATATCATCAAAGTTTAGATCCTCTGGTAATTCCAGTGGGGCAAACATATCATCAAATTCTTCGGGCCCGGTTCCCAAGTCATCATCTAACATAAAGTCTCCCAAGTCTGAGCCGGGATTCTCTTTTGCAGCTTGATGATGACTTAAATTTGCCTTGGCTGAACTGACCTTCTGTTTGGGTGCATCTACCTCTGGCAATAAATTGGCCTTTTTCTTGTCTTTGGTCGGGCTCGACGTTTCGTTTTGAGGAGTGAAGGTTAATTGGGTGTCAGCGAAATCCATCGCTTCGTCGCCCATACTCTCACTACCAAAATCTAACCCCCCTCCTAACTCTAATCCTCCGTCCATATCCCCAGGGTCATAGATTTCTTCCTCGCTACTGTTGAAGGGAGATGGGTCGTCAAAGGGATTTAAAAATTCTGCATCTTTGACGTAATGATCTAAATTATTATGATTATCTTCCAAATCTAATCCAAAAAGCCCCATCGGTGCTGTCATATCGGGATCTTCTAATTCCATTGCTGCTGGATGGGAAGCGGGAAATGTCTGGTCGTTACCGCCGAAAATTGACAAATCTGGTTCTTCTAGCTCGCCCTCCACCGACAAATCGCCATACATTGCTAAATCTATATCTTCGGAGAAAGTCTCGAAATTATCCGCTTGGGAATCCGCTGTGAATTGCTCTGCGTAAGCAATTCCATCATTTGCGTGTTCGGCGAAGCCCGGATCATCTGTGAGGCTGAGCACTACCATGTACTGTTCTCGTGCTACATCATACTGTTGCAGTCCATAGCAATAGATATGTCCGCAAAGCAAGCGAGCGCTCGGATCTTCGGGAAAGTTTTCCACTAACTGATAAACCAAGTTGGCAGCTTCTTCGTAGTTGCCTTCGCTATATGCTAATTCTGCCCGCTGATACTCTTGTTCAAAGTCTGTGGTTATTGCCATTTTTTGCCGCTCCCATCTTTTCCAGATTTTAGATTTTAGATTTTAGATTTTTACTTTGACTTTTAGACGCGATTTGTGATTAGACTCAATCGAAAATCGAAAATCGAAAACCTAAAGTCGATTTCATGCAGCCCACCGCGCCGATCGCAAAATTTTCACTTGGTCGAGAAGTCTGAGAGGCTGAGATCCCCCATCACCCAAGAGCCATTCTCCCCGGAGAAAAGGCATCATGCCATCAGGAGCAACAGGTTGGGAATGCAGTTGTTCCACATCGAGCCAGTGCATACCGACAATGCGATCTACTGCTAACCCTAATATAGTGTCTTGGTCTTCAACTGCAATAATAGGAATCTCTTGTCTGTCTGTATTTAAGGGTACTTGGTCGCCCAGAAATTGACCTAAATCAGCCACCCAAATCACGCGCCCCCTCATATTTAGAGTACCTAAAAGTAAGGGAGAAACATTAGGAATAGGTGTCATCCGATCGGGGGCTGGGGAAAGCACCTCACGAATACCCATTGCTGGCAGAGCAAACTCGGTTCCCGAAGGCACGAAAAAACGGAGGTGTAACTCACCTTCGGGACTTTCGAGTTCTTGAAATTCAGGAGCCTGATCGGAGCTAAAGCCGGGTAATATAAAATCTGGGTTGCCTACCATAATACCAATACCTAAATAGGAGTTAATCCGCTCCATGAAACCTACTCAAATCTACCTACGGCAGATCGGAGATAGCTGCTTGACTACCAGCCGCAACGGATATTTTTTGTTTGAGCCGAGGGTCGAATACCTAGATATATTATATTTGTCCAAGGGACACTCTTAAATTGTAATTAAACATCACTGTCTCTAAGAGTGTTGATTTTCTTCTTGGTGGTTTTCTAGTTCATCAGATAATAATCTTGCCGATTGAGAGACTCCAGGACAACCGGGCCCTACATATTTTTCTACGAGCATTAATAACTCGTTTTCACCAAAGGGCTTGGTAAAGTAGTCAGTAGCCCCCACCATTCTAGCCTTAACACGGTCAATAAATCCATCAATGCCAGTGAGCATCACAATGGGTGTTTGCCGAAAAGCAGTAGAGTTACGGAGCATAGCACATATTTCGTAGCCATCTAGGTCGGGCATCGCAATATCACATAAAATCAAGTCAGGTTTGAGTTGAAAAACCAAACTCAAGGCCTTCAGAGGATTACTAATCCCAGTCGCCTCATAACCGTGTGCATCCAAAATCGCCTCAACAGTTTTACGAATTACATTATCATCATCAATACAGACAACTCTAGGAATTTTCATTTCCCTGGCAGACCAGCTAGAACCCTGACTAGCAGTGGGAGAAGGCTGGTAAAATAACTGAACTAAACCCTGCTGTACAAAAGGATAAATAGCCTTTGCCACAGTTAAAACATCTCGGTTCAGGTATCGCGCCATTTGACGAATAGAAGTTTGACCATCCGCCCAATGGTTAAGGGTGTTAAAGACATTTGGCCGTAAAGCTGAGCGTAATTGGGCTGAATCGGCAATTACTGGGCATTGGTTGGGGGACTGAATATGAGGGTGAAATTGCTTCCATTCCTGCACCTGTTTCACAATCTTTGCTAACAGAGAACTAATATCTAAGCTGGTCAACTGCGGTGCTAAAGCTGAACCCATCTCAAAGGTAAAACCACCCTGATGCAGACTGAGCAAGTCAAACAAAGTTTCATGGATCATACTGTGGATGATACTACGACCTTGATCGGGAGTGAGGGTGTGGTTTTCTAGGAGGGCCCAGAGATAGCCGTACTCAGGAGCATTAGTGGAAGCGATCGAGGGGGCTTCTATATTGTCGAGTTCCTGATCAACCTTATAGCGCCGTAGATAGTCACGTAATCGTAACAAACTGCCTGCACTTTGGGTCGCGTAGATAATCTGACCATTTAAACAGAAGACAAACCAAGATTGTTTAGCCGGCGAACGTTGAGCAGTTTGCTGGTGGATGCCGCTGCTGGCTGAGTTGTAAGTCTCGACAAACAATTCTCCTGTTCGTTGACCTAACTCAATCAGTTGCAGAATGCTGCGGATATCTATTTCATTCAAGTTTCCCTGCATGGAGCTAACGTTTTCTCCTTAAAACCGTTGGCATCTGAGCTAATGAAAGCGATCGGTGGCTGTGGCATGACTTGATCTTGTCTGAGATCAGGCTCCAATAGAGCTATGCGTATAGTTAGATTAGCCTAATCTGGAACTATCATGGAAACTATTGGTTGTATTGTAATTTGATCAGACAATCGCGATCATTCTTATCCGGGATCTACTTCGACTGATAAAATGAGTTAAAACTCTTTCAAGCTGCTAAAGTCGGTAAAGAATGCGATCACGAATTGGGCAAACGACACCTCAAGAGGACGATTCAGCGTGCTGTATCTAGCGGAAGTACAAAAACAGAAAAGCGGCTTTGGTCTCGGTGGCGCTAAGGCTGAACTCAAACTGCTGGCTTGCCGACGGAGTGAGCATAATTGGAGTGCTGTCCCCGGCGAGGAGTTGATCCCGGCAGAAGAAGCTAATAGCTTTAATGCTGGAACTCTGGTGCTGGTTGAATTGAGTAACAGCAAGCAGGTGCAGCAAATTCAGGAGGCCGCTCGCCAATTAGTGAGTATTTTGCAAAATTTCTCACGGTTGCAGGATAAGTTTAAGGATAAGGAAGAGGAAATAGAGCAGTGGAAGGCTTCTCTGACTTTCTCTAGCCAGGAGCTCAATCGCCGGGAAATGGAAATGCAGGCCCGTGAGGAGCAATTGGCCCAAATGGAGGAGGAGTTAGAGCGGCTGGAGGCTCAACGCTCGGAAATTGAAGGCTCGCGGGAGGAGGCTAATCGTCTCCGCGCTGAGGTTGATAGTAGTAAGCTGGAAATGGAGGCGGCTTGGGAACAGTTGCGTGCTGAGATGCAGCGCATGGAGCAGCAGCAGTCTGTGATGCAGCAAGCCGCTGTTTTGGACAATCAGCAAGCTCAAAATATTCGAGATTTATTGGAACGGTTATCAGGGACGCGGGCCTCTACAGATGGCATGAAGGAAGAGTTACATCAGTCTTTGGCAATGGTGGCAGCGACTCAGGTGATTCTGGATCAGCACTGGCAGCAGTTGGAGCAGAAACGCGGTGCGGCTCAGCATCAACAGGATGAGGTGGATAAAAATAGTCAGAATGTCCAAAATCGCTGGCAAGAATGGCAACAAGCTCAAGATACTTTGGCTCAGGCTCGGGCTGAGTTGCATGGGCAACAATCGGCTCTGAATGTGAAGCAGGAACAGGTGCAGGCTTTGGGTTCTCAAATTCGGACCCAAGAGGATGTCTATCAACAGCTTTATCGTTTGGCTGAGTCTTCCGATCAGGTAAATGTGAGTGAAAAGGTTGATGTACAAGCACTGGAAAAGATGCCGATTGAGGAATTAAAAGGCGTGGTGGAACATCTGAAGCAGGATTTGGAGAAGGTGTTTCGTTTTGTCAATGATCAGGAAGAGGAGTTGACTTTTCAACGCCAAGCGATTGAGGAGTTGGAAGCGAAGATTCGGGCGGCTAGTGAGTACGATCGCTTGAGTTTGGAAGGAGAGTTGGCTGATGAGCAAGAAAATTACAATATGTTGAATGAAACTCTGGTGGGCCAGCGCCGGAGTTTGCGGGAAAGGGAGGAGGTTTTGAATCAACATTCTGCGGTGATGGAACGTAGGCTGGGTAGGGCAGATGGTGGTAAAAATAATGAAAAAATTGATTTGGGGCCAGTCTTAAGTCAGTTGGAGGGTGTACGCCATCAACAGGCGGAGGAGTTGAAACGCTTGGAGGGTCAAGTGCAACAACTAAGAGATGCGATCGCAGGTATGGAGAGTAATATTCATCGCCAAAGTGGGGAACAGGAAGCTAAACGCTATGAAATTAAGCAGTTAGAGCAGAATTTGGTTGGGTCACGGGGAACTGTGGCGGAACTCTGGGGACGGGTGAATCTCTATCAGGAAATGTTGCAGCCGGTTCAGAATAGTCTGAATGGGTTGCGGCAAAAGTTGGAGGGGACTACGGGGGTAATCAATCAGGTGCAGGAGGCGGGGAATCGTCAGGC
>JFJP01039404.1_pt1 | contig 13571 bp, 9 predicted proteins | sample 431651 | NCBI WGS metagenome assembly JFJP01 (sample SAMN02602958, study PRJNA72255) | Microbial mat metagenome, whole genome shotgun sequencing project. | biome: fresh water; feature: sink hole; material: water; isolation source: purple microbial (photo- and chemosynthetic) mats found in...
TCTCTGTTACAAACGTCACTCACTAACGTCATCATACGCAATGAGAACACTCACACTACTTAAGCAATCACATCTCTAAGTATTTTTTACTATCACAAATATAGTAACGATTTATTTATGAGTAGTATGGGAAAGAGAGTACGTCCCGAGAGGTGGGAAATACAGTATTACCCCACCTCTGGGACGTACTCTCTTTCTCATACAACCTACTCAAATCTCTATACTACCGCTAGCGGTACCTACACAAACTATCTCTCTATTCCACAACGGAAATCCAACGCATTAAGTAAAATAGAAACAACACGTCGTCTTCAAACAAACATCGTGACACCTCGAAATCACGACGTCGACGTTCTATACTTCGCTTGAACACCTCTACACCACAGGGAACCGCATAAACTTATCGTCGGCTGATAAAGAATGGGCATACCTAAAGATAAACAAGCGCCCATCTGCGCCAATATTCACGCTGCCGACGATGACATTGTGTGGATACCGCCTAACCTAGTTGAACAAACGCCGATGGAAATGCCCACGTTGTGGACCAAACTCGATCACGAATATTCAAACGACCTCTCCGAACTCTGGGATCTCCTAATCTTGAAAGTCGAGGCTCGCATTGTTGCGAATAAATATCGCATCTATAAAATCTGGAAGGACTCTGAAATTAAGGACATCGTTGGTATTTATTTCGAGTACTTCGACATGATCGCCACATTCAACCAAGTCGACGATCGCATCGAAATGAAACTTACACACACAGACCGCATTCAAGCGGACGAATTACTAGACACCGTCAACAACAACGCAGATACCAACGACGAAAACAGCAATCCCGTAGGCGATCCGATTTACGTGCTACCCTACACCGAGTCAATTGACGACTTTAATGGATATTACATCTAGATCGATAACTCGATACAATACATAACAAAATCTAATCAAAACACTCTGTACAGTCGTAGTATAGTGGTATCGACCATCGAATCAACTTACACACTGCAGTATCGGTTACGTAGGTAGCTGTATCTTATATACCTCATACCAAACAATCGCAACGAGTGTATAGGCCACGATTGTACTTTTTATAACCCTAACGTTAAACACAAACAACAATCAACCTACCACAGATACACACAGCAACCATTCAAATCGACAACCTTATTCGGACATACGTCATTCATTCACACGTCATCGATTCACACGTCATCGATTCATACGCACCAATACACACACGTACTTTAACCACCACCATTAAAAACGAGAACCTTTTTTGGATATGCTCAAGACCAATCTTCCACTCGACAAGGATCATCATCTCACCGACTATTAAAATGTCACATAAAACGAACAGCCCACGCTACCGCCAATCATGCCGGAACACATTGAACGTTTTACTTACGTCGACACCCCAGATCACAATCCGATCTACGTCGATGTCGATGACCCCAACCTCGACCACATTCTCTGTAATGGTGATCGACCGGTCGTCGTATTAAGCACGAACGAAGCCCTCATGCGCCCTGTACTTTCTGATCCGCCTATTCGCCTTGTCGATCACCACGTTCGCGGCCCACTCATCGAAACCAATGTCAACGATTGGGACGCTCGCCAAGAGGACATTGATTTTCATCTCCGTTTCTTACTTCACCTTATCCGAAACGTCGACAAAGACATCCTACGCATCAACGGCGATCCCATCTGTCGCACAATCAAACAACAGTTCATCCGTATCGGTCTTCTTTTAACCATCACACGTGAAATCGAAAATGGGGAAACCACTCTCGTCATCAGCATCTTTGACCCTTTGGTCACTTAAACGAGTTAAATGGTTCCCTTACATCTTTCAATACGATCCGTGTGCGTCTATACCACCGACCACGCTATGGATTTACACACCCGATGCAGAAGAATCACAAAACGCCATAACCTCTAACGAGTAACATAAACTTCAAAACCAAAATAAACACACCTTAAAATGCCATACAACCCTCAAATAATTCCATATGTCAACGACCCTGTCGACGATCGTTACTATCGCAATCGACGTAAACAACGCAAAACAAACCATCGACTTAACACCTACTTCCATCACTATGGACATCCACTTACAGCTAAGTATGCGACCCAAACCACATTTAGAGACTTACCACTTCCTATCGTACATACAGCTGTACAAACCATCGAAAATCCCAATCAAGATGACATTCTAATCGCAACGGAACATTTACCGACTTTTAACGTTCCAATGTCACAATGGTTTTATCGACAGGTTGTACAAGCATGCTCTAAATACAATAAACCGGTTATAACAATAGGTAACCATACCAACGCGCCCATCTTTCAAGATTTACTACTTCTCGACCCCGTTGGACTAAAAGGATTCACAATCACTTTATCGACACAACAACTACCAATCGACGCAGAATTAATTATTCAACTAATAGATCCAAAAACCGATGAAATCCTTAAACAGATAGAACACACCGTAACACACTTTCCCATCAACGAAGAATACATCAACATTGAATTACTTTCCACCGAAGAGTTACAAAATACCGAAAATGAATATCGATTTAACACATTCGGTGACACTGTCAAATTAAGGATATACCCAAGAGGGTTCGACGGATCCAAACCAGGGTACCAAGCCGACGTCGCGCTAAAAGCACTTCGGTCATCAACATATTTCTACCTCGAACGCGTTAAATTAACGTCCATTGAAACCTACGATGGTAATATCGAAGAAATGCCCCAATCCGTTAAAACAGATGCCAATAATATCATGATAGTATTGAGCAATCCACAGTTTGTATACCAATTTAAAATTCCCAAGTATACATATATGGATAAATATTATCCACCTGTGGTATTATTTAACGGCCGTTTAACTATAGTTAAAACCGACGACACCACGACATATGCCTATGGAGGTCCCATACACCAATGACAAAATCTGTGTACTATGTATTCGCAGAAGACGAATATACGACCGACAACGATTTTTACTACATACGAATAAAAGGCACCGGCCCAACAAGCGCAGCAGAGATAAACCACTTCACCGTATACCAGGAAAAAACACCAAAACCAGAATGGGACTATACAAATGACACTACCCTTGATAAAGACCCGGTAACGCATGCCGACCCGGTAGTAATCCCATCACCTGATCCAGATCCGCCAATAATGATAACGGAAGAGGTACCACCGAGTCCAGTGTATATCACCAACCCCAACGGTAAAATACCAATGTACCTAAATGTACACCAGTCGGGTGGAAATGGATACCTACGAAGCAACATCGACAATACAATAGTTGAATATAACCACTATTCAAGTTACTGTCCTGCTGTTTGGATACCGTTTTACCTAACAGCGGAAAACAAACTAACCAACGACAAGTACATAGAACTAAATGTAAAATGGTTACAACAACCGACATTTACGCAAATGGCACTAAAATCGCTAAATAATGCCGACGGCAACCTCATTGACCAAGTCGTCGTCACCATACCGACCGTCGTAAATACACCATTCACGATACGCATCGATACAACACTATTCAATACGTATCTAAACACATTACCAACAGGAATAAATCTAATAAACTTCAGAATAGAGTCGGTCCAATTTTATCAAGTAAATATATATCTACAGATACTATCAGTCACGACCAATCTACCGAAAGACACTGAAATCATACTTCATCCTATGAACACACTAACATACAAAACAGGCACAGGGTACATAACACCAACATTTGACCAAGACCCTAACGGTACTGGAATCAAAATATTTGACGACGGTAACCCCACAGGCTGGTGGGCTCGTATGACAGCGGCATACACACCCAAACTACAATACACAAACTTTGGATATATCCCCTTATTCAAGGGAGCATTTAAATTAATCAACGACGGAGCCGACCGTGGAAACTACAGCTATCTTATCGGTGGTGGCGCTGCCAACCCTCTTGCTGTATGGGTTCCGTGGTTTTTTTATAATATCCAAGACTATGAAAAAACATCGTGGTCTACAAATGCTGGAAACACGGGATATATTGCCGGCCTGTTGGGATACTACTATCCCAAACAATACATAACATATGAAGCTCCTCCACCTGACGACCAATAAAGCTCACAAAATTGAACATGACGAAACTAAAACAACAAAACATCCGTAAAAATAAGAATCTATTTCTCCCGACATTCGTCAAGGATAAACAAGACGTAGCTTTTTACACTACTAAATTCAAAACACATACAGCACATTATGGTTCCAAAAAACAACATCAACTATTATACGACACCCAACAAATCATTATGCCACCTGCGAGGGCTGATAACACATGGCAAGGGGTATATAAAGAATACTTCCCCACTGATTATATGCCCATTACCACCCGAGATATAAGTGGACGAGTTAATAATGTCATTTTCGATGAATATTGCTCACACCCACGATTAATGGTCGAGAATAATAATTGTCACTTTAATATTCCCATATTATGGGAAGGCGTGGGCTCCGCAAATCGCACCATATCCATAGACCTGAAATGGCTCAGTGGAACACCCAATATAACACAAAATCAGGTCACAGGAAACGATATGCGAGCTCTTGTCCTGCATATAGTACAAGACGACAATACCGGAGCACCGCTCATCAGTAAAGACTTGACAGATGTCAACGACCCTGATTTCGAAAATCCGTTTACCTTCGATTTCGACCTCGACGACGTCGACGTCCAAGAATTCCTCGCCAATAAACAACCTGGACTACGCGCTCTCCATCTATTTGTTTCATGTGATGATATAGACTCACCTGAAGTCGAATTAACAGTTGAACGTATCCAAACATGGGTACCAACCACGTTTAAACCAACAATTTGCTCCCCTATCCAAATGAATTATTACAATTCGCCAGCGCTACCCCCATTAGCAACTCCACTGCAATTCTTCCCAGAAATCCGTGAAATACCGGCTATAGATCCCGACCCCCTTGCAAATCCACCAATCGAAGGGCGACCTGCCATACCCGGTATTCCACCTTCAGGAACTTACAACATCGGCTATCGAACCAACATGGCCGAATCCGATTTCTTATACAGTATCGTCTTCCGCGGTGGCTTTCGCATTACTGCACCAATTAATCGCCACGAAAATTACTCAGGCTACGGTTTAAATAACGAGTACATTAGCTGCGTCACTCCAACCAACCTCACAAATTTAACCAATTACCTCACCATTAGATATCAAAGTGTAACAACAACCAACCCATACGACGAAATACTTGCAGGTGATATAAAAGGCTTCCTAATATACGAATACTAAAAAAAGCAATGATTGAATTCTTAATCATTACATCTATTCCAATTATTATCGGTTTATCTAGTTACAAATACCATCAATATAAACAACCATCGACTAAACGTATCAATAACATCCATCAACAATTTCGTCTACCTCATCCACATTATCATCATACAGAATATCACAATCTAATAACCAAAATAATCAACGATATTCCATAAAATCGCGATCTGTTAAAATTTTTTGCACGTCATTTTTAATTTCCTTCAAAATTTTTTTGTTATTGATCACAATTTTAATCTCTACGACAACAATAAGAATCACCAACAAACTGTTCACCAACAATAAAACTAGTTTCTCATGAATCGTCTCCATTTTCTTAAAAGAAAAGACTTCGAACTCGACTACACAGACAATGAATTGTCAGATTATGAGGTCGCCAACGACACACCATCCATCGAAGAAGATGAGATGTCGTCACCATTGGCATCCGATTACTACGACGACCTATTATCCACCGGAAAAACACCATCACATTCATCGGACGAGTCGTGGTGGGAAGACGAAGTCCATTGCAAACCTTATTTTGAATGGATGCCACCACAACAAGACCCAGGGCAACCTCTAGACGCTCAAGGTGCTATACCGACACCAATAGAAGACAACGCACCCGATCGTAAACTTACTCTTGACGGGGTAATCAAAATTTGGGATACTGACGATCAAAATATTGACCCAGTAAACGAGATTGGCTTTATACCGCTTTTCTATTGCGACACCCATGGCGACAACCAAGACAGATTAACCGGAATTGATACTATATCCAATGCATGGCAACAATCACATGGTTTTACCCTTTGGAAGAAAAACCGCGATATGTCCTCAGATGCCGCGTATTTAGCATGGTATCAAAGCATTCAATACAATAAACATTATTTCTACGTGCCGTATCTTATAACAGAACAAACACCTGACCAAAATATCGATGTTACCTTCGAAGTCGAAGCAATATCTACCGAATATGCCTGTGACCACAACGATATCGGTTACTACCCCTTTCATAGTACATACAAAGATATTTTCACAAATCAAAACGACTTATTTCCACAAAATGTACGAACTCGTACATCAGAAGATCAACTTGCAACTCTACCCAATCTTCCTTACGAAACGGCAACACAAGGCGGCGAAGTCACATTACGATACAAAATCCAACCCGGCGTAAATGAAGTATTCGACAACGAACTTTACTCTTTACCGTTTAAAACCGGAATACATCTATTAAAGTTAGGATTCTACTACCGTATCCAAGCACGCTTTATACGTTTAACTGTAAAACGCGTACAAACTTACTTACCCGAAACAGCGTTTCTTCGAACGGTATGGGCAGAAAACATACCCTGGCATGCACACACAAGCAATTACGGTAACCAATACGTCTACGACGCTGATACTGGCGCCTTAGTCTTTGGTCCAAAACCACCAGCATTTGAAACACTTAACAACGACGAATGGGTAGCAGAAACACCTCTTAACGATCGTTATTACATCCCTACCATCCAACGACCTCCATTTTCGGTACATCCAATCATTTATATGTTTTCAGATGAATTCGTGGCCGTCCACAAAAATTTTAATATCTCTCCACCCAATGAAATCATTATGGATTACAATATCCATGAAGAAACTTTCAATAACGCAATACCTACAGCGTTAGATCGCATAGTACCATACGCAACACAAGGTTTACATATTCTACCCAACAAATTAAAAGAATACGAAACAATAACAAAACTATATTGTCAACCTCTAGACTATTTCAGCGGTAAAACACTACATCCAACTCAAATAATACCCGAATACCAATATGGCAAATTTTACGGATATTGTTATGTTTCGTACGAACCATATGAACATTATGTAACCTATGTTCAACCACGCATTTTTCCACCCGAAGGTAGAACAGTGCGATTCACTGACTTATCCGTCGCACAAGCCGCGGCCGTTCAATACACCGTCCTACCTCCATTACGTTGTGTATACAATGCATCACGTGCCATCGACAACGTACTATCTATAAGAGGAGGGCAAGTAATCCATCCCGACGAAGTTGTACTTATCCGAGAATATACAGGCGTCATAAACTTCAACGAACCTTCAAGCATATCCTACGACGTACATACCACAGGAATTTTCACCAAACAACTTGACATAAAAATCCCGTTCCTAGTAACCGAGGCCAACAAAAAAGCATGGCATACTATACAAATAGTCTTAACGTTCCTACCTCACACAGTTGGAGTCACCGCAAATATCGTATTAGGGTATTATAAAAACAACCAAGCCGTAGCAACCCAACCAAGACGACTTATCGCACGCAATGAAACAATACTGTTAAATATATCCTTTTGTGGTACTGGTTTACCCAATGATAATAGCAACTTCATCGGTGATTTAGAACCAGGTGTTCATTGGCTACCTTTTGTAATAACATTAACAGATATGACACCTGCCGACGATCAATCCTTCATCTATAACATACATCATGTCGGTACCTATCTTCCAATCGACGTTTTCCTCGAACACATCGAACTACTTCCAAACGACTTCAATCCACCATGCAATTTACCCACACAATATCCAGCACTGCTAATGCCACAAACAAATTACACGGTTCGCCATGAGTACATAGGAAGAACAAGATACGAATGTCGCAGAGCTCTTATAAACGGATTGGGTCGAATTGCCAAGTTATATGGCAATATATCCATACCATATCGATTCTCTATCGATATCGCAAATGACTACCAAACTATGGTTGTCCCCGGTTACCCATTTCCGCCGTTCATGGGTTCGCTCTTAATCGATATCGACCATCCCGATGAAGCCAATTACGAAAACGCAGAACCCACTACTGCTACTGGACAAGCAGCACGAATACCTTCGTTACATTCCGTTACTCTAATTAGACATCCACGAACCTCGCAAAGCTACTACCCGTCATACGAACTCATACGAGACGAAAACAATGATTGGACCACTGAAGACTGGACTCCATAAAAGCACCTCCGGATCAGGACATACACATATGTCCTGACTCTCAGTTTATACTAGGAAGTGATTAACACCGTAGGTACACCTAAACCAACTGAATAAATACGTGGGAACTTATTTAAATTCTGATTATATCCTTTTCATTAAAACATAGCATTGTGGTTGGTTGGGTAGGTCAAAAATGCCACCATATACAAAAAAAAGGTATAACCATCTCTTCTATCTTGTATTATCTACTACATTCAATAATGCATTCGGAGCCCCATTACCTACACGCGTTGCTTCTCTCTGTTGAATACGTGCCCGATTTTCAGGTTGCTGTCTACGTTCGCGCGCTTCCCGTTTATTCTTCTCTACGCGTTCACGTTGTTCCGTGGTATAAACATCCACTGGACCATACCTAGGTAATGATCTACGTAAAGCGGCTTCTTCTTTATTTGTCGTCATACGTGCCTTCTGTGCCTTAGTAAACACACCTTTCTTATTAAAATCCAATAAAATACGTTCACGTTCTGAATCCGCTACCCTCTCAAAATGCCCTCCCGCCGCATTAGCATTTGCAGTATTTTGACGGATTCGCTCTGGTGTATCATGACCACCTCGCCTAAATCCACGAACGCGCGGAATACCTCTATCTGCACGAGCTTCTATTTCAGCAAACGTCATTAAACCCGGATCTCTCGCATACGCTCGTGTCCACGTTTTTCTCTCCGCATCAAATCGCTTTGAAAAAACATTAATTGAACGATCCAGATCTTTACGAATACCTTCTTCATAAAATCGCTCCGTAATACCGGCGTTAATTTTCGCAAATTCTGGGTTATCTGCCGATACATAACTCTTTATAATGTCTTTCGGAACGTCATTAACCATCAAAAACCCAACCAACCGTGCATGATCACCAATCGTTCCTATACTTCGCCCTCGGTTCATCATATTTTTGATCTCCGTAGGCCATTCATCAATTGATGTAATATATTTCTCAAAAATACTCCTATAATTTCTTCGATTATATCTCACCAGTTTGTCAACATTAGCCATAGCCCAGTTTACTTGATCATCATCTAAATCTTCCTTAGATTTACCCGCTCTATAATCCTCTGCCTTTTTGTCAAACACATCTTCAAATATCTCATTTGAAAGAGCCAACTGTTCTGCATGCCAGCGTTCATTATATTTTCTCTGTAATTCATCTCTTTTATCATGTATTTCTTCATTTATATCAAACCACTGTTCAGGATCTACTCGTCTTGCATCACCATATAGCCTATCTAACTCAGCCTCTTCCTCCGCTGTCAACGTCGACACCATCGGTTCTATACGAGGATACCTCGCTCTATGCGCTGCAAACTCTAAATCACGGGACCGTTGCGCTTCTTTCTCCGCTCTAGCTTCCAATTTATTTTTATCATAACGAGACGATGGAACGATAAACCCTTTACTAGCCAAATGCATACGTAAATCGGTTTCATCTACAATATTATTATCCAATCCATATTGCTCCATCTCTTCCTCCGTCATAACAAATGCAGGCTTTACCACACGCTCACGCTGCATGACATAACTTGCAAACCCAACGGGTTCATATTCTTCTCCAATGAAAGGCATTTTCACACCACGTGCTCGTAACTGCGACCACGCATATGCCATATTACCATCTGTAAATTCATCGGCGTGACGACGCACCTCTTCCATGTTCATTCTCGATTTCAATTTCGGAACACGCAATTCATGATTTCTATCCAATTTCTCAATTAATTCAGCACCAATTCCACGATGTTCAGATCTTTTCATCTCCTCGACATCATGTTCCTTAGGTTCTGCAAATACAGTACTATCATCATCATCTTCATCACTTCGTTTCTTACTCTCTGTTTGTCTAATAAACACTTCATCCAAACCCGACCCTTGTTCCTCAAATATATTATTTTCGTCTAATGGACGCTCCTCCGGAATCGTAAACGGCAACCCAAGTTGACGCCTTTCACTAGCTTCGCGATTACGATCCCAGACATCCCACTGATCTTCCATGTCTGGCCCATCCAAAAACCTACCCCAGGTATTCGGCTGAAACTCGTAATCATCTTTAAAATCATCGAAAATATTTTCTACTACACCATCACCTCTTGCATTCGCTCGTCGACGAGCAATCTCCAAAGCTTCCGCTTTAGAAGGTAACCTATATGCAACGTCCCTATTTGCATCGTATCGATGGAACTCCTTCATTTCCGCATCCGTTAACTTTCGAGGATACTTATTCGCTCCTTTCTTCGCAAATTCACGCCACTCGGCGCCGAACATAGGTTGCGTCGGTAAATCCTCCATCGTACGTAATGCTTTGTCTCCGACAACATCTTCAGCAATAACAACATCATTGCCACGAACATCAACAATATCTCCATCATCACTATCAACAACATTGATAGGGTTTTCTCGATTAACCTCACGTACCAATTTCGGATCCGGATACCTATCTTCTTCCTTAACTTTTACATCTTCAGCAATAACCACATCATTGCCACGAACATCAACAATATCTTCATCATCACTATCAACCACATAAATTGGATTATATTTGTTAACCTGACGAAGCGGTTTCGGTTTCCTATCCCATTCGGGTATCTCATCCTCACTATCGATAACTGTCACATCTACATTCGACACACCAGGCTCTTCCTTTATCTGCTTCTCCACTATTGGATTATACTTCGGACGCCGCTTTCTCATGAATGGCCGATCCGTAATACCTAAATCATCCCCATGTTTCTTCATACTCATAGCAACTTTTTTACCAAAATCAAACACATCACCCTCTGGTATTTTAGGGGCTCGACGACCCAACATCATGGCCCAGTCTTTCGTCTTGGTCCAATGCGGATTACGTTTGTGAAAAATAACCGGAATATTCGAACGCTCCCGTTGAAAATTACGAACCAAAAACGGATATTTTTTGGTATTTTTTCGCTCCTCGCGTTCCTGTTCATCTCGCTTTAATTCGTAAAAAAATCCAGGAGATTCATATGGGGGTTTTCGCTTCTTACGAACCATAGCAAACTCTTCTCGATCCCCAATTCTTCTAAGACGGTCGCCTTTATAGACATTAGCAACAACATCACTTGTACGCTCTTTAAATCTAACTTTAAACTTTTCATTCTCTTTCATATCAATTCGCCTTAATATTCTTTTATTCGGTCCAACATTTTCACGTACCGCCGACCGCATCGCTCCTTTCGTCGGTACCTCTACACGCGAACGCCATTTCGGCCCGATATTTTTTCCTAACTTTACTTTGTTTTTTTCCTTTTTTATAACTTTTCTTTCACTACTGAATTGTTTCATAGACGGTTGTTTACTTTCAAAAAAAGGGTTCTCTTTCTCCTTCAACCGAACTGTTTTCGACTTCAGTAACTGCTTTTTTCTTTTAGGTAATGCAACACCCGTCCAACTTAATTCTGCCTTTCTTTTTTTGTTAACTTCCTTCCGTTTTTTCGCGTAAGGATTAACAACATCAACAAAAGCATCATCATCTGAATCATCTACCTCAATCTCTACATCTACCAACGTCGGCATATCGGTAAGTATATTTTAACTGTTTAAAAACGCTTCTTCACTAATTATGAGATAACCGTAAAAGCGTCGCCATCCATCAATCCCCGACCACCGCCCCTAAGTTTTGTCCGGCCCACCCGTCCCCTGTTTAGCTGTGAATCCCTCCTCCCCAGCGGATCTCCGTCACAGCCATGCTCGGCCCCAAGGGGCCTCGTTTGAAACGGGTGCATTCGGCCCTCCGGGCCTCAATTCACCCTTCTGTTTCTGCCTCCGGCAGTGAGCTTGGAACACGTCGTGTTTTTGTCCTGTCGGCCAATCGAGAACTGTCGCTTTCGCTGAGCTATTTATTGGGCATTTTTTACTTTGGTATTCTGATACACTTTGGTGATATAGTCATTTAAATACTTAGACTTAGGTTGAACGAACAGCAGGAGTTGCTTTAAATAGGGTTAAGGTTGAACGAACAGCAGGAGTTGCTTTAAATTTGGTCTGTTAGACCCCTCTCCCTTCTCCGCACCTGGTTAGAATATAAGACCTGCCCTTCTCCACTCCGATAATATTAATGCCCATAGATAGTTCATGAAAATTTATAAACATGAACAAACAATGCAATTGTTTACATGGCAGTAGCCTTCAGCTTTACAGCTGCATTCATGCGACTTTCACTCATCAACTTTTTAGCACCCGCAAATTTAGATGTACTCTTACATTCTGTATGAAACCTACTTAAAAATCCGGCATCGTCGAAAACGACTTCCATATTAGTAACAGAATGAACCATAATACGGGTGGGAGTTGCCGTAGGAATTAAAACCGCCCCGTTATGCAATGGAGGATTGGGACCAGGAGCAAACTGATCCGGTAAATTAGGTCTTGCATGAAGACGAATCAAAATGCAATCAAACGAATCATCCAACTGGCTTTGGATAAAATCTGTGGCGTTGTCGTAATTATTCTGCCATCCGTCAAACGCCGGCTGAACTCCTAACGCTGGTTGCGCCGGAACTGGAACAACACCATGCTCTCGCGCCATACCCGTTGGCACTCGTTTATAGCATTTTTCAAGAGGAACGAATTCATGATCAGAATTCTGTGGTTTCAACTGGAAAAGATATCGATGAATATCTCTAATTTTACCAGTAACATAAGATGGATGTTCGACAAACTGACGGCCTGTAATCCAAGGTAAAGTGGGATCAGGCACCACCATTCCTAAAACAGGTTGCACAGGCCCTGCTGGATCTTGAACTTCGAAATATTCTGGATTTCGTTTTGTAGGAATTCGAATAGCCTCGAACCACCCATCATTTTCGTCTGAGTTATTAGTCAAACTCAAACGAACACCTTGAGAAACAATTCTCCACTGCGTTAACGCAGAAGTGGTACCAGCTTGCGTATAATCAGTAACAAGATTACCAGAATGTGCGGGTATCGCAGGGTTAGGTGCAGCAGCAGGAACCTCAGCAATCCACAGCGGCCCCCAGACACCATGAGCATCAACAGCAGGGGGGCCGACAACGGCATCTTGTGGTGCTACCACCGCAACACTGGACCCAAATGAACACAAATTACTATACATCATCGGATATGTTCGGATTTGACCACGAGGAGGCGGTGTCAACGGGTTACCCCCTCCTACCGCCTGTTGATTAGGAG
>JFJP01039405.1_pt1 | contig 13570 bp, 13 predicted proteins | sample 431651 | NCBI WGS metagenome assembly JFJP01 (sample SAMN02602958, study PRJNA72255) | Microbial mat metagenome, whole genome shotgun sequencing project. | biome: fresh water; feature: sink hole; material: water; isolation source: purple microbial (photo- and chemosynthetic) mats found in...
AAGTGCAAAAATTGAATAACAACTGGAACAAATTATGGAATTTTTACAAAAATGCGGCTTAATTTATCCGTCTTTAATTTACAGTTACAAATTTTTTATTAAAAAAAAAGGATTAGTCTGTAAGGTTCAGAAATTTATCTGTATTGTTATCAAATTCCCCATCTTATCTGTTTTATGCTTGACAAAATTAAACAAAAACCACTAAATTTGTAAACCAAAAAAATGAATGAAGGTTTTCTACATCACTTAAAATCAATACAATGACTATAGAAGAAGCTCAAAAAACGGTTGACCATTGGATAAAGACCTACGGAGTGCGCTACTACAGCGAACTTACCAATATGGCTATACTTACGGAGGAAGTGGGTGAGGTTGCCCGCATTATGTCGCGTACGTACGGCGACCAGTCGTTCAAAAAAAGTGATGAGAAAATGGAACTTGCCGATGAACTTGCCGATGTGCTGTGGGTGTTGATTTGTATTGCCAATCAAACGGGAATTGACCTTACTGAGGCGTTGAGAAAAAACATAGATAAGAAAACAAAACGCGATGCACTTAGGCATATAGCGAACGAAAAGCTATATGCCTAAGCATCGGTGTATGATTTAGTTGAAATTATACGGATTGTTTCGTTCGTCAATGGCTACAATGGTTTTAATTTCGGGCAATTCTTCTCTCACAATAGGCTCAACACCAAACTTAAACGTTTGATAATTGATATTGCAATGCGAACATGCGCCTACAAACCTCACAGTCAATTCCATTTCGTCTGAAATATTTACAATATCAATGTCGCCATTATCTTTTTGAAGATATGTGCGCACTTTTTCGAGTGCTTTCTCTGCTTTTAAGCGTATGCTATCGTTGTTCATAAGGCTTTTTTTGAATTTTAAGTGTCTGCAAAAATACAAAAAAACTTACTTATTTAGCGTTTCGAGTTGAGAATAATCGCCGCCCACCACTGCTTTTTCTGCTTTCAATTCCGCACCATCGGCTGTGGCTTTCCAAAACGCTTCCGAAACTTCTTCGCTTTGTTCTTTGCCATCGTCGCCAATAATTTTTAGGAAGTATTTGGTAGTGCGCTTTTTAACTTGATATTTTTCGGTATTGGCAAGTTCAGGCTCTTTGGCGTGCCATTGTGGATTTATGCCTTGTCCTTGATTATTAAGTGGTTGCTGCTTTATCCATCTGAATATAGTATATTTGTATTTTGTTTGATATACTGGCACTTTGCGATACTTCTTTTCTTCATACTCTTCGGTTCGTTCTTCGTAAATAGGCTGATTTTCGTATATATCTTCAAAATGTCCGTTTCCAAGGTCGCGCTCGCCCACTTTCACTCTTTCTTCTCCCACTTTCTCCCTCACCGTTCGGGTTTTGGTTTCGTAGCCATCGGGCACACTGTTGTAGTGGTGCACCTCCTTCGATTTTGAAATGAGAGTTGCTTTGGAGGGCAAAGTCCAATCCGACTCTTCCACTTGCATATATTCCTCATATTCAATTTCGGTGCTCCAATTGTGGCTGTTCACTTTTACCGTAACTTCGGACGAAAGTTCCATTAATACGATAAATCCGACAATAAAAATTGCCAAACCAATCAATCCTTTCTTTATACAGCCCATTCTCTTTTTCGATTTGCCATCGCCTGCCGGAGCGGTTCGTTTGGATTTTGAATCTACAATCGGTGGCTTTTTATCGTATCTGCGTTCGGTGATAGGCAAACTTTCGTCGCCAGCCGTTGCATCGCGTTTATTGCCGCAACTGCTGCAAACCACATCATACACTTTGTTGTGCGATGCACAATACGAACAAACCCAATCGGCTCCCGATTTTGCCTTCGCTATTTCGTTCTGGTCGGTTACTATTTCGCTATCATCTGCCAAATAAAACTTCACATTGAGCGGTCGCGGGCTGCCGCATTTTTCACATTTTGTTTTTGGTCCCAAATTGCCTTTGTGCCCGCATCTATCGCAATCCCAACGACCTACACGTATTGCCATACTGGTTGTAATTTTATTGATACCGATGACGAAATTACAAAAAACAACCCAAAGTCAACATTTAAACTCATGAACTAAACAGCGAGATACATATTTTTATCCACCAAAACCTGAGGTATTCCTTTGGGAGCAATAAAGGTTGCCAAGTCGAGTTTATGACCGCTGGTATCGGCAAAGGGCACTGCAATGCACGTACCAATTCCGGCAGCACGTATGGCGGTAACACCACTCTCACTATCCTCAAAACCAAGCACATCAAAAAAATCGGCTTTGGCAATTCCCATTTTGTTGAGGGCAATGCTATACAAATCTCGGTGGGGTTTTAGTCGAATTTCGTTGGAGTCGGTGGCAGTTACAATCACATCATATACATGGCTGTAATCCGAAAGTTTTTCGGTTATTTGTTGTTTTCGTGCTGCACTCAATCCCGATTGATTGATTTGCTGCGCAATAACCCTGTACACTTCTCCTAACACAATTTTAGCTTCGTGCAAAATTGACGATGTAACGAGCGCAAGTTTCGCCGGATTTTGTTCAAAATAGTTCGAAATGGCTATCAAATTCTGCTTAATTTGTTCTTTATCGGGGTTTGTAGTTCCACTTTTTTCAATCAATTCATCTACAAAAACCTCTATATCGGCACCCAACCAACCTTTAATCATTGGTATAAGAACAGAAACACCTTCCATTGGCACAATCAATTCGCCACCTTGCTCATTTCCATATATTTGCCTGCGTACGGCATTTCCATTTGCATTTTTGAGATGGTGCAACATTTCGTGATATTCTTTGTAGTAAATATCAACTCCAAGCAAAACATACAAATTGTTATCTTCTAAATTCGGAAAAATATTGGAAGGTAAATTACTGTATTTTATACACTTACCCTCACTCAATTCTACTAAATAATTACTCAGTCCAAATATTTTGAGATTGGAAACAATTTCATTTTTTCTTCCTTCATCTTCACCTACAAACAACGACCAAGCCGCTGCTTCGAAATAGTTATTCCAAATTTGCTGCACATCGAACATTTTTTTATACTTATTGATAAGATATTCAACGTGTTTGGTGGTGCTATTTCCAATAATGTGTGGATAATCCACCTCTTTGTCGAGCAAAAACTGGTAATTTCCACTCATTTTTCGAATCATCAATTGAAGCGAAAACAAGCAAAGTATTTCGGTGGTAGTGGTGGTTCCGTCCATATCCATTACCACAGCGGGGATTTTTTTTCGCGCATAAATATTTTGATTCGATATTGGAACAACCTCATATTCAGGAAATACTGTTTGAGGATTTTTGATAATAACAAACTCGCTTCCCAAGTTTGCAAGTTTTTGCGATGCCGTTTGAAAATCAATAGTCATATTTTAATGATTAAATGTTGTGTGAAACCAATTTTTGAACCTCTGTAGCAGAAACATCTTTAATGTTCATTTTCAGCTTAGTAGCCAAAGCAGCCAATGCTCCGGCAGCTTCGCCTGTTGCAGCCGATGTGGGCATAATTCGCAATGCACTGTGTCCTTCACGAGTAGATGAAATACATTTGCCTGCAACCATCACATTATCAGCATCTTTTACAATAAGAGTGCGAAGCGGAATTTCGTAATACGTGCCTTCAGGCAGATGCTCCATACGGCTTTCCTCGTCTTTTTGTCCGTGAATATCAATGCCATAGCAACCACGGGCTATTTTATCGTCAAATTTGCTTCCCTTTGCAATATCGTTTCCGGTGTAAATGTATTCGCCAATTGCGCGGCGAGTTTCGCGCACCCCTACCTGCACGGCAGTTTCAAACAAATTAGCATTTTCAAATCCGGGAATTTCTTTTTGCATCAATTCCACCAATTCATACGTTTGCTGTCTGCCAAGCATTTCAGCCTGAGTAAGTTGCTCCGGAATGGTAGCATCGAGGCTCAGAATATTGGTAGAATTAAACGAACCTTCGCCGCTTTTGGGCAAAGATGTGAAGAAAATATATTCCACCGAATCCGACAAAAGTTTCTGCTGCTTTGCTTTATTCACAAAGCTAAAAAATCCGGCAATGGAAACAATTTGACTCATATCGGGGTGTAAATCAACCCATGCCATAAAATCGGTTGGATGTTGGCGAGCATTCTCAAACACTTTCGGAATATCAATATTTTCGATGGTAAAAAAGAGGGTAAGAGCTTGCAGTTTTTTTGTTTTTTCATCTCCTTTTTGATAGGGCAAACCCGCAAGGTAAACCAACTGAGCATCGCCCGATGTATCTATAAACACGTCAGCTTCAACACGTTGCACACCATTATTGGTAAGTATTTTCACCGATTTCATTTTTTTGGCAAGCATTTCTACTTCAAATATTTCGGCATCGGTTATAATATCAACTCCCGCTTCAGTAAGTAGTTTGTAAGCAGCAAGTTTGAAACTATTTCCGTAAAAACCATTGTTTATCATTCCGCCCATGCGAATCATTTCAAGCTCAAGTCGTTCAAACTCACCGTTTACGAGCGTTTGTCCGTTTACTTCGTGCTTCATAAACGGCGACACCATTCCAGCAGTAGCCATACCGCCCACAAACGGATATTTTTCGATTAACACTGTTTTTGCTCCTTCGCGCGAGGCTTTTGCAGCCGCCGCAATACCGGCAATTCCACCACCGGCAACCAAAACATCATATTTTGTTTTCATCTATGTTGTCAATTTTGTATTTCCATCTCGTTGCACTTCTCAAAAATAGTTGACTGCTCCACGCTACTTTGGGGCGAATAATACACCTGCATTTTCAAGGGCAAATATTTTATACGCGCCAAGCCTTGTGCCTTCATTTCCAACTCTATGGATAAGAGCATTTTGCTTACATCTATTTCGCATTCGGTTTTGTTCAATTCTTTGGAAATGAAATAGCTACCATCGTTCAATTTCAAAAATGTAGCATCGGGCAATTGAGTCAATTCATTGATATTCTTATCCGTAGGGGTAGTTATCATGCTCAATTTGCCTCCAAAAACAGAATATGCTTCTCTCTTTTCAATTCTGGATAAGAACAAGTCTTCTGATGCATCGAAAATATTTTCGGCTCTTTTGGTTTTTATCCCATCTTTTGTAATTATTTTCAATTGATTATCAGCAAGTTCTAAAGGAGTAGAATGCAAAAGAAGTTCGATGTTTGGCAATTGATGAATGAGTTTCCAAGTGGCAAACTTCACTGCCTCAGGGTGAAACACAAAGCTATTGCTATCTTCATATAAAATTCCGTGAGTAGTTTGGGCAATGCTATCTACCAATTGTTGAGTAAATTTGCCCTTAATGTGTGTTTTGGTTTGTTTCAAATTGAGCGACTCCGTTAGGCTACCGCCCATAAAACCATAGCGATTGATTAGCAGCACCTTATGTCCGTTGTATGCTTTATGTGCAGCCAAAACCACTCCATACAACGATGTACCGTAAATAATATGATTGTATTCCATTTATGAATGTATTTTGTGGAAAAACAAATTTGAGATTTCTAATTGTCGTATTATTACACAATTTCAAAAACATTCCACTATTGCAGAGCATAATTGTTTGGGGGTGCGAGAAGGAATAAACAAAAAAAGTTGAACATTCAGATATGAAGTTCAACTTTTTTGTTTGTATCTGCCCTATGCACTATCTATTTTATTGAAATCTCTTTTATTATCCGAATAATATCTTCGTGCGAAAAAGGTTTTGTGAGAGTAGCATCAACACCGAGTTGTCCGGCAATTTCCAGATGGTCTTTCGCATTTATCCTGCCACCGCCCGAAATGGCAATAATTCGCACTTTTTTGTAATTTTTTTTCAAATGTAAAATTACTTCTATTCCGTCTTTATCTGGCATAATTATATCGGTAATTACTATGTCGGGAGTTTCCATTTCGAGTAATTTCTCCGCCTCTTTTCCATTTGCTGCAATGCGTACGTTGTAGCCCCTTACCTGAAGCAGTTGCTGCATTCCTTCGCGTACAAAAGGGTCGTCATCTATTAATAATATCTTTTCCATAAAATATAATTATTCAATATAAAAATCAAAAGTACTAATCGTTTCATTTCCAAGTATATCTACTGCTCTCATTTTCATATTATAAAGCGTTGCTGCCTTAAAACCAAGCACATACATATTGTATTTTGTTTCTTTAGTTCCATTCAACGAATAATAAATATCCTTTACTCCTACTAATTGGTCGGTTGCCGAAAGGTAAAGCACTGTATTTAAAGGATATACATCATACGATTTGCCATCTATCACTTTTTTATCTATAGCAACTATTCCAAAACGATTATAAACATCCGGTCCTTTATCGTCAACAATAAAGAAAAATTTTGCAATCGTCGTATTATTTACGTTGTCGTAGCCAGTGTATGTAATTGTGTGCAAGCCTTGTGTGCTAACTGTGAATGGGCTTTCGTACAAAACCTCTTCGCTTCCATCAATATTATAGGTAGTTTTATTGGCTCCCGATTCTTTATCAAAATTATCGAGCTTAACTTTTGTATTTTTATTGATAAAAACTGTATCGTTAATAATGTGGTTTTCACCAACATACGAGTGTCCCATTGTAGAACCAGTGAGGTCAACAATATAGGTGGATAGTCCACCGCTTTGTTGTGTGCCTCCACTCTTATTTCCCACATTATCAACAGCATAAAAAGTAACCGATAAGCTACCTTGTTGCTTTGGAAGATAAAATGGCTCTGAATATTTTTCGTACGTACCTTTTGTTACCGAATACATAATTTCTCTCACACCCGCTTTATTGTCTATTGCAGTGAGTTTCAATTTAGTTCTACCAGAGGAGAACTCTTTTCCATTGATAACAAACTGGTCTCCAATAATTTCCTCAAGCACCATTGGGGCAGTTTTATCCACATAAAATGTATATGTTTGGGGTGTTTCTTCATTGTTTACATTATCAATCGAAAAGAATGTAATTGTATGCTCACCTTCTTTGTAGATATTCACTTTTACTGCTGAAAAATAAATATTTTTCGGTCCTTCATCAATTTGATAATACACTTTTTTCACACCCGATGCATTATCGGTTGCCGCAAGTGCTAACGTACAGTTATTTGCCAAAATGTCGTTGTACTTATCGCCATCAATGCTAATGGTTGTTTTAGGGCTTGATATATCCACCACAAATTCCTTCGTAGTAGGTTCGTTAAAATTCCCAACATTGTCGGCACTGTAGTATTTGAATTTATAGTTTTTTTCCGTATTGCAGTCAATTACATTCGTATATTTGGTATATGCCTGCCCATCGGTTGAAGTGTAAATTGCCTCCACTCCAGCCAAGTCGTCGGTGGCTGAGAGTTCTAATTTTGTATTTTTGCCACAGTATGTAACATTATCTTTCACAAAAACATCTTTTGTACCATAGCTAAATTTCAACTGAGGAGGAGTACCATCGGTATAAATTTCAAAAATTATATCTTGCTTGGGTAAAATCACTTTTTTGGTTGTTGTATCTACTTGCGAAGGTGTACGCAAAGTGTTATATCCCTCAGTATCAAAATAAAACGGGTTGGAATACTGCGGAGAAGATTCGCTTCTTACGAGATGCGATTCGGCATTCGGGTCAGGCGAATTGGACAAACGGAGGTACATTGGTAAATCTTTTTGTGTAAAAAAACGTCCGTTTTCGTTTACATAAAAACGCTTTTTGTGCGCAAGCTGTTCTTGTGCTATTGCAGCAACAGAAAATGCGAAAAATAACACAAAGAGTAAATATTTTGACATATTATTAGGTTTTATTACTTTTAACTTGTAATTTTCTGCAAAAGTAGTTATTTAAGTTGTTAGAATATTGGTAGTAAAAATCATTCCAAATATAATTAATATCTATCAAATTAAGAAATATGTTACAATAGAAATGAAATTTATTTCTGCTTTCTAAAATTATGAACTACTTTGCAATTGTATATTATTGATTGATTATAAATTAGAAAACTGTATGGATATTTCACCACTGAATTTGATAACGATTTTGGGTCCCACTGCCGCAGGCAAAACAAGTTTTGCTGCTCATCTTGCTCGTGTTTCGAATAGCGAAATTATTAGTGGCGATTCTCGGCAAGTGTACAAAGATATGAATTTGGGAACGGGTAAAGATTATCAGGATTATATTGTTGATGGTGTGCAGGTTCCGTATCATTTAATTGATATTGCCGAAGCCGGTTACAAATACAATGTATATGAATATCAGCACGATTTTTTGATGGTGTACGAACAAATACGGAAACGACAAAAAAATGCCATTTTGTGTGGCGGAACAGGAATGTATATTGATGCCATTTTGAGAGGATACAAACTTGTTTCGGTTCCTACTAACGATACGCTGAGAGCTGAACTGCAAGCAAAAAGTGATGAAGAAATTGTTGAAATGCTAAAATCGTACAAAACACTTCACAATCAAACAGATATTGATACCCGAAAGCGAATGATACGGGCATTGGAAATTGAAGTTTATTACAGTCATCATGAAAAGGAAGATAGGAGTTTCCCCGTCATTATTCCGTTAATTATTGGTGTAAATATTGACCGCAATAGTAGGAGGCAAAAAATTACGCAGCGCTTGAAATCGAGGTTGGCTGAAGGAATGCTTGATGAGGTGCAAAAATTGATTGATAAAGGAATTTCGCCCGATGATTTAATTTACTACGGATTGGAATATAAATACCTTACATTGCATCTTACAGGGAAACTTTCGTACAACGATATGTTTGAAGAACTGAATACGGCAATACATCAGTTTGCCAAACGCCAAATGACATGGTTTAGAGGAATGGAACGCAAAGGTGTTGAAATTCACTGGATTGATGCTTTGGCTCATATAGACGAAAAGGTAAACAGAGCATTGGAAATTATTGGGCAAAAACAAAAAGAGGGTAAAAAATTTTAACGACCATTAAAAAAATTCATGGTTCGTTCCATACCTATTGTAACAAAACTTTTAATGGCTTCTATCATTTTGTCTGTTCGTTCGGCTAAACTTTTTATTTCCTCAGCCGACCATTCGCCCAAAACGTAATTCACCTGTGAGCCTTTGGCAAATTCGGCACCTATGCCAAAACGCATTCGGTTGTAATTGTTGTGCCCCAGCGTTTCTTGTATATTTGCCAGCCCGTTATGTCCTGCATCGCTTCCTTTGGTTTTCAATCTTATTGTACCAAATGGCAAGGCAATATCATCTACAATAACAAGCATATTTTCTGGAGTAAGTTTTTCATTTTTAAGCCAATAGTTTACCGCCTTTCCGCTTAAGTTCATGTATGTAGTGGGTTTTATGAGCAAAAGCGTACGTCCTTTGAATTTCAGTTCGGCAGAGTTGGCATATCGAGCGGGGGTAAAAGCAATATTGGACACCTCAGCTAAGGTGTCCAATACTTTAAAACCAATATTGTGCCTTGTATTTGCATACTCAGCACCAATATTACCTAAACCTACAATTAAATACTTCAAAATATAAAGGTTAATTGTTATAAATCAATTTGTTACGACTAAGCGGCTTCAGTTCCATCTGCCTGACCTTTAGCAGCTCTTGTGAGTTTAACTGCTGCAACCACTACGTTGCGTTGGTCGAGTAATTCAATATTCTCAAAATTGAGTTGCCCAACTTTTACCGATTGTCCTAATCCAATGTTGTCAACATTTACACTAAGTGTATCTGGCAAATCAATTGGCAGAGCTTTTACTTTCAAACGGCGAGTAATCAATGAAAGTTTACCCCCTTGTTTTACTCCTAAAGCCAAACCTTCGAGTTCGACAGGAATAGACATCACTAATTTCTTATCGTCATAAACGGGTAGGAAATCTATATGCAAAGGCTTGTCTGAAACGGGATGGAACTGCATATCGCGAATAACCGCTTTGTGCTCCTTACCATCAATTTTCAACGCAACAATGTACACATGAGGAGTGTAAATTATTTTTCCCAATTCCTTATCACCCGCAGCAAAGTGGATATTTTCTTCTTTTCCGTACAGAACGCAGGGAACCATTTCTTCTCTACGCAATTTTTTGCAATCTTTTTTCCCTAAAATGGTTCTCAACTTACCTTCAATTTCAATTGTCTTCATCTGAAATTTAATTTTTTAATTGTGCTACTTGAAACTTGTACTGTTTTGATAATCAGTTTTTTTGAATGTTTCCCATTACACTAAAACTCTATCTAAAAACGCTTGCAAAAGTATTTATTTTTTACAGAAATAGTCAATGAAACAACATAATCTTAGTAAAAATTGTATAAATACTTCATATTCAATCATATTACAAAATCATACCCGCTCCAACGGTTTCGTTGGTTGCTTCGTCAACAAAAATTATACTTCCAGTTGTATGGTTTTTATTGTACGAATCGTAAAATATGGGTTTGGTGGTTTTTATCGAAATTTGTGCTATATCATTCATTGACACAGTTTTATCGTCCATATTTTTTTCCATTGTATTGATATTCATTTTGTAAACAATATCTGTAACCATGCAACGAACATCGTTTGTGGTATGCTTTATCAGGTATTTTCCTCTTACATTTACAGGTCGTGCATTGAACCAGCAAACCATAACATCAATATCTTGCCCCGATTTTAATTCGGCAGCCTCATCTACAATCATATCTCCCCTACTAATATCAATATTATCAGCCAGTTGTATAGAAACCGATTGTGGTGCTGTTGCAATTTGCAAATTGTCGGTATAACAAATTATCTCCGTAATTTCGCTTCTCAAGCCCGAAGGAAGAACCTTAATTTTATCGCCAACCTTAAAAACGCCACTTGCAATTCTACCAGCATACCCTCTGTAATCATGATGTTTGTCAGACATTGGGCGCACAACATATTGAACAGGAAACCGATGGTCAGTATAATTATAATCTTTTGTAATATCAATGGTTTCTAAAATTTCGAGCATCGCCGGACCGTTGTACCAATCCATTTTTTCCGATTTATCTACCACATTATCACCCAGTTTTGCGCTAATAGGTACAAACCGCACATCGCGAATATCGAATTTTGGTAAAAAACTCAGATAATCGGCTTTAATACGTTCATACACATCTTGTTTGTAATCAACCAAATCCATTTTATTTACGCAAACAATTACATGGGGTATTTGCAGCAACGATGCAATAAACGAATGACGAAGAGTTTGTTCGAGAACTCCGTTTCTGGCATCAATCAGAATTACAGCAAGATTGGCAGTGGAAGCTCCTGTAACCATGTTACGGGTATATTGAATATGTCCGGGAGTATCGGCAATAATAAATTTTCGCTTCGGAGTAGCAAAATAGCGGTATGCCACATCAATTGTAATACCTTGCTCTCTTTCTGCTCGTAAGCCGTCGGTAAGAAGCGCAAGGTTTACATCATCTTCGCCTTTTCTTTTGCTCGACAATTCTATTGCTTCCATTTGGTCTTCAAATATTGCTTTGCTGTCGTATAGCAAGCGCCCAATTAAAGTACTTTTACCATCGTCAACACTACCCGCTGTAGTAAAACGAAGTAATTCCATATCTAAGTAGGCATTTTTAGTCGTATCAATCATTGGTTTATATGATATTAGATGGGTTATTAAATTCTATTCAACATGGTTAAACGTTCTGTTGTATGAGTTGCAAAAGTATAAAAAAAAAGTTTGTGAGTGTAATGCAAGGTATTTTTTAATAAATGGAGTTTACTTTTTGCAAAGTGATTGTAAAACATATTATTTTGATACAGATTTCATTTGCAAATATGTAGTAATACAACTAATTTTGTGAATGACTAAAAATAATTGAATTACTTACATTTAGATAGAAATCAATTACTTAACACAAAAAATAAGAATTATGAACGTTCACGAAATTATGGTCAACCTGGAAGCAAAACATCCGGGTGAAAAAGAGTACTTACAGGCAGTACACGAAGTGCTTGAATCGATTGAAGAAGTATATAATGACAACCCACAGTTTGAAACTGCCGGTATCATTGAGCGTTTGGTAGAGCCCGACCGCATACTTAGTTTCAAAATTCCATGGGTTGACGACAACGGTAAAGTAAATGTAAACTTAGGCTACCGTGTTCAGTTCAACAATGCAATAGGACCATACAAAGGTGGTTTGCGTTTTCACCCAAGTGTAAACCTGAGTATCCTAAAATTTTTAGGTTTCGAACAAATTTTCAAAAACAGTCTTACTACCCTTCCTATGGGAGGTGGCAAAGGTGGTTCGGATTTCAATCCAAAAGGCAAATCGGATAACGAAATTATGCGCTTCTGCCAATCGTTTATGCTCGAACTTTGGAAATTAATTGGACCAGAAACAGATGTACCCGCTGGAGATATTGGTGTTGGCGGTCGCGAAATTGGTTTCCTTTACGGAATGTATAAAAAATTAGCTCGCGAGCACACAGGAGTTCTTACCGGCAAAGGTCTGAACTGGGGAGGTAGCTTAATACGTCCAGAGGCAACTGGTTTTGGAGGTATTTATTTTGTAAATCAAATGTTGCAAAAAATGGGGCAAACCTTACATGGTAAAATTGTTACCATTTCTGGTTTTGGAAACGTAGCATGGGGTGCAGCACTCAAAGCTGTTGAAATGGGTGCAAAAGTTGTAACCATTTCAGGACCTGATGGTTATATATACGACCCTGATGGAATAAGTGGAGAAAAAATTGATTTTATGCTCGAATTGCGTGCATCAAACGAAGACATTGTGAAACCGTACGCAACAAAATTTGGTGCTACGTTTGTTGAAGGGAAGCGTCCTTGGGAAGTGAAATGCGATATAGCTTTGCCATGCGCAACTCAAAATGAACTTGATGGCGAAAATGCTAAAACATTGGTTTCGAACGGTGTAATGCTTGTTGCAGAATTATCGAATATGGGAAGCACACCAGAGGCTATTGAAGTATTGCATAGCAGTAAAATTCCATTCGGACCGGGTAAAGCAGTAAACGCTGGTGGTGTTGCAGTTTCAGGTCTCGAAATGTCGCAAAACTCAATGAAATACGGCTGGTCAACCGAAGAAGTAGATAAGAAATTACATACAATTATGGTTGACATTCACGAAACTTGTGTAAAACACGGCACTCGCCCCGATGGTTATATTGATTATGTTAAAGGAGCCAATATAGCTGGATTCCTCAAAGTAGCCAATTCCATGTTAGACCAAGGTATTATCTAATAGGATTTAATCAAAATCGGAAATAAAAAAAGAGGGAGCAAAAAATTTGCTTCCTCTTTTTTATTATAATTCGGAGGAATGAATTACTCCGATTTTCCTACAAATGAAAGGATACCCACAGCACAGCCTTTTTCACCATTAAGCATTTCAATTGACACATAATAGATAGCAGATTTATTAATTATTATGTCAAACGAACTTAAATCCTTCCCTGTTTCAACATTATAAGTGCTTCCCAATTTCTTTTTTCCATCATACAACTTTAATACAGCTTTTCCTTCACTATCGGTAGGAGAGCAGATATTAAACCGATACTTTGTACCTTTATTAAGTACAACTGAATACTTTTCAACTGGCGCTACTTCTTCGGTCGTTTTCTGTTTTCTTAATTTAACATTAAAA
>JFJP01027363.1_pt1 | contig 13569 bp, 11 predicted proteins | sample 431651 | NCBI WGS metagenome assembly JFJP01 (sample SAMN02602958, study PRJNA72255) | Microbial mat metagenome, whole genome shotgun sequencing project. | biome: fresh water; feature: sink hole; material: water; isolation source: purple microbial (photo- and chemosynthetic) mats found in...
TTTTCCCTAAATTTTTAATTATATAAATATGAAAATTATTGATAAAAACCATTAAATAAAAAATGCAAATAAATATAAACAATGAGAATGAAATCAATTCGATCAAAGACGCAGAAAAAAATCTTGCAATTTTATCACGCCGAAAGATGACCACTAAAATCAAGGTGATGAGATATCTCATCACTCAAATCAAATAAAAAAAAAAAAAGAAATCCAAAAAAAAAAGTGAGGAAATTAAAGAATTAAATGAAATTTATGAGACTCTCAATTTGAATGTTTTTAAATTTACTTTTATGTAAATTTTTTTTCTTTTTTTCATGTGTTTTGTTTTGTTTTTCTTTGAAAAGATATTGATAATGAATTTTTGTTCACTTTTACTTTTGTTGCTGAATATTAAATGCAAGATGTCAAACATTTTCGAAAAATTAATCAAATACAAAAATATTATTATTGCAAAAAAGCAAAATAACGATTTTTTTTTATATTGATTATTTCAATACAATAACATCATTTAATCTAATAAGGGAGTCATATATACAAACCAAAATAATTGATTATCTTTACAATCCAGACAACCAAACTTTAGATTTTCAAAAAAACGAAAATCTGTCAAATGGCTCAAATATTTATTACTTATTTTCTAAAAAATCAATTGGAAATGAAGATAGAAATATTTGATTTTGTTTAAAATTAAAAGTTTTTTAGTAATATTTATGGTAACAAAGAAGAAATCAAAATGGTTGGCAAAAACCTTCTTTAGACTCGAAAAGTTACATTGAAGAAAGAGGATGTACTTTTCAAAATATTTCTGATGAAAATAAAAAAAAATATTTATTTAATGATAGCGACTCTAAAATATTGTTTTTTCCATCAAATATTACGAAATGTGAAGCTTTAAACATTGCCTTTTTGACAATTAAGAAAACCACTATTAGATACAGCTTCCCTAAAATTATGTTTCTGCATTTGTGAATACTTTTTTCTTTAAATTTAAAATGAAGTATAATTTTTTTTAAAGACTGGATTGATGGGATTCGATAGTATATTTTACAATTCAATTGAGGTGGATTTCAAAAAAAATTAATAAATGTGGTATATTTATTAAAAACTCTTTTGAATTTAAAATTTAAATGATTTTTTCTTGAGATATTACTCAAAGATCAATTTACCGAAGAAGTGATCTTTGAGAATTTTGAAATATTTTGGCTTTTGCTTTGTGAATGAAAATAAAACTTTAATTTTGCAATTAACGAGATTTTGCTTAAAAAGATTTGCAGATTTTGTTTTTGTCAAGGAATCTTCGGCTTATAACAAAACAAAAAGTTTTAAGAAAAAATTTAAAATATTTTCTTTTTAATTATTTGTATTTTTTTACTTTTGGCTTTAAAAATAATTTTAATTAATTTCCATAATTAAATATTTTTTTTCAGTCAAAAGTTCAAAATTAATGAGTTAAAAAAAGAACCGTGTTTTTTTTGAGAATTCAAATTTTAAATTAAAGCGATCGATCATATTCAATTCATTTCAAGTTAAATGGAGAATGACAAGGATAATATTCAAGTTATTGTTCGAGTTCGTCCTTTAAACTCCAGGGAAAAGGGAGAAAACGCAAAATCCTGTTTGCGTTTTTCAGAAGACAATCTGAATACACTCATTTTGGATAGCAAACCAGAGCCAAAAATTTTTTTTTTCGATCTCATTGCAGATGAAAAAATGAGTCAAATTGAATTATTCCAAGAGATCGGCAAACCAATAAGTCTTTATGCTCTTGAAGGGTACAATGTATGTTTGTTTGCCTATGGACAGACGGGAGCAGGCAAGACACATACTATGCAAGGAAGCTTAGAAGATGAAAAAGAAAAAGGGCTGCAGCCAAGAGTATTTGATCAAATATTTGCAATGATGAATCAAATGAAAAAAGAAAACGCTGAGTTTTTAGTTAAATGCAGCTATATAGAAGTGTACAATGAACAAATTATTGATCTAGTAATTATTATTTATTATTATATTAAATGAAGCGAATATTTATTTTTTTAATATAAGCTAAGCAATTCTTCTGCTAATTTGCAAATTAGAGAAGATTTTAAAAAAGGGACTTATGTTGAAGGATTGAACGAAGAGATTATCTCCAATAGTGAGGAGATAAATCAAATTCTTCTCAAAGGATCAACCAATCGTCATATCAGTTCAACCAGCATGAACACTGAAAGTTCTAGATCTCATGCATTATTTTCAATGATTATTGAAAGCAGAGTTAGAAAAATAAAATAATTTAAAATAAAATATAGTTATTTAGAAAATGCACAATGGGGTTTTCAATATCAGGGAGTCTAAAATCCATTTTGTTGATCTTGCTGGTTCCGAAAGACAAAAACAAACAATGGCTGTTGGAGACAGATTAAAGGAAGCGAACAATATCAATAAATCTTTGACAGTGCTAGGACAAGTTATAAATTGTTTAGTGGAGAACGCACAAGGAAAATCAAGGCATATCCCATATAGGGATTCAAAATTGACTTTTCTGCTCAAAGACTCTTTGGGAGGAAATTCAAAAACTTATATGATTGCTGCAATTAGTTCTGCTTCAAATGCCTTTGCTGAAACCTTATCCACTTTGAAATTCGCTCAAAGAGCGAAAATGATAAAAAACAAAGCTCTTATCAATGAGGAGTCATCAGGAAATTTGGATTTGCTAAAAAAAGAGTTGAAAAGGTTAAAGGATGAATTATTGTCGGCAACGAATATCATTAATGAAATGCAACAAAGGAGTAATGAAATTAAAGAAATCAATAATTTTCAAGCAAAATTAACTCCAAATTTTGAATTGTTAATTGAAAAGAGGGAAAAAACAATTATTTCTAGAGGCAAATTATGGTCTGGATCAAAATTTATTTTAGAAAAAGAGAAGTTTTTAGAAATTGAGAATTTTTTCAAAAGCAATTTCAAAGAAATCCATCAAAATTATAGTGAGATAACAGAAATAACATTTAAATTTGAAGTAGAACGTCAAGAATGGAAAGAAATTCTATTTTTGAGTGTTAAAAATGAAATCAATTACAAAATGATTATTAAATTGTGCCATTTGAGACTAATCAGGGTGAATAATAAGATGGAAAATTGCTCTAATGATAGTCTCATCCAAGAAATTTTGAATTTAAAAGATGAAAATGAGAGATTACATGAGATATTAGCCAATTCTGAAAATATGAATTTCAAAAAAAAGACCATGAGTAAATATGGAAAATCTCGTTTTTTGATGCTTTTAAATGACAATAAACGATTAATGGAAAATATCGAGAATCATTTTGAAAGCAGGAAAGAGCATAATTTAAATCAAAATATAGAACTTATGAAAAATGAATTTAGTAGTAGATTAGAGAATCTAACACAAGAAAACATAATGTAATATTAATTAATTTTTTAAGAATAAAATTAATTTGTTCTTTAGACTAAAACAAAGAGAAATCAATCTGCAAAGTTTATTAGAAAATGAAAAAAAATCGAAAGATGAATTAATAAAACAACAACAAAAATTAGAAGAGCATTTTTCAGTAAATTTTATTATTTTTTTTTATTTTTTAAAAGCTTTTTATATAGGATGTTTGTCGTTATGAAAACAAGATATTCGAAACACAATCTAGAAATAAAGACAGAATTTTAACATCCTCTGATCTTGATCAAAGTGTAATCGAGCAGGATATCAGAATATTTGAATTGGAAAATATGATTGAATGTCTAAAAAAAAAATTAAATCACAACGATTTCAAAGCAAAAGAGCTTTCAAATCAATTAAAAACAATAATTGAAGAAAAAAAACTTTTAGAAACAAAATTCAATGAAGTTTTGCAAAGCAAAATTACATTAGAAAATATAATGAAAAACGGAAATGAATTAATACAACAGGATTTAATTTCGGAAAGACAAAAAAGAATAAATATACAGGATGAATGTGAAAAAATGCAAGAAGAGCTGAATTTATTGAAAGAGTATACAAATGAAATGGTGAAAGAAAGAGAGAAATTTGAAAAAAACGAGGAAATTATTAAGAATCAAAAGATTTTGGACATTATGAACTTAGAACGACTGCTCGAGAAAGCCAAAAGTGAGAATGAAACAGTGGAAAATGAAAGGAAAAAAGTTCAAGAAGAATTGGACATTTTGCTTCAAACTTATAATTACGAGACTCATGAAATGAAAATTTTAAGAGAATCAAATGCATTTTTGCAAAATAAGGTAAATTTTAAGTAAAAGAAAAAAATTATTTGAATTTAATATTAAAAAGTTAAATGAGAATGAGAAAAAGATCTTTGAATCTAAAAAAATGAATGATTTTGATGAAAGTAAAAAAATTATTGTAAAAAATGTTAATGTTTTTTTAAATAGATAACAACAAAGAAATTGTATCTTCTTTAATATTTGAAAAAAAATCTTTGTTAGATCAAATAGAAGTTTTGCAAGACAAGCTTGATCTAACACAAAAAGAACTTGAAAAAATTAAAGAAGATTGTTCTTATTTCAAAGCAGCTTATTTGAGTTTAAAACAGGATTATCAAACAATTGACACAATATATAAACAAACTTCTGAAGAAGTTGAATTTAAAATTCATGAAAATATTGAATTAAGGCAAGAATTAGATAATAGTGCAAATAAGAGAAGCTCAGATACAGAAAAAATTGTGAATTTAGAGTCAATAAATCAGGAATTAGTATCAGAGGTTGAAAAATTAAATAAGAAATTCGAAGGATTGAATGAAGAATTAGAAGAAAAACATAAAAAAGAACTTAATGGCTACACTCAAAATTTTTTAAGATTTAATCAGGTTTTGAGCTCAACAAAAAATGTGATCATTGCTTTAAAAGAAGAAAAGGACAGATTTCAATTAAACTTCAAAATTCTGAACGAAAACCATCAAACCCTAAACTGCAAATATATTCATATTGCTAACATCCAAAAGGAACTCATTCACAAACTCGAAATTATGAATGTAATTAATTTTTTAACATTATGATAAATTTGAAATAATTTAGGGAAATTATAAAATAAATGAATATAAGCTAAACACTCTGAAAGAACAACTTAAGATTTCAGAATTCGAAAAAACTGAATTCATTAAGAAATTATATGAGTAAAATAATTATTTTTATTTATAAGTGATTGTTTAATTTTGAAAGATCTTTGGAAGAAAATTTAAATTTAAAGGAAGAAAAGAAAAATTTATCATATGAACTATCAACATTAAGAAATGATTTCAAAGAAATCAATAAAATCAATGCTTCATTGATCGGACATAAGTAAACTAAAAAATAAATGTGATCAAATTTTAAATAAAAAAAAAGTAATCCGGAACAAAAAATAAAGCATATATCAAAGCTCAAAGAAGAAAACAATAAGCTTAAAGAGGAGAAGCTTAAACTCAATGAGACTATTGACAAATTACATTTGAAACTAGGAGATTTGAATAATAAAGGAAAAGAATCTCGTTCTCACGCCATCAGCCAAGCTAATGAAATTGTTAATTTTTTTAATTTATTTCAAAGAATTAAATAAAGAAATGTTTTTTAGAAATTGAAAGATAATCACCAATTTCTTCTGAATTTCTTTGAAGCTATTATCGAAATAATAAAGTCAAACCCCTTTTTTGAAGCGAAAGAAATAATTTCAGTTGATATAAATATAAATGAAGAAAATACTGATTTCCTCAAATATAAAAAGATTCTTGATTATATAGAAACCTTTTTCAAATCTTATAAAGTAAATATTTTTTACAGTAAAAAAACAAACAAATAAAAATCGCATCAAAAGATTTTGAAAGACAGTATAAATGATAAAGAAATTCAATTAGAAATTTTGGAGTCAAAATGCAAGATTTTACTTTTGGAATTAGAAAATTTAAGAAAGTCAAACAAAATCTATTGCGATGATGATGCTATATTTAAACCTAGTCTTTTTTTCGAAAGTGAGGAGAGAAAGAATAACACAGAAATGAATTCCAAAAAAAATTTTGAAAGAAAACTGGAATTTTCGATAAAAGATCAGCCTGTTAAAAGATTAAAATTTTCCAATTAAACAATTTAGTTAATTTGTCTCATGTAAAAAAAAAATTATTCAAAAAAATTAAATATTTAAATCGAAATAAGCAACAACAAAAAAATTTAAGCAAAAAAGCATTAAATAAATTTTTAGCAAAAAAATTTAAACTCATAATAATTTAAATTTCCCTCTAAATAACCAAACAAACAAAAAATCAAAAAATATAAAAATGACTTCCCTTGAAACGGTGCCACTTTCCTCTGAAAACTTCCCATTTGATTTTTCTCTTCCAACCCAAACTCAACAAATTCCCGAGATTGTCACTTTTCCTGCCATCACTCCAATTGAGAGAATCGATCATATCGACCTTCTAAACTTCAAATCATTCTCCAATACTCATTTCGTTGGTCCATTTCTTTTAAACACGACAATTGTTGGTCCAAATGGTTCAGGTAAATCAAACATTATTGATGCTATTTGCTTTGTGCTGGGTATTTCAGTCTCATCATTGCGATCATCTCATCTCAAGGATTTGATTCATAAAAGTCTTGCAAATAAACCAATAACTAAAAAACAAATGAAATCTCAAATCGAAAAACCAGAGATTTTGACTTCTGTGACTTTATCATTGAATCTCATCAATGGAGAAACCTTAGAATTGAAGCGGACAATTGATAGTAACTATAAAAGTCAGGTTTTTATTAATGATGATGAGTTTCATTGGGTCCATTATACAAAATTTCTTCACATGTGCAATATTGTAACAAATCCAGCAAGTTTTCTCATATTACAATCCGAAACATATAACATTATTGAAAAAAGTCCAAAAGAATTGATTGAATATTTCGAAAAGATGTGTGGGTCTTTTGAATTGAAAGAGAAATATTCAGAATTGAAGAATAATATGGAATCTATGCAGAATGAAATCAAAGAAAACACGATAGCTTTGAGTTCAATGAAAACTGAAAGAAAAAAACTGAGACAACAAATACAATACACAGAAGAATATAAGAAATTAGTTGATGAGCTCGAAACACTTGAAAATCAGATTTATGGACTTAATTTCTTGAAATTCGATGTGGTATTGTCCAGAAAAAGCAAAGAATTTCAGGAAAAAACACAAATACTAGAGGATTCAAGGAAATCACAAGAGAAAGAACGATTGGAAAAACAAAAGAAAGCCTTATATTACAAGAAAAAACGAGATGAACATAAGAAATTAGAGGACAAACAAGCAAAAAAGAAAAAAGAACTTGCAGAGAATAGAATGGAATTATCTAAAATAACAGAAGAAAGCAATTATTCCTCGAAATTATTGGCTGCAAAAGAGCTTTCTTTAAGAAAAATAGAAGAAGAATTCCTTTTAATGAAAGGAAATTTGGATAAATTAAACCTTCGCGAAAGTGAAATTCTGAAAGAATTGCAGAATTGTGAAAAAGAATTGGAAGTAGATGAGAATAATCAGGATTCTGCTAAATTCAAAAAGAATTTTAACGAATATTTGCAGTTCCAAAAGGAAGCAGAGGTTAAATTGCAGCCTTTAAAACTTGAAATGCAGAAATTACTCAACCATGAGAAAAAACTTCTCGAAAAAATCGAAGAACTCAAAAAAAAACAAGAAGATTTAGAAGCTTCAATCTCAAATTCGAACCTAAAATCCAAAGAAGTCGCTATTAATATTGAAACAAGTCAACAAAATATTGCAGAACTTGCTCAAAGCCAAAAACAATTAACAACTTCTTATGATACTCTAAATAAAAAGCTTCATAATACAACTGAAAAACGCGAAAAGCTTTTACAATTGAAAGGAAAAAAAGAGGGTTTATTATCAGAAGCTCAATATTTAATAAATTCGATGCATGATCTTAAAGAGAAAAATGAGCTATTTTACGAATTTCGAACAATTAAAGGCTTTCGAGAAGACATTTCAACATTAATTTCTCCTTTAAGACCTGAATTTGATCTTCCTTTGAGAATAGCATTAGGTGCTGCGTTGGATTATATTGTTGTTGATTCAATGGAAGTTGCTAAACAAATTAACACAATCTTAAGAGAAAAAGGTCTACAAAAAGATGTTTTGATTCTGGAGAATATCCCAGCAGTCAAAAGGAAAATCAATGCGAATTTAATAGGAAATCATGGACTTTTAGCTGAAAACACGATCAGTTTTCGCAGAGAAATCCCAAAAATGGAAGAAACTATTGCGTTTCTTTTGCAAGGGAAGATTATTTGTGAAACTAGCAAACAAGCAGAAACAATAAAAAGCAATTTTTTAAAGAAAAAATCTGATATGCCAAAAGAAATAATTACTTATGATGGAGTTATTATTAGACAAGGGGTCATAACTAGTTATGGCAATTTAGAAAGAATGAAGGAAGGAAAAAAATTCTCGAAACTTTTAGATCAAAAGAGCATGGAATTGAAGATTAATAAAGAACAGGAAATAGAGAAAATTAAATTGGAGTTGAAGAAAAATGAAGAAGAAATAAAGGATTATAATACTAATCAAGAAGAGAAGGAATTGAGGAAAATAGAAATTAAATTGCAAGAAAATAAAGCCAAATTGGCACTTGCAGAAAATGAATTGAAGGGATTTGCAGAAAATAAAAAGAGTGTTGAGCAGCAAATGAAAAGTCTTGAGGATAATTTAAGAAAATTAATGGTTGAAAAAGCCAAAATTGAGAAAGAATTGAATAAATTAAGAGAAGAGATCAAAGAAAATGAAAAGACTTTCACAAAAGAACAAAATACCATTTATAAGCCTTTATATCAAAAACTAAAGATTTCAGATATTTCGGAAATAAAAGGCAAAGATTATGAACAATTAGATAGAATTTATGAGAAAAAATTGTCTTTCACCAAAGCTTTAGAGTCCATTCGGCTAGAAATCAAGAATAATAAGGCCAATGTCCTTGAGAATAATATAAAGAACCTCAAGAGTTCTTTAGAAAACGAAGCAAATGCATATGAAAACGCCCAAAAAAATTTCAAGAAATTAGAGAAAAACTCTTTGGAAATCAATAAAGATCTTGATTCTATCAAAGAAGAGCTCAATCAATTACAAAACCTTTTGAATCTTGAAGAAAACGAAGAAGCCAAAAATCTTTCAATCTTACAGCAATTAGAAAGCGATCTTTCTCAAAAAGAACGAGAGATACGAGAAATTGAGGTTTCTATTCATCAGAATCTGAATAAAAAGCTTCAATTACATGAGGAACTAAAAATAAAGAGCTTTACTTTGCCGCTTCTTGATCATCCATCTAAATATGAGCTTGAATTTAGTCAAATAGAATCAAAGCTTTTCCCTACAACGAGTAGATCTCAAAGAAAGCCTAAAATACATCTGGATTATGATAGTTTAAATATGGGCAAATTGCTAAAGGAATTAATTGTGAGTAATATGGAAATAGAAGACGAAAAAGACGAAGAAAAAATTGAAGAGATTTTAAAGGTTTTAGAAATAAAAAGTGTTGAGAAGAAGATTGAGGAAATGGAGAATGATGTGAAGAATAAATCAGATAAAATAGAAGAATATACATCAAATTTAATGCAGAATAGTTATTCAAACGTTTTCAATGAAAAAATTGCTAAATATGATACTAAAATCAAAGACTTAATCAAACAACAAGATGTTCTTTTGGAAAAAGAGAAAAAAGTTTCAGAAGAATTTGAAGGCAACAAAAAGACTAGAAATGAAAAATTTATGGGGTTTTTCGAAGAAGTTAAAAAAATCGTTGATGAAATTTATAAAAACTTGACAAAATCTGATAAAACTTACGATGTTGGAGGTAGTGCTTTGCTTTATTTAGAAAATCAAAATGACCCTTTCAATGGAGGAATTATTTATAGTCCTACACCTCCAAATAAAAGGTATGTGTTTGATAGTGAACAGTTGTCAGGAGGAGAAAAAACTATGGGAGGTTTGGCATTGATTTTCGCTTTGAATATTGCAGCCAAAACGAGATTCATGATTTTTGATGAAACTGATGCCTTTTTAGATTTCGAAAATAGTCAAAAATTCACGGAATTCATCAAAGAAGTGTCAGAAAAAGCTGAAATTCAGATTTTGGTTGTTTCGCATAAGAAGAATATCTATGAGAATTGCCAGTCTTTGATTGGAGTGACTTATTCAGGCAAGTTTAACACAAGTCAGGCCTTTTCATTGGATTTGAGAATTAAATAAATAAAGATAGTTTTTTTGGAAAAAATTTTGAATTTTTTTTAAATTTTTTTAAAAATGAAAAATTTTATTGAAAACAAAAAAATTGAAAAACTAATATTATTAAAAATTTAAATAATTTGGAGAGAAAAAAATTTAAATTTCCCTTAAGGATCAAAAAAATTGATTATTTTATAAATAATCAGAATTGTTCTTTGATTTTTTTACATGAAAAACTTTTAATTTATTTGCCTTCAGAATTAATTAATTTTTTATGACAACAAATAGATTCCTCATGATTTTTTAAAAATCTAAAAATTTTAATTAACTGTGCTTAAAACTTTAATTTTCTTTCTCTAAATTTAATTTTTGTCTATTTTTGGTTTTATTCCCATTTTAAAAAAAACCAGGCTTGAATGCCGATTATGATATACTATCCTCCCAAGAGTTGGTACCGGGTCCACTGAAAGAATCAATTGACCAATATGAGAATATACCAAAGGAATCAGCTAAAAGCAAGGTAGTCATCATCCAAGGAGCCTGTCTCCAGAAATAATTGTTGAAGAACCCAGGGAATAAATTTGAGCCGAATTCATGATACCACATCCAAATTCCAGCCTTTCTATAATTATTATTAAAAGTGCAAACTCCATTAGGTTTTGGCCAGAAATCCACTGCTTCTCTTGTCATAACAGCCCAAGGATAACTGAACACACAAGCCATATAAGTCGATAAAGACGCCAAAAACACTTTGCTTGGGAAATAAGGCACATCCATGATTCTCCAAAGCCAACTGCATTTATCTTTCAGGAAATCATACGTGTAAAATAGGGTAAATGTTTGGAAGAAGTTTCTCATAAAGAATGGACTCGTGTTTTTTAATAAATAATAAGGTCCTTCCTCAAACGGTATTCTTCTTAATGCATTGAAATAAGATTTGTAACCCTTTTGCAACTCTTCAGGGAAGGTCTTATCAGCATAAAAAGCCATTCTAGTCATTTCAAAAGGAATACTGATCGGAGCTGTTAACAAACTTATGATAATGGTTCCTGGTATTTTTCTATGGAATGCGAATTCAAAACCTGCAAAAGGTCTTTGCCATCCACTGTTAATATATCTGAACAAAGCGATTCTAGCAGCTAAATCTGTGGCACCTATTGTCATTGCATATTGTGATCTGTTTCTCATTGCCAATCTGAAATTTTCAAGCTTGAAAGTTTCTCTAAAGAAAATACCTACTTGCTTAAAATTGCTTGGAGGCTCATAGTTTCGCAAAAGGAGACGCCAGCCTTCAGTGAAAGAAACCGTGAATTCATTAAGAAGAGCTGCTGTTACACCTACCATTGCACCTCTGACATAATTCCAGGAAAAGGTGGAGTCTGGAGCTGTCACCCAACCACCAACGTTGTAAATATCGTAATAATTGCTGTGACGACGCTTGATATCGTCTAATTCAAAAAACATTTTTTTATTTAAGCGATTTTATTTTGATTTTAGAAAAAATATGTTTTATATTCCTTAAATCAGATATATTTTACGAACTTTTTAATAGTTTTTTACTTAAAAAGTAATTAATTTAGAGATTTTTTATGTTTTAAGAAAGAAAGTAAAATATTAAAGGAGAAAAAGTGATATATTTTTATTAAGGAATTGCATGGAATTTTTTTTAAACTGAAAAAAATATTATAAATTTTGTTAATTTTAAAGAATTTATCTTTGTGTAATTTTTTTTGAAATCGTTTGAAACAAAAAATCAAATCAAATGACGGAAAAAAATCAAAATGCAGGTTTTCTCAATGAATATTTAAAAACTACCTCAAAACTCGTCAAAAATAATCTCGATCTAACAAAAACTCAATTGGAGACCATCAATGAAATGAACTTGGTTTCTTTGGCCCATTATCAAAAGAATCTCGATAAAGTGGCTAAAATTCAAGAGGAAATACAGAATACCAACAGTCTTTATGATAAAATCAAGGTTTATTTCAGTAAAATTGATCAAATCGGTGATAAAATAGAAGGAATGGAGTCATCAGTGGAATATTTATGGGTAATTTTAGATAGAATTGAGACGAAATTAGCTGAACTTGAACAGCAGAAATGATCAATTCATTTAATTTTATTGAATTATTTTTTAAATATTTCATATAAAATTGATTTTTAAATGAATTTTTATTTATATTCCACTTGATGTATATTTCTTAGCATCAATGCCAGGTTTTTCTTTAGTTCCTGAAAAATATACACATCTAAATAAAAGCTTTTTTTTTGTCCTTCCTTTGTGTAAAATATCAACAAAACGAGAGGTCTTAATACCTTTTGTTTATAAATATTTGTTAAAAATCAATATATAAATAATGCTATTTTTTATTAAAAGAACCTTCTTCATCCATATAGATGATAAAGTCACTTCAATTTTCCAATCAACTTTTGCTAAATTTCCAATAATTTTAATCAAATTCTTATCGGAACCAGTGCTTTTGTTCTCAAGCAGATAGGTTTCATCTTTAAAATAAGCTTGGGATTTATCAAAATGAAATTTAATCAGAGAATAATTGTTCAAAGTTCGATGAAAATTGTAATTATCCCATATAGATAATAAATATTTTCGATATTCTGCTGAAAGATTTGAAGCTTGAATTGCTGATTCCAGTTCAGATTTTAATGAAAAAAGGATTTTTGTCATTAGTTTTAATAATCTGCTTATTATTGCTTTTTCACGATATTCCAAATCATTCTTATATTTTTCGAAATTGGGATAGTTTGACTTCTTTTCGTTCAACAATACATCGAATGCGATATCCATATAGTTTTTATCTTTGGAAAAAAGAGAGTTTATTTCAGTTGATAAGAAGTGAAAAAAAGGAAAAACTTTCTTGAAAAGGCAATTTCTCGAGAAATTTAAAACCGGCTTCCATTTTTTTAATTATGTTTTTATCAAATAAATAAAAGAAATTTTTTTTATTTCATAAAAATAATTTTGTTTTTAAAAAAAAAAATATTAAAAATTATTTGGAAATTTACCCAAAATTTAAAAGATAAAATTGAAAAATTATTTCTTCAAACGAAAATCTCTGTTTTTTTTTATTCAAATAAAAAAATAACTTTAGATATTCAGGTAAAGTTTTTTAAGAAGATTGACAGTAGCAGGATCTCGAGAAGATGACTTATCAAACGAGGTGAACAATTTCAAGATATCTTTAATAAAGCATAAAGAGCAATTGTAATAACATTATTTTAAAAAAAAAATTTAACGCCCCCCCCCCATTCAAATTAAAAAAAAAAATAAACCTTCTTTTTCTTCAGGCATCAAACAAGAGATGCAGAATTTGAACCTTCTTACCTTTGAGAGATGTTCTAAAAACTCAATAAACATCTC
>JFJP01040060.1_pt1 | contig 13569 bp, 5 predicted proteins | sample 431651 | NCBI WGS metagenome assembly JFJP01 (sample SAMN02602958, study PRJNA72255) | Microbial mat metagenome, whole genome shotgun sequencing project. | biome: fresh water; feature: sink hole; material: water; isolation source: purple microbial (photo- and chemosynthetic) mats found in...
GGGATAAAAAGAATTTGTATATGTTGGTTGAGGTGAAAGATTCAGCTAAAGTAAACAAAGGATTTTTCTGGGACTTGGACGAAGTGGAATTATATTTAGACATGGACAACTCAAAAGGTACTACAGGTTATGACAAAAAGAACGACATGCAAATTCGCTTCTTGCGCGATTCTGTTCTAATGTCTTCAAGTCCGGGTGGTAACAACAACGAACCTGGAACATTCCCTTGGTTGAACAGCTTGCGTTTACCTGGCTACAAATATGTAACCAAAGAAGTAACAGGCGGATGGTTAGTAGAAGTATCGATGCCATTGGACTCGTTGCAACGTAAAAGTGATACCAAAATTGACTTCTCGAATGGTGGAACAATTGGTTTCAACATTGATGTTGTGAACAAAAACGTATTGGATGCTAACGGTGGTAAAGCATGGGCATTGTATCCAGCAGCCGCATCGTGGGACAAGCCAAACACATGGGGAACATTAACAATGACTGGAACTCCAGCCGTTGGCGAAGTTATGGCTACTGCTGCTCAAGCTCCTATAATAATTGATGGAAATACTGCCGATTGGACAAGTATTACAAAAGTGCCAATGACTATTACCGGAGGTACTAATGCAAACTTTGTTCCTTCTTACAAAACAAGCTGGGACAAAAAGAATTTATATCTATTGGTAGAAGTTCAGGATTCAGCCAAAGTGAACAAAGGATTTTTCTGGGATTTGGACGAAGTAGAATTGTACCTTGACATGGATAACTCAAAAGGAACAGAATTTGACAAAAAGAACGACATGCAAATTCGTTTTCTGCGTGATTCTGTTATTACTTCTTCGTGTTCAACTTGTAACGAAGGTGGTTCATACCCTTGGACAAACAGTTTACTGGTTCCTGGTATGAAATACAAATCCAAAGAAGTAACCGGAGGTTGGTTAGTTGAAGTAGCAATACCATTGGATTCGTTGCAACGCAAAAGTGCTACAAAAATAGATTTCAGCGCAGGTGGAACAATTGGTTTCAACATTGATGTAGTAAACAAGAACGTACTTGATGCCAATGGTGGTAAAGCATGGGCTTTGTATCCTGCTGTAGGAGAATGGAATAAACCAAACACTTGGGGGAATTTAGTACTGACCGGAATGCCTGCCGTTGGTGAAGTGGTAGCTCAAGCGGCTCAATCTCCAATAATAATTGATGGAAATACTGCCGATTGGACAAGTATTACAAAAGTGCCAATGACTATTACCGGAGGTACAAATCCTGATTTTGTTCCAAGTTACAAAACAAGCTGGGACAAGAAAAACCTTTATTTATTGGTTGAAGTAAAAGATGCCGAAAAAGTGAACAAAGGATTTTTCTGGGATTTGGACGAAGTTGAATTGTACCTTGATATGGATAACTCAAAAGGTACTACTGGTTATGACAAAAAGAACGACATGCAAATTCGTTTTGTTCGTGATTCTGTTATTACTTCTTCGTGTTCAACTTGTAACGAAGGTGGTTCATACCCTTGGACAAATAGTTTGTTGATGCCTGGTATGAATTACAAAACCAAAGAAGTAGCCGGAGGTTGGTTAGTTGAAGTAGCATTACCGTTGGATTCGTTGCAACGCAAAAGTACTACAAAAATTGACTTTAGCGCAGGTGGAACTATTGGTTTCAATATTGATGTAGTGAACAGAAACGTGCTCGATGCCAATGGTGGTAAAGCGGGGAAATCCAAGCACTTGGGGAAATTTAGTTATGACTGGAACTCCTGCTGATTTTACTTCAACAAAAACAATTATCGAAAACAAATACAGTGTATATCCAAATCCTGTAAAAGATGAATTGTTTGTAAATAATGCTGCCGATGTAAAAAACATTAGTATTTATTCTATCAATGGTAGTATGTTGAATACATACAATAACAATGCTGAAATGATTTTCAAATTGAACACAAGTTCATTAAAAAATGGTATCTATTTACTCAAATTGACATCGAAAGATGGAAGTGTAAATACCGTTAAGTTGATGAAAAAATAATTAATTTTCACGGTTTGAGCACTATAAAGTGTTCAAACCGTGATTTTTCATTTAACCATATCACTTATTATTGTTATTTAAGTAACGAATATTTTTTTTCAAAGGAAATCTTAATGTCTAAACGATGAAATACATATTAATTACTCTTTCCATATTTTTAACTACAACTCTCACGTTACAAGCTACTGATTATTACGTAGCTACCAACGACCCAAATTCGAACGACAATAACAATGGAACGTCATTATCGACGCCATTTAAAACCATACAACAAGCTGCCACTGTAGCCACTGCCGGAGATATCGTAAATATTCGTGCTGGTATTTATCGTGAAACGGTGCGCCCAGCCAATTCAGGAACAGAAAATGCCCGAATACTTTTCAAAAGCTATAACAACGAAGATGTAACAATTAGTGGAACCGAAATTCTATCTGGTTGGACACTATACCAAGGAAGTATCTACAAAACTTCAATGTCAGCAAGTTATTTTGACAACTCACATAATATGTCCGACCAAATTTTTGTTGCTGGTCAAATGATGCCACTTTGCCGATGGCCCAATAATACAAACTTAAATCCATCATATCCTGCAAAATCGTCTTTCACTACCTACATTATTAAAAATGCAGGTGCAAATAATATTACGACTTCAAAATTTACCGATACTAATTTACCATCCAATGTGGATTTAATTGGTGCCGAGCTTTACTTGCAGCCAAATTTCGAAGCTTGGAGCTGGACTCTTTCGGGAGTTGTAACTGCCAAAAGCGGTTTTGAACTAACTTTTGACACCTACAATAGTGGTGGCAAAGATGGTGGTTCGGGTTACGACCCTAAATCGCGCTACTTTTTATACAATAAACTGTCGTTACTTGATGCAGCAGGCGAATGGTATCACGATATGGCTACCAATATGCTGTATCTTTGGTGCCCAAACAATGCCAACCCAAGTACATTAAATGTAGAAGCAAAAAAACGCGAATTTGCGTTTGATTTATCTGAACGCAGTTATATTACAATTAAAGAGTTAAAGATTTTCGCCTCCACTATCACTACCGATAGCGAAGCTGGAGGAAGCAATAAAGGATATGACAATGTAGGGAATATTATTTATCCGTGGCGGAATAGAGATTTTACCGCTAGTGCATCCAATATTCTATTGGATGGTATTGAAGCAAGCTACCTAAGCCACTATACCGATGTGAGCGGACACTTTTTCTTGCAATGGGGCTTAAGCTCTGGTTTTCAGATCAGTGGAACGAACCACGAAGTACGTAATTGCAAGATTCAGTACAGTGCAGGAAATGGTATTTCGGCACAAGGTAAAGGACATAAAATTATCAACAATGTAATTACAGACATTAACTACATGGCTACCGATGCATCAGCAGTAAACACCGTTCAGCCAGGTAATACTTATGATGTAGAAATTGCTTATAACACAATAAAGCGAACTGGACGAAGTGGTATTACCCCGCGCAGTTTGACAAATTCTTTAACAAACAAGTATTTGGCTCGCATTCATCACAACGATGTATCGGAATATATGATACAGGACTGGGATGGGGGCGGTGTATATTCTGCTAAAGAAAACCACGGTTTTATTCGGGTAGACCACAATACATTTTATAATTCAGTAAACGGATTCTTGAATTCGGGTGTTTATTTTGATTTCTCGGCAAATGTAATTATCGACCACAATGTAATTTGGAACAATGATTGGCCATTACACATTCAGGGTTACGGCAAAGATGGCATGAACAATACTCTGTGTTACAACAATACTGCTTTGGCACGAAATGATGGTAAAAAAGGTAGTATTGGTGTGGAAAATAGCGTTGGAACCAATAAGGGAACTTTGTTGCAAAACAATATTTTACTCTTCGCTGATGGTGCAAACACCACTCCTACCGGTACATTTACACCTATTAGTTTAACCGGTTTTACAAATGCAAGTAAAGTTGCTAACTTTACGCCTGTTTCTGGCAATGCAAATTTTGTAAGTTTAACGACCCCTGATTATCAATTACAACCTAATTCGCCATGTAAAGATGCAGGTGAAATGATGACCGAAATGCTAATTGATGGCTGGGCTGTTCCAGCATTCAACGAGCCGCTTCAAGGTAAAATTGATATCGGCGCCTATGAGTTTGGAAATCCTAAATTTGCAACCGGCGCACGATTAGATTTTGATAATCAAGCACCAACGGCTCCAATTAACCTTTTGTCAGATAAAGTTTTATCCGATAAATTAGTATTAAATTGGGAATCTGCTGTCGACAATATTGGTATAACTGCCTATTATATTTATCAAGATGGCGTATTTATCGGTTATTCAGAACATAAAACGTTTACCGTAAAAGGTTTAAATGCTTCTACAAATTACAAATTTGAGGTAAAAGCGGTGGATTATCGGGGTAATATTTCGGAAGTTGCTACATTAAATACAGCAACTACGGCTGTTGATACTACGCCTCCAACTGCACCTGTTAATTTACGCGTTTCGGAGCAAACACTCACAGGTTTTAAAGCAGAGTGGGATGCCGCTACGGACAATAATTTTATCGAAAAATATGAAGTAAAAATTAACAACGAATCAAAAGGTTTTGTAATTGCTCCTGATACCTATTTAAGTGTCAAAGGATTATCGGCTAACACAAGCTACTCACTTACTGTGGTGGCTTATGATGGAAACGGAAACAACAAAACCAGTGTCGATATTAATGTAAAAACGGGTAATGCAGCTATTATCGTTAACGAATCGTTTAATTACACGGTTGATACCACCAATCCTGATGCCGACGGAACAGCAGGTGGTTTTGGTTATCCGGCAAGTAATTTTGAAATTATATCAAAAGGTTTGTATGGGAATTGGGGCACAAAGAGTATAGTTAAAACAAACAGTTTGGCCTACGCCGACAAACAATTAAAGGCATTGCTGTCGGCTGGAAACTCATTAGGTGTTCAAAACGGAGCCGCATTAGTTAGTTTATTTAACTACGCCGGGCTCGATTCCGACCCTTTTGCAAGCTATAGAATACCAGCAAACAAGGATTTTGGTGTAAATAATACCGAATTGTGGATTAGTACGCTTATGAATGCATCGGATATTAGCAAAGACATTCGACTTTCGTTTTTGAATAGTGCCAAAAAATACAATTTCAGTATTGGAATAAAAGACCAAAAATGGTGCATTATCGACTCTACCCTCAATAGAATTGGCGGAGTAGCAGCAAATGTCAATTCTACCGTGCTGATGTTAGTAAAAGTTACCTACGGAAATGTGGGCACTGCCAATCGCGACGACAAAGTAGAACTGTGGGTAAATCCTGATTTATCAGGTGATTTACCTGCTGCCGATGCCACTTATAATGCTATGGTAGGGAATTTTGGTCGTTACAGTTTCTATTCTGCTTGGGCTGCAACGGTAGCACCCGTTTTAACGATGGATGAGTTTCGAATTGGTTTGCAAAAAGAAGATGTAATGCCGATAAGTGTTTTTTCGGGTGTAGAAAATACACAGAAAGAGCAGCCGAATATATATCCAACAATTACTTCGAACATAATCAATGTAAAGGATTTAGAGGGTTACCAACTACAAATTTTCAATATAGAAGGTAAAATGCTACAATCCCACAAAATTATAAGTGAAAACGAAACAATTAATGTAAGTGCATTTAGAAGGGGAATGTATTTTCTGAGAGCAATCGGAACTACGGATACTAAATGTTTTAAAATACTATTGAAATAATAAATTAAGGAAATACTTTAAAAACAATTTTTTATAATTATGAATAAACACATGAAAAAACTTAAAATGCAAAATGCAAAAATTCTTACAGGAATTTTTGCACTACTTCTTTTGTTTCTGGGCTATATGCCAATTGACGCACAAGAAAAGCAACAAACTAAAAAAATATCAGGGACAATAACAGATAAAGCCACAGGCGAAACGCTCATTGGTGCAAGCGTTACTGTAGCAGGTACAAATCTAGGAACAATATCTGACATGAATGGTAGCTTTTCGCTTGAAGTGCCATTGACTAAAAATTTGTTGATTTTCAACTACATGGGTTACAAAAAAACTGAACTTACAGTAACAAAGTCTGAAAACTTAAAGGTGGTATTAGAAGAGAATACGGTGAGTATAGGCGAGGTGGTAGTTGTAGGTTACGGTTCGCAAAAGAAACTGGATTTAACCTCATCTATAGCATCTATTTCGGCAAAAGACCTTAAATCGCAACCGGCGGTAAGTTCCGAAACCTTTTTGCAAGGACGTGCTGCGGGTGTACAAGTGTCAAGCAATAGTGGGGCACCAGGATCAACGGTTTCGGTTAAAATACGTGGTGTTGTTACCACCGGAAATACCGAACCTTTGTATGTGGTTGATGGCATGCCTATGTCGTCGGGCGCAGGCGACAATTCATTTGGAATCAACACCTTAAATCCTAGCGACATTGAATCTATTCAAATTCTGAAAGATGCTTCTTCGGCTGCTATTTACGGTGCACGCGGTTCAAATGGTGTGGTACTTATTACAACTAAACGCGGTAAATCAGGCAAACCAACAATCAACTTAGAGAGTTACTATGGCACGCAGAGTTTGGCTCATAAAATTGATGTTCTGGACAAAGCCCAGTTTAAGCAATATTATGACATGTTAGGTCCATATAAAATTGCGTCACCTGTATATAACGATTTTAATGACCCCGATCTTTTTGCAGCCCTTCCTAATATAGATTGGCAAGATTTGATTTTTGACACTGCTCCAACGTCTAATGTTCAACTTTCACTTTCGGGAGGAAACGAAAATTCGGTTTTTATGGTAAGTGTAGGAAATACCTCGCAAAATGGATTAGTAAAAGGCTCAACTTACAACCGCACAAATTTCCGCATCAATTCAGATCATACAATTAATAAATGGCTTAAATTTGGAGAGAGTTTAAGTATAAGTAACTCTACTCGTAACCGTATAATGGAGGGTGGTGTTGGCTTTAGTCATATTTCTGCGCCTCCAATAATTGCCGCTTTGGTTTCGGATCCAACGTCTGCACCTTACAATGCTGATGGATCTTTAGCGTACATGAAACATACCGGAAGTTTTAACGGAATTGGCCTACGTGACCGCTCAAATTATACTTACAACAATAATAAGCTTGGTTTAAGTATGTATTTTGAAGCAAGTTTGCTCAAGGATTTGAAATTCAAAACTAACGTGGGCATAGATTATAATTTAGGTGAAACTAAAGAATTTCTTCCAGCATTTAATGTCGTTGGTTCAACTTTAAACGAAGGGCAAACTGTCAATAAACTAGCTGAATTAGATTTGAAAACGACCTATATGGTAATTGAGAATACTTTAACTTACAATAAATCTTTTCAAAAACATAACTTTGGTTTATTGTTAGGTCAAACAGCGGAGCAAAATTCATGGAAAAATTTAGGAGGATCTAACCCAAGTATCTCAGGCTCGCTGCCATATTTGCAATATTTAAGCGCAGGAAATCCTTCAAGCACGGATAGATCGATATATGGAACTGCTGAAGAATGGCGGATGTTTTCTTACTTAACACGATTGAATTACTCGTACAACGACAAGTATTTACTAACTGCTTCTCTTCGAAATGACAATTCGTCAAAATTTGGCAAAAATAATCGTTCTGCATTTTTCCCAGCCGCTTCCGTAGCATGGAAAATTAAGAATGAAGCATTTTTAAAAGATGTTGATTGGTTGTACACTGCTAAAATTAGGTTAGGCTGGGGTCAAGTGGGAAATCAGAATAATATTCCATCCTATATTACTACAACTATGTATACGAATGCAAACTATGCTTTTGGGAATCCAAAAGGAAATGTTGGTGTTTCGTATCCTGGCTTAAGTGCTGGTTATTTGGATTTCGGCTATGGAGGTTACAAGGGCGGAAGTCCTGCCAACAACGACTTAACGTGGGAAACCACACAAACCAAAGACCTTGGGGTAGACGTTTCGCTATTCGAAAATAAATTGTCGTTTACTGCCGATTGGTTTCTAAAAGACAATATAGGTATGTTAATGCGTAGAACTGTTCCTTTTTACAATGGTTTCGAAGGTCCGGTTGTTAACGGAGGAAAAATTGCAAACGAAGGTTTTGAACTCGAAGTTACACATCGCAAATTGGATGGCGCTTTTACCTACGATATGGGTTTCAATATTACCTATATTAAAACACGCGTTGTAGAATTAGATTCAAAAAATCCGTATTTAGATTTTGGTTCTAACTTTGTGGATGGTGGTTATTTATCACACACAATTGTAAACGGTGGTATTGCCGATTTTTGGGGATACAAAACAGATGGTATTTTCAAAAATGATGCTGAAGTAGCAAATGGGCCTTTCCAACAAGGTGGTAGTAGTGGTGGCACAAAAGCTGGCGACATTCGTTACGTAGATATGAATAAAGACGGAAAAATTACACAAGATGATTACACTGTAATTGGTAGTCCGCTTCCAGATTTTACTTATGGTATTACATTTAATTTTTATTTTAAAAACTTTGATTTGAATCTATTTGCACAGGGTGTTCAGGGAAATCAAATTTACAACAATTTGTACCGTGTAATGATGGGTCCTTGGGGTGTAAATCACCATATCGACATTTTAAAATCATGGACACCCGAAAACATCAATACAACTATTCCACGCATTGAGGAATCGTCTCAAAATTACAACAAACAAGCGTTGTCAGATCGTTGGATTGAAGATGGATCGTATTTGAGATTAAAAACGATGAGTTTAGGATATACACTTCCCAAAAAACTTACGAGTAGATTTCTAATTCAAAATTTAAGAGTTTATGCAACTGTTCAGAATTTATTGACACTTACCAAATACAAAGGTTTCGATCCTGAAATTTCACAAAGTGTAGGCTGGGCAACTGGTGGTTTGGATATGGGTGTAGATAATGGAAATTATCCACAACCTCGAACCGTTTTGTTTGGCTTAAATTTATCATTCTAATATTAATAAAAATAAGAAAATTACGATATGAAAAGTATTAAAACAATTCTAATCTGGTTCCTACTCGGAAGTATACTTACCGCCTGCAGCAACGATTTTTTGGATTTAAAACAGCCTGTTGAACCAATTTTAGAAACCTATTATACAGACACCGTTACCGCCTTTAATGGCTTAGTTGGGTGTTACAATAGTTTACAACAAGTTCCCAGCCCAGAGGCTAAATCTCTTTTGTTCTTCCAATTAGATAGTCGTTCTGATGATACTGATTATGCTGGTAATCCATTAGGAGCATCGCAAGAAAACAATTATTATGCTGCAGCTGGATTTGCCAATTTCGATATTTTTTCGGACAATCAATATTCGCTTTTATTGTGGCGTTATGGATATAATGGCATCAATACGATTAATAAATATATGGAAGGAGTTTCAAGCATGACACTAACCGTATCGCAGCAAAAACTTATCGACCAATATAAAGCTGAAGCGAAGTTTATTAGAGCTTATTTTTATTTTCAATTAGTAAAGACTTTTGGTGGAGTTCCTGTTTTTTCTAAATCGCTCTTGCAGAACGAATGGTTAGTACAAAAAAGAGCCACTGAAACTGAAGTGTATAACCAAATTTTTACAGATTTACGTGAAGCAATTCCACTGTTGCCATTAAAAAGTGGGTACCCTGATGCGCAATTAAATCGAATTACCAAAGGAGCCGCGCAAGCACTTTTGGCAAAAGCGTTAATAACAAATGCCGAGGTGAATGCGGCAAGTCCCAACTGGGCTGAGGCTTACATCCTTTGCGATGAAATTGAAAAATCAGCTCAATACGACCTCAATACGAATGTCAAAGACATTTTCTCAGCTGCTGGGCAGACGGCAAGTGAGCACGTGTTCGATATAGTTTTTGACGAAACAATTAAAGGTGAAGAAGATTCGTATATTCATTATTTGAGTCCACGCTATATTTTCAAAAATTCTGTTCCAGATCACAGTGATAAAATGACTTATGGCTTTGGATTGTGTGCTATAACCGAAGATTTGGCTAATCAGTATTTGGCTGACATAACAACGGCTGGAGGTACAGATACGTATGTATATTATAATCAAACTAATAATGACACTTTACGATATACAAAAATGTTAGACCAACGTGGTAGATATACTTTTTGGTCGCGTTTTGAAAAATACTTGGATGTATATTCTGTGGATATTTTAACCACGCGCTCCGAAACCCGAAATCCACAAACTACAGACGATGCCAACTATTATCAACGTAAATACAACCGTACAAGCAAAGGGTTGGACTATGCCATAACTGGTGTCAACTTACATATAATAAGGTACGCCGATGTGTTACTGCTCAAAGCCGAAGCGGCTTATTACACTGGTAAAAATACCGAAGCATTGCAGTTGGTTAATATGGTTCGCGAACGTGCTTTTCGTCAAGCAATTGCTAACAATCGAATTACGAAAGCTCAATTTGAACGCAACTCTACGGGTGTAGCTTTATTGGCTGATATTTGGCAGGAGCGCCGGTTGGAATTGGCTGGTGAGTTTGATCGTTTCAACGATTTAAAACGTACGCATCGATTGGAATTATTGGAAATAACAAAGCCAGACATTCTATTTCGAACAGGTAAGCACGAATTAATGCCAATACCAGCTGCCGAAATTTCGAGAGCTAGCAACATTATCCAAAATCCTAATTACTAACAATTAATTTTAATTTTGAAATGAAACAAATAATTTTAAAAAACAGTATTTTGCTTATAGGCCTATTTTTGTTGTCAGCCTGTGTTGATGTAAATGTACCAGCAGCTGATGCCTCTTTTGAAATACAAAAAGACACTATTATTGATGGCAAGAAAGCCCGAGTACAGGTTACACAGACAGATACCATTAACCCTATCTATTTTGTGTATAAGGGCGTTTCTACGTTCAATTGCGTGTGGCCAGGCGATAAAGTAAAATCTAAAGCCTCAATTGTTAGTTTAGATACTACTTACGTAAATGGCAAACGTGTAATAAAAAAGAAAACTACGGTACTAAATTATTACATATCACAGGATTATGATACTCGTAAAAGCTCCTTGCTGCTATCCGTTTATCCTAAAAAAGACACCACAATTACTCAGTTTGCCCTCGAATATCAAGGTGTTGCTATTCCTTTTGGATCGGCCGAAATAAAATACACTTTCAAATCAAAAGGAAATCTGACAGTAACATGGATATCCCGAAATAGCTCATATAAAAATACTGATGAGCAAATTTCACAGAAAATAATTCAGGTTAAATAGCTATTTTTTTTTATAATTTCTGCAATTCTCAAAGCTACAAACTTTCGGAATTGCAGAAATTTTTTAATACTTCAAGGTTAACTTTATTCGGCTATTAAACTTATAGTCATATTTTTATGAGTCTGAAAGCACTTTTCCTCTTATCACTAATTTTATTTTCTTTTCAGGTCAATGGAGAGGATTTGCGCTTGGAGTTTACTCATCCGCCAGTGGAATCACGCCCTCAAACATGGTGGCACTGGGTTAATGGAAATATATCTAAAAGCGGAATTACAAAAGATCTTGAAGCAATGCAGCAAGCTGGCATTGGTGGGGTTACCATTTTTAATGTGGCTGGTGATTATCCGCAAGGAAAGGTGATTTTTGGAACTCCTGCCTGGAATGAAATGTTTAATTTTGCTGTTTCCGAAGCCAATAGGCTTGGAATGAGTGTGGGTTTTATGAATTGCGATGGCTGGGGAACAAGTGGCGGCCCATCCATTACACCCGAATTGGCTATGAAAAAAATTACTTTTTCAGAAAAAATTGTAACAGGAGGTTTGAGCTTTTCCGATACCTTACCAAAACCCATTTCCAATCATAATTATTATAAAGATATAGCCGTTTTCGCCTGTCCAACTTCCGAAAACCGTTGGAATATCCGACAATCGAATGTGCAAATTAGTAGTAGCACGACTATAAAAAATAGCGAAAAACTCATAGATAATAATTTTACGGATTATTGTCAGATAAATGCGACCGATAAGATTGAAAATCAATATCTTCAGTTCCAATTTGATAAATCATTTTCAACCAGTTCGTTACTGCTATTCTCCGTTTTCCGATACAACCCCACCCATATTGAAATTCAGTACTCAGATAATGGCGTAAATTATCATTCCTTACAAATAATGGAATGCCCAAGTTATTTATCCGAACTGAAATTTCCGGCAATTTCCGCACGTTATTTTAGAATTTATTTTAAATCGGCACAGTATTATATGGCCAAATATTCCAATGAATTAAGGTTAATAGAATGTGCTTTTCTCCAAACTGGCGAACAAACCTCGGGTCTACCAATGATTAATCAATGGGAGTTAAAATCGGGCCTCTGGTTTAATTATGATTATCCGTTTGTAAAATCCGACAATTCAAAAACGCAATCAATTTTTTCTCAAAAAGAATGGACTAATCTTACCTCCAATATGAATGCTTCGGGCGTATTGAAATGGAAAGTTCCAGCGGGAAATTGGAAAATTATCAGAATAGGTTATACACTTACAGGAGCCGAGAATGGACCGGCAAGCATTGAAGGGCGAGGTTTAGAATGCGATAAATTAGATAAAACCGGAATTAGAGCGCAATTCAATGCTTATGTTTCTAAAATGGCTTCCAATAATAAATCATTTATTGGTAAAGGGTTAAACTTTGCATTAATAGATAGTTATGAGGCAGGTCCACAAAACTGGACAAAGCAATTACCTGCAGAATTCAAAAAACGTAGAGGCTACAATCTAACGCCTTGGCTGCCTGTGTTGGCTGGTCAAACAGTGAATAGTGTTCAAGAGTCGGAACGTTTTTTATGGGATTATCGGCGAACTTTAGCCGACTTGATGGGCGAAAACTATTACGGTGAAATGCAAAAATTGTGTGCCACTGCGGGCCTAAAGTTTCATGCCGAAGCAGCCAATCCCGAAGGAACACCAGTTTGCGACCCGCTCTTGTTTAGCTCTAAAACCGATGTGCCGATGTGCGAATTTTGGACTTTGCCAGTTCCTGCCATCGACCTTGATTTTAAAATTAATAACGGACCAGATGGGTCGTTTAAAGATGTGATTTCGTCAGCCCATATTTATAACAAACCAATAGTGGCAGCTGAGTCATTTTCTTCGTTTGTGGGCAATTGGCAGCATCATCCAGCTATACTCAAAGCCCAAGGCGACCTTGCTTTGTGTCAGGGAATTAACCGTATTGTGTTTCATAGTTATACCCACCAGCCCGACGAGACAGTACCCGGTTGGCAACTAAATCCCTGGGGAATAGCAATTAACAGAAAGCAAACATGGTGGCAAATGGGTTTGGCATGGTTCGAATATTTGGGGCGCTGCCAGCATTTACTACAAAAAGGGATATATATTGCTGATGCTTTAGTACTTACCCACGAAGGAACATCGTCGACATTACGAAACTCCTATGGAAAAAATGTTTTCAATTTATTGCCAAAAGGATACAATTACGATGCTTGTAACACGGATGTACTAAGCAGAGCGAAAGTCATAA
>JFJP01020494.1_pt1 | contig 13568 bp, 12 predicted proteins | sample 431651 | NCBI WGS metagenome assembly JFJP01 (sample SAMN02602958, study PRJNA72255) | Microbial mat metagenome, whole genome shotgun sequencing project. | biome: fresh water; feature: sink hole; material: water; isolation source: purple microbial (photo- and chemosynthetic) mats found in...
GCGGTCGCCGCCCGCGCCGCCGCCGATGGCCGCCTGCGCGAGGCTGCGGCGGCTCAGGGGGCCGCCCGCCAACGCCTCGTGTCGCTCGCGGAGGCCGCCGCAACCGCAGCGGCCGCCGCCGAAGCTGGCGCGACTGCCCTGGCCGGGGCCGCCACCGCGCTGGCCGCAGCGTTGCCAGGCATCGGCGAGGACCCGGCCCAGGATCCCGCCCACTGGTGCCTGGAGGCGAAGCTGGGTCGCAGCTTCGCCTCGCTCGACAACCTGCGCCGCGAGCTGGAGTCCGCCGGCCGGCGTCTGGCGGTACAGCGCGCCGAACTCGCCGGCGACGGCAGCCGCGGCGTGCGCCACGAGGACGGCTACCGCCGCTTCCACCTGGCCTGCGCCGACGATGCCGTGCGCGACGACCGCGGCCGGGCCCTGGCCGAGCTGGCCGCCGAGGCCGCCGCCGAGCTGACGCAGTGGCGCGAGACCCTCTCGGCCGCCGCCCGCGAGATCTACGAGACCCTGCTGCTGGAGACCGTCACCGGCGACCTCGCCCGCCAGGTGCGCCGGGTGCAGGAACTGGAGCGCCAGGTCAACCGCCTGCTCGCCGGCCGGCGCTTTGGCCATCACCGCTTCCGCTTCCGCGCCCGCCCCGCCCCTGAGCACCGCGACCTGCTGGAGGCGATAGCCGAGCGCGTCCCCGGCGATCCCGCCGCCGACGAGCGCCTGCGCGCCGCGCTCAAGGCCCGCCTGGCCGACCTGCGCGGCCTGGCCGCCGGCGAGGGGCAGCTGCCGCCGTCGCTCGACTACCGCCACTGGTTCGCCTTCGGCCTCAGCGTCGCCACCGGCGACGACGGCGCCTTCACCGAGCTGACTGGACGGATGCAAGCCGCCGGCTCGGGCGGCGAGCAGGCGGTGCCGACCTACCTCCTGGTGCTGACCGTCGCCGACTTCTTCTTCCAGCGCGCCCGAGCTCGGCTCAAGCCGCTGCTGCTCGACGAGGCCTTCTACGGCCTCGACGCCCAGCGCCGCGACGAACTCCTCGCCTTCGCCACCGATCTCGGCCTGCAACTGGTGGTCGCCACCCCCGACCAGGACGGCCATTCGCGCGCGGTCGCCGCCGCGACCACGGTGTTCCTGGCCAAGAATCCCGCTGGCGATGTCAGCCTGGCAGCCTTCCACAGCCTCAACCGCGAGCGCACCGCGGTGCAGGACGACCTCTTCGCGGCCCCGCCCGCCGACGAGGTGCTGCGTACCGGATCCGGGCCGGCATGAGCGACCGCACCGCGGCCTGGACCGCCGCGCTGGCCGCGCATCCGGCCCTGGCCGCCGCCTGCGCCCGTCTGCTGGCGCGCGGTCAGCATCGCGGTGGTGTCTGGACGCTGCCTGCGGATCTTCCGCCGGCGTCATTCGACGCCCTGGTCGGCCTGCCCTTCCGCCGCGGTCGGACGCTGCGTCTCGGCGCCTGGCGGACGGCGGTCGGCGAAGCTGCCGCGGCCGCAGTGATCACCGCCATCGCCGCCGCCACCGGCACCCGCCCGGCCGATCCGCCGACCGAGCGCGCCGCCGCGGTCGCCTCCGTCCGCGCCGGCTGCGCCGATCTCGTGCTGCCCCCGGAGTTGGCAGGCATCCTTGCTGCCGAACTGGCCGATCCACGCCTCGGCGCCCGCGCGCGCGCCGCCGGTCCCGCGGCCTGGATCGCCGCCCGCCGCCTCGCCTACTGCTGCGCCGCCGCCCTGCTCGCCGCGGATGCGCCGCTGCGTGACGCCTCCACCTGGGGTGCGCAGCTGGCCGGGGACAGCAAGGCCCTGCGCCGCGGCCGCCCGCTGCGCCGCGCCGTGCTCGACCTGGTGCGGACGGCGGTATCGGAACTCACCGACGCACCTGCCGCGGAGGTCGCTGGCCACATCGGCCTCGACCCCGACGGCGCAGCGGCGGTGGCGCTGTGTTGCGGACCGCTGCACCTACACCTGTCCGATCGCGAACTGGCCTTCCCAGCCGAACTCGCCGCCGCCGGCCAGGCGGCGGCCCTCACCGCCGGGCTGCTAGCGCAAGCCAGACTCGACAGCCCGCTGCGGGCGGTGCTGACCTGCGAGAATCCGGCGCCCTTCGCCGCGCTCTGCGCTGTCGATGCAGAACTGCCGACGCCGCGGGCCGAGACCCTGATCGTCCTGACCAACGGCTTCCCCAACCGCGCCGTCCGCCGGCTGCTGACCGCCCTGCGGCCGCTGGCCCCGGCGCATCACCACTGGGGCGATAGCGACCTCGCTGGCATCCGCATCGCCCGGATCTGCGCCAGCGATCTGGACCGCGAGCCGTTGTTCTGGCGTGTTGACGGGCCGCACCGTATTCCCTTCGACGCGGATGCGGCCGCCGCTATACGACGCGATCTGGCTGTGCGTCCATCAGCGCCCGGAGCCGAGATCCTGCGCGGATGCCTGGCCGCCGGCGGCTGGTGCGAGCAGGAGGCCTGGGTCCGATCGTGATCCGCGCCAGGCCAGCCGGACCACAACCGTTCCACCGACTGCCGCTCGACGAGCTCGATCAGGGAGACCGGCCCGTCATGGCCGACCCAACTCATCTGCAGCATGTCGGATTGCCACCCCCAGTCGTTTGACGTTCATGAGCATGACGACGGCCTCCTCGCGGGTGACCTGCCGTCGGTAGAGCCTGGACCAGACGCGGACGGCTTCTGCCAGGAGAGCCTCGGTGATCCAGGCCTCGGCCAGAAGGCGATCCGGCGTCCCCCGGTCGCTCATCTGTTGCCCTGGTCCTGGCGGACGCCCAGTGGTGTCTGCCGCCTCGGCGGGAGCGGAATGATGCTGACGCATGTCAGTTCAGCCTGCTGCCATCAGTAGGCAGACCAGCAGGACATCGCCAGCGACTTGGCTGGCCAGCGGGTTCGCCCTGCTCAGCAGCGCAGCCTGTATCCACGGATGGCCCTCGTAGCTCGCACATAGATCGGCCTCGCCAGATGCGGGTTGCACCTCTCTATGGAATCCTTACTCTTAGTAAGGATATCGGGAGCCACGTCATGCCCACCTCGACGCTTACCAGCAAGGGCCAGATCACGGTCCCCAAGCCCATCCGGGAGCATCTGCATGTCGCAGAGGGCGATCGGGTGGACTTCGCCATTGCCGCCAACGGCGATGTGGTCATGCACCGGATCACAGGGTCGGTGTCGGTCCTGGCGGGTCTCCTCCACCGGCCCAACCGCAAGGCCGTCAGTCTTGAGGAGATGGACCACGCCATCGGGGACGCGGTCTTCGACCAGGTGGGAAGGCGGCGGTGATTGGCCTCGATACCAATGTCCTCGTCCGCTACCTGACCCAGGACGACGCCAAGCAGTTCCAGGAAGCCTCGGTTCTCCTGCTCGGGTTGGAGAAGCAGCAGCGGTCGGCCTATCTCTCAACGGTCACCCTGTGCGAGACCGTCTGGGTGCTCGCCCGCGCCTACAAGATCGACCGGGCGCAGATCGTGGAGATGTTCGTGACGCTGCTCGACACCAGCCTCTTCGTCATCGAAGACAAGGACGCCGTGCGTGAGGCCGTGAACCTCTATCGCTCCGGCAAGGGTGACTTCGCGGACTACCTCGTCGGTATTCGCTCACGCAACGCCGGCAGTGTGACCATGGCGACATTCGATACGGCCTTGCACGCGCATTCTGATCTGTTTAGCGCGCCAGCGGCGGCCCTGCGGAAGGGTAAGCCCTCAGCGCGCGGGCAGGCTGTCCGCCGTCCAGGCGATGCACCAGGACCACGACAGCAGGCATGAGGGAGAGCAAGCCGTGTCGCTGAGTTGCCCCAACGGAACCGGGCCGATCATCGCCCAGCCAACAGGTCTGCGTTTTTCCCGTCCAGTTAGTCCTAATCGATTGAAACTGAAGGGTGGAAAAATCAGCCTGTGAACAATTGACCCAGCGCGAGATAGAGGCGGTCGGCCTCGTCTCGCGCTGGGCTTATGTTTTGGTCGGACCGACAGGATTTGAACCTGCGACTTCTGCGTCCCAAACGCAGCGCTCTAGCCAAGCTGAGCTACGGTCCGGTGGGCGGCATAGTTCGCCGATCGGGCACAGCGCAAGCCCAAGCTGGAGCCGTTCTGGGCGTCAGCGCGCGTAGACCTGGCCGCCGTCGACCACCAGGACCTGGCCGGTGACGCAACGGGCGGCATCCGAAAGCAGGAAGACGGCGGCGTTGGCGATGTCCTGCGGCTTGATGTCGCGCTTCAGGGCGGTCAGGCCGATGTAGTAGGGGATGACCTCCTCCGGCTTGATGCCCTTCTTCTTCGCTGCTTCGGCGATGTAGGTCGGGTTCCAGATCTTCGAGCCTTCGAAGACGTTGCCCGGGGCGATGCAGTTGACGCGGATGCCGGCCGGCCCGAGTTCCAGCGCCCAGCCGCGCGCGAGATGCAGCTCGCCAGCCTTGGTCGCGTTGTAGGCGCTGTTGTTCTTCGACGGCTCCAGGCCGCTCTTGCTCGACAGCAGGACCATCGCCCCGCCGCCGCCCTGCTTCTTGAAGAGGCGCGTCGCCTCGCGGCCGCACAGGAAGTAGCCGGTGAGGTTGATATCGAGGGCGAAGCGCCACTTGTCGAGCGGGGTATCCTCGAGCGGGAAGGCGGGGGCGACGCCGGCAGCACAGACCAGACCGTCGAGCCGGCCGAAGCGCGCCACGCCGGCGGCGAAGGCGGCCTGCACGCTGGCCTCGTCGGTGACGTTCATCTTCACCGCCAGGCCGTTCTCGCGGAACTCCGGGGCGATGGCGTTCAGACCGGCCTCGTCGATGTCGGCGAGGATGCACTTCGCACCCGCCTGGTGCAGGCCGCGGGCGATGCCCAGGCCGAGCCCGCTGGCGGCCCCGGTGACCAGGATGGCGCGTCCGGCGAGGCAGTTGGAGGAGACGGGGACGGGGGCGGATTCGGTCATGTCAGGCCTTCTTGCCGGCGGCGAACCAGGCAGCGTGGTGGTCGAACGATTCCGGCAGACGGGCCTGCCAGTAGCCCCAGTTGTGCGAGCCGGGATATTCGCGGTATTGGTGGCGGATGCCGCGGCGCTTCAGCAGGCGCTCGAAACGGCGATTGTGCTCGATGAGGAAGTCCTCGCTGCCGCAGTCGATCCACAGGCGCGGCAGCGGCTTGGCTCCAGCGAGCAGCCGCACCGGGTCTTCGCTCGCCTTCGGCTTGGCGCCGAAGATGCGGCGCATCTGCGTCGGGCGCTTGCAGTCGGCGTACCAGTGGCCGATGTCGAGGACGCCGCTGTGCGAGACCACCGAGCCGAAGCGGTCGGCGTGCTTCAGGCCGATCTTCATCGCGCCGTAGCCGCCCATCGAGAGGCCGCCGATGGCGCGCCGGGCGCGCGAGCCGCCGACCCCGAAGGTGCGCTCGACCAGTTCGGTCGAGAAGAGGATGTGCTTCTCCCAGTCGCCGGTGCCGTCGGCGGCATCGGTGTAGAACGACAGCCCGCCATCGAGCAGGGCGACCGCCGCGCCGATGCGCTCGGCTTCGACTTCGATGGTGGTGCGGCGCTGCCAGATGGTGTGGTCGTCGCTGTAGCCGTGCAGTTGCACGATGAGCGGATGCCGGCCGGGCTTCTGCGGCACCACCACCTGCATCGCAGCCTGCTTGCCGAGCGGTTCGCTGAAGTAGGAGAGATGGCAGAGCATGGCGCGGGACATTAGCGGCCGGCTCCCCCTGGCAATCTGCTCAGGGCCTTCGCCCCCGCGGCCCTGCGGGCCTGCCCCCCGGGCTTTGTCGCGGTTCGATTTCGTCGCAGGCTCCGAAATCGTGGGCGGATGGGCCGCGCCCATTGTATCCACCCACCACCACTCGGCGCCCGATCCTCGCCTGCGGCTGCGGCCAGGCCTGGCGCCCTGGACCCACTTGTCCCGCGCAGTCCGCGCGGTCGAATGGCACCATGCCCAAGGATCAGATCCGCCGCGGTCGCGCCCTACCCCATGCCACCCTGGGCAAACGCCGGACGACGCCGTTCACCTATGCTCCACGTCTGCTCGAAGCGGTGCCGCTGCCGGTCGGCCGCGCCTTCGCCCAGCCCGGGCTGTGGGTGTGCCTGCGCTGCCTGCGCTTCACCAGCCTGTGCCCGGTGACCGGCCAGCCCGACTGGGGCACCATCACGGTGAACTACATCCCCGGCGCCAAGCTGGTCGAAAGCAAGAGCCTCAAGGAATACCTCGGCAGTTTCCGCATGCACGGCGACTTCCACGAGGACGTCGTGCGGGTGATCTGCGACGACCTGGTGCAGCTGCTCGCTCCGCGCTATCTCGAGGTGGTCGGCCGCTTCGACGCGCGCGGCTCGGTGGCGATCTGGCCGTTCGTGCAGTACGCCGGCGACGACGTGGAGATGCAGCAGCTGCGTACGCACCGCATGCGCGAATTCGCCCCTGGCCGTTACGACGGCCGCGAGCCCGGCGCCGAAGGCTGATGTAGAGACTTCGCGGTGCCCGTGGCGGTTTCCTGCCGCGCCGCGATAGACTGCGGCGCGTAGGAGACCGACGATGCGCATCCTCCGCCCGGCCGCCGAACGCGGCCACACGCAGATCAGCTGGCTCGACAGCCGGCACACCTTCGCCTTCGGCGACTACTGGGATGAACAGTGGACCGCCTTCCGCGCCCTGCGCGTGATCAACGATGACCATGTGCAGCCGGCAATGGGCTTCGGCACCCACGGCCACCGCGACATGGAGATCGTCACCTGGGTCCTCGACGGGGCCCTCGAGCATCGCGATTCGACCGGTGGCGGCGGCGTGCTGCGCCATGGCGACGTGCAGGTGATGACCGCCGGCAGCGGCATCCGCCACAGCGAGTTCAATGCCTCGAAGAGCGAGGTGTCGCATTTCCTGCAGATGTGGATCCAGCCCGACCGCGCCGGTCAGAAGCCGAGCTACGGCCAGGCCAGCATTCCGCTGGCCGAGCGCAGCGGGCGCTGGGCCGTGCTCGCCGCCGGCGGAGGCAGGCCGGCGGCGGTACCGATCGCCGCCGATGCGGCGGTGCAGGTCGCCACGCTCGAGCCGGGCCAGGGCCTAGCGCATGCTTTGGCCTCCGGCCGGCATGCCTGGGTGCATGTTGCGCGCGGCACGGTGACGATCGACGGGCAGCGCATGGAGGCCGGCGATGGTTTGGGTGTCTCGGGCGAACCGTCCGTGGCGATCGTCGCCGAGAGCGCGGCCGAGATCCTGCTCTTCGATCTGGCCTGATCAGCGGCGGATGAGCTGGGCGTCGGCAAGGGCGAGGTGGTCGCCGATGTCGAGTCGTTCGCCGGCCTCGACCGCCAGTTCCAGCTTCTTCAGCCCGGAGAGGTCGAGATCGATCCGCCGCACCGGTTCGCCGCCACGGACCCGGGCGCGCCACAGTTCGCGGCCATCGCCACGCAGCACCGCCACGCAGTCGCCTTCAGGTGCGACGCTGTCGCTGATCCCGACGTCGGCGCGCAGGCGCACATAGCCTCCGGCGAGGTCCCAGGCCAGCGTGGCGACGCTATGCACGACCAGTCCCTTGGCGCGCAGCGCGCCGCCCAGCCGCAGCGGAGACCCATCGAGGGCGCGATCGCGGCTGAATGGCCAGACCACCCCGAACATGCCCTCGTCGCGCACCGCACTGGGTGTGAGATCCGAGAGGTAGACGCGCCGGCCGCCTTCGACGCGCAGGACCAGGGCGCCGAGCTGGGCCGGATCCAGGCGCACCTGCGGGGCTGCGGCCAGGGCCAGGGCGTCGCCAGCCACCACCAGGTCGAGGGCGGGCTGGGCGGGATCGGTGACGGCGCGCAGGCGCAGACCGCTGGCCCGCCGCAGCGGATTGCCCAGACGGGCGGCGCGGATGTCGCTCAGCGGCAGGTTGAGCGCTTCCGCATCGAGGGTCGAGCGGAAGCTCATCGTGCCAGCACGCAGGCTCTGCACGCGACCGGCAAGCAGGCCGCTCTCGACCAGCACGACATCGCCCTGCGCAGGCGCGGCCGGCAGCGGATCGCCCCAGCCGGCGACAACATCCAGCGGCAGTTCCAGCTCGCCGAATGGCCCGCGCGCCAGCAGGTGGTCGGGCGTGGCGCCGGCGAGGATGGCGTCCACCGGCAGCCATGAGCCGTCGACCAGCAACACGCCGAGCGTCCCGTTGGCCTGCGGCGGCGGCCCACCGCCCAGCACCACGCTGTCGAGATCACCGAGGGCCGGCAGCCGCTCGACGGTGGCATTGCGGCCGTCGAAGCCGGTGACGGTGACGGTGGCGGCATGCGCCGCGACCGGCAGGGCCAGCGCCAAGAGTGCGAGCAGCGCCAGAGGCATGGCGGCAGCATGCCGGGGGAGGCGGCGCCGACCAGCGGGCAGTACGCGTGACACCGGCCTGCCTGGGGCTTAGCATCGGGCATGCGTTGCCTCGCCCTGAGCCTGACCCTGGTCTCGATCGCCGCTGCGGATCCCCAGCCCGCCGCCTTCATCCCGGTGGACGCCGTCGTGACGGTGCAGGCCCCGGACCTCGCGCGCAGCCGGACGCGCTGGCAGCGCACGCCCTACACGCGCCTGCTCGAGACCGGCTGGGGCCGCGTCCTGATCGGCGAATGGGGTGGTCGGCTGGAAGGCGTCGCTCCGGGTGCCGGCACCGTCCTGGCCGGCGTGCAGTCGCTGGCCATCGCCGCCCAGGCGACGCCGGACGACACCGCCCCGCATATCACCATCGCCGCTGCCGGCGACGCGCAGTTGCCGGCGCTGCTCACCGCGCTGTGGCAGGCCAAGCCGCCCGGAGGCCGTTTGGCGACGCACGGCCAGGTCGTGGCCTGGAGCAGCGACGCCGCCGCCGCGCTGCAGCCCGGCGCCATCCCGCCGGCCCCAGGGGCCGACGCCGACCTCGCCATCGGGGTACAGCCCGGGCGCTGGATGCCGGCCGCCGCCGAGGGTGAACTGCGCATCGACCTGCAGCTCGACGCGGTCGGCCTGCGCGAGACTGCGATGGTGTCTGCAAGCGCCGCCACCCGCCTCGCCGCCCAGGCGCCCCGGACCTGGGCTGATCCGCAGGAGCTGCGCCGCCTGCCCGCCACCACGCTGTGGGCGGCGACCTGGCAGGGTGACCCGGTCCTGGCCGGCGGCCTGGCCGCGCAGGACGACTCCGGCGCCGCGGTGGTCGAGAGCTGGCTCGCCGAGAATGCCCTACCCGGGTGGAAGGATACGGTCGCTGCCTGCAGCGGACCGGCGACCGTGTGGATGGGTGAAGGTGCGCCCTTCCCGACCCTCAACCTGGCCCTGAGCATGCGCGAAGACGTCGCCCGGCGTTGGATCGCGGCGGCGACCGCGAAGCTCAACCTCGCGGCGACGCCCGATGGGGCGGCCGGCTATCTCGGCCTGCTGCCCCTGGCGATCGGCTGGGCCCCGGAGGGCCGTCTGGTCATCACCAGCGATCCGCAAGGTCTCGCCTGCTGGCGCGCCGCCAAGCCCGGCTTCGCCGATCATCGCGGCATCGCCGAGGTCCTCACCGCGGTGCCGCCGCGCACCCTGATGCTCGGCGCCGGTCGCGGCGGGGCGAGCTGGGCGACCTTGGCGCAGCTGACCGTGCCGCTGTTCACCGCCATGGGCGCGCCGCAGTCGGTGTCGCTGCCGGGCGACCTGCGCAACGCCGCCGATCGCGGCTGGCTCCACGTCCGCCTGCTCGAGGACGGCAGCGTGCGCAGCGAGTCCGGTGGCCTGTTCGGCGGCCCGTTCACCGTGCTTGCCGCCGCTGGCATCACGGTTCCGGCGACGATGTGGCTGCGCAACGAGCTGCTCATGGAAGAGCAGCAGAAACGCCAGCAGAAGCAGCGCCGGGAAGTCGAAGCCGCCCCCACCGCGCCGGTCTTCTAGCCGCACGGGGCCAGCGCACCGCCGGCACCTGGCGATGGCCCCCTTGTTGCAGAAGCGTGACACGACAGCTGGCCGACGGTGACATGATCCGGGCATGCGCCCAGCCCTCGCCCTGCTGATCCTCCTCCTCTGCCAGCTCGGCGCCGCCGAAACCGACTGGTGGGCCGGGCACACCCACGTCCACGCCGTGGTGCCGGTGATGCGCTCGCTGGCGGACGCGGCGATCAGCGTCGAGAGCGTCGCGGTCGAACTCGACGCCCGCGACCAGCTCGCCCGCACCGTGATGACCGTGCAGGTGCGCAACCGCGGTCCGGCGCGCGCCGAGGCGGTGCTGCTGCTGCCGCTGCCGGCCGGCGCGGCGGTGCGCTCGTTCGGCTTCTTCGGCCCGGGCGGCGAACTCGAGGCGCGCCTGCTGCCGGCCGACGAGGCGCGCGCCACCTACCGCTCGATCGTCAGCCGGATGCGCGATCCGGCGTTGCTCGAATTCGCCGGCGCCCAGCTGCTGCGCTCGTCGGTGTTCCCGGTCGAGCCCGGCCGGACCCAGGCTGTGCGGCTGAGCTTCGAGCAGGTGCTCGAGCTGCACGACGGGCGCCTCGACTGGGTTTTGCCGCGCGCCGAGGCCCTTGCCGGCGAGCAGCCGTGGACGGTGCATGCGCGCCTCTCCGCCGCCGTCCCGATCGGCGCGGTGTTCGCCCCGGCGCAGCGCTTCGCCGAGACCTCGCGCGACGGGCGCCAGGTCGAGCTGCAGCTTGACGGCCGCGCCGATCCCGGCGCCATCCGCCTGTCGTGGAGTTTGCGCGGCGCCGCGCCGCTCTCGTTGATCGCCTTCCCCGAGGGCGACGGCGGAGTCTTCGCGGTGCTTGCCGAGGCGCCGCCGGCAGGTTCGGCGACGCCGATCCCGCGCGAGATCACCGTGCTGATCGACCGCAGCGGCAGCATGGCCGGCGACAAGTGGACGCAGTCGCGCGCCGCCGTGACCCAGGTCCTGGCCGCCCTCGGCGCCGGCGAAAGCGCCAACGTCCTGCTCTTCAACGAGGGCGTCGACGCCTTCGCCACCGCGCCGCTGGCGATGGATGAGGCCGGCCAGGGTGCCCTGCGCCGCTGGCTTGATGCGGCCCGTCCCGGTGGCGGCACCAACCTGTATGACGGCCTCGCCGCCGCCCTCGCCCAGCCGGCGAAACCCGGGACGCTGCCACTGGTCCTGCTGATCAGCGACGGCCTGCCCACCCTCGGCATCACCAGCGAGCTGGCCATCCGCCAGCGCGCCAACGACAATCCCGCCGGCCGCCGGCTGTTCTGCGTCGGCGTCGGGCATGACGCCAACGCGCCGCTGCTCGACCACCTCGCCGAGGCCGGGCGCGGACGGGCACGCCAGCTCCCGCCCGGCGCCGACATCGAAACCGCGGTCGCTGCCCTGGTCAAGGCGCTCGGCCGGCCGGTGCTCGCGGCGCCGGCGCTGTCCGCCGACCCCGGGCGCGTCCTCGACCAGCAGCCGCGTCGTCTGCGTGACGCCTTCGCCGGCGAGCAGATCCTCATCACCGGGCGCTACAGCGGTCGTGCGCCGTGCCGCCTCGAACTCGCTGGGACCCTCGCCGATGGCGCGCGTTGGCAGCGCTCGGCCACCCTCGATCCCGCCACCGCCGACCCGCTGGCCTCGTGGGTGGCGCGGCTGTGGGCCCAGCGCCGCATCGCCGAACTGGTCGGGCTGGCCCGCGATCTCGGCGCCGACGGCCGCCGTGATCCCACCCGCCTCGCCGAGCTGACCGCCGACATCGTGCGCCTGAGCACGCAATACGGCATCCTCACCGAATACACCGCCTTCCTCGCCACCGAAGGCGCGCCGCTGCCGGCCGCCGCCGCGATGAAGCGGGCCGGGGACGAGTTGCAGCAGAAGGCCCTCAGCGCGCGGGCCGGGGCCCAGGCCCAGGCCTCGTCGTTCAACAACGAATGGCTGCGCGAGGCCCAGCGTCCGGTCGCCAACCACGTCGTCGATGCCGCCGGCAAGGCGGAAGCCTTCGCCGATGTGCAGCAGGCCGCGGGCAGCAGCCTGTGGCGGCGCAACGGACGCTGGATCGAGGCCGGTGCTGATGGCGTGCCGGCCAAGCGCGTGGCCTTCGCCAGCCCCGAGCATCTCGCCCTGGCCGAACGCCTCGCCGGTCGCGGCCGCCAGTCGCTGCTCGCCAACGACGGCGAGATCCAGCTGCGCGACGGCGGCGAGATCGTGCTCATCGAAGCCGCACGCTGAACCCCCTCCTCCCGATCATCCCATCCTCCATGGAGCCTGCCATGCGTCTGATCACCACCCTCCTCGCCCTCTCCTGCCTCGGGAGCACCGCCGTCGCCGCGGATCCGCCCGCCGCCGCCCCGCTCATCCAGGTCGCCATCCTGCTCGACGATTCGGGCAGCATGGACGGCCTGATCAACCAGGCCCGCGCACACCTCTGGGACGTGGTCAACCAGCTGGTCGCAACCAACCGCGATGGCGTGCGGCCGAAGCTGCAGGTGGCGCTCTACCACTATGGCGACACCCCGTTCCTGGCCCAGCCGCTGCTGCCGCTCAGCGACGACCTCGACGCGGTCTCGCAGCAGCTGTTCGCCATCCACGGTGGCGGCGGCACCGAGTGCTGCGGCCAGGTCATCCACAACGCGGTCGGCCAGCTCGCCTGGAGCACCCGCCGCGACGACCTCAAGCTGATCTTCATTGCCGGCAACGAGCCGTTTACCCAGGGCGACTACGATTACCGCAAGGCCTGCGCCGAGGCCATCGGCAAGGGCATCCAGGTGAACACCATCCACTGCGGTTCGCCGCAGGATGGCGTCGCCGGCAGCTGGGATGCGGCGGCCCGCCTCGCCGACGGCAGCTATGCGTGCATCAACCAGGACAAGATCGCGCCGCAGATCGCCGCCCCGCAGGACACCGCCCTGGCGGCGCTGAACCAGCGGCTCAACGCCACCTACCTCGCCTTCGGCGGCCAGCGCGAGGAGATGCAGGCGCGGCAGGTGGCGCAGGATTCCAACGCCGTGGCCGCGGCGCCGGCCGCCTCGGCTTCGCGCATCGCCTCCAAGGCCGGAGGCGCCTACCGCAACTCCTCGTGGGACCTGGTCGACGCGGTCGATGAGAAGAAGGTCGATCTCGCCAAGGTCGCCAAGGAGGAGCTGCCTCCGGAACTGCGCGGCCTCGATGCCGGCCAGCTCGCCACCGCCGTCGCCACCAAGGCGGCGGAACGCAAGACGGTGCAGGCCGAGATCGCCAAGCTGGCGGCGGAGCGCAACGTGTTCATCGCCGCCGAGGAGCGCAAGCAGGCGGCGTTGACCGGCGACAAGACCCTCGGTGAGGCGATGCGCGCGACGATCGCCGAACAGGCCGGCAAGAAGGGCTTCCACTGAGCCGCCCGGCCAGCGGATCCTGCTTAACCCCGCCCGCCGCCAAGCCATCCTGAACGCATGCGCGCCCATCTCCTGGCCGTCGAAGACGACCCCGCCATCCGCAGCGGGGTGGTCGGGATCCTCGAACTGGCCGGCTTCCGCGTCAGCGAGGCGGCCGACTTCGCCAGCGGGCGGCGCGCGGCGCTGGGCATGGACGTCGATCTGGTGCTGCTCGATCTGGTCCTGCCCGGTGGCGACGGCCTCGACATCCTCGCCGCCCTGCGCCAGCAGCGCCCGGCCCTGCCGGTGATCATCCTCACCGCGCGTGGTGCCGAGCAGGACCGCGTCCGCGGCCTGAAGGGCGGCGCCGATGACTACGTGGTCAAGCCG
>JFJP01039406.1_pt1 | contig 13566 bp, 11 predicted proteins | sample 431651 | NCBI WGS metagenome assembly JFJP01 (sample SAMN02602958, study PRJNA72255) | Microbial mat metagenome, whole genome shotgun sequencing project. | biome: fresh water; feature: sink hole; material: water; isolation source: purple microbial (photo- and chemosynthetic) mats found in...
ATGCTCATGCCTAAGTATATTCACCTCTGAGGCAGACATGAGCAATTCTACTCTAATTTGTTTTGCACGAGCAATTAATTTTTCAATCAATAGCTCATCTGTAAACCATGAAACAGCTACTTGGATAGAGGATTGCGCTGTTTCAAAAATTCGGATAATTTCTTGTCTGTGCGTACTCATACTAATTTTAGAATTTTAAGTTTAGATTTATTGTTTTTTAGTATGATGAAACAAACACAAGGATTCCATAAAAAAAATTACCTTTTTTAAAATTAAATTTCAAGAGTTTTTAAAACCCTTCGGATTTCATTTTCAAAGAACTTATCAGCCAGCCCACATTTCCGCCCGACCTCTCGAAATGCTCTACTGTAAAAATATAATTTGGAACTTGCAAGAAGTGATAAGTAATCTTTTCTACAAAACTGATTTGCAACTCCCCACTTTTTACCAAATAGAAAAATATGACCAAAGGATTCATGTTTGTTCCTTTGGCAGCAAAGGCGGTAATGTTGTCCTTTTCCTTGCTGGTAACTTCCGAAAGTTGCATAAAGTTAAGTTCGTGGCTTACAGGCGTAATAAATTTGGTGCTGTCTTTGGCTTGTAAGTCCAAAAAAGGCATTTTCACACTTGCTATTGCCCATCGCTGATTTCCGCTACTATCCTGCTCGGTTTTGAGGATTACCGTCATTTTTTGTACTTTCCCTTTGTACTTCACTTGGCAGAGGGTTTCGGCATACCAATCGGCATCAGTGAAGGAAATTTGCTTGCTACTGTCTATCAAACTTTCCACAAAACGCATCACCATAGTACGGCGGTCTGCGCTTGCTTTTTGGAGATAGTTGCGGTCAAAAAGGCTCAAAACGTACTTTTTGCGCATGAGTGTATCCATTTGCACACGCTTGCCCGCTATGTCGTGTGTGTAGTTAAAGCGGCTGAAAAACTCATCTAACTGCTTTACACGCTGCTGGAAACCCAACTCATCTATGCCCGACAAGTCTTGGGCAAAAAGGGTGCTTGCCCAGAGGTTTGCACCTAAGAGTAAAAAGAAAAAAACTGCTTTCATTTTTTGAGTGATGAAAAAGGTTATGTAATTTTTAATACTGTAGCAAGTCCTTGTGCAATTTGTGCCATATCGCTTTCGGAAAGTTCTCCGACTTTATCTACAATTCTATCTGTAGAAACAGAACGAACCTGAAAACAATCTGCCGCAGACGTTTTGGTAAGCTGATTTTGCTTATTCATTTCTAATTTTACCATCCATGGTGCAGAGTTGTACCGTTCCTTCCATTCCGTAATAGGTATGACTACCCTCAAAGGTAATACACCTACAGCATCATCATTGACGATAACGCAACGCCTTGTTTTTTGCATTTCTGCCCCAACTGATGGGTCAAGATTAATGCGCCAAATTTCACTACGCTTCATAAAAATCGTCAGTAATGAGTGTTAAATCGGTGAGGTCTGCGTCATTTTCATAATCTGCCAATAAGAACAAAGCCGCATTTTTTAGCTTTTGCGACTCGCTAAGATTGGTGATTTCTGCCACAATAGGCTGAGATTTAAAAAAAACACCTAATTTCTCTTGGCTTATTAGCCCGCCTGTATGAACAGCAGTTTGCCAAGGGGATTCGGCGTGTGTCATTTGCATGAGCTTGAGGGCTGAAAACTGACCATAATACGCATAAATCTGATTAAGGAACTGTTTTTGTGCTTTGGAAAGACCTTTATGCTCCGTATTGGCAGGTATTAAGATGGCATTTGAGCCAAATATCTTATAGTTGTGGTAAACGCTTTCGACTATGGGTCCGTAAGCCCAAGCAGACAACTCCTCCCCGAAAAGTGGCGCATCAAAAGCGGCAATATACACTCCTTGGGCATAATAAAGCAACTTTTGGAGCTTCAGATTAGAAATAATATCGCCTATTTCGGGATTAGAAAGAGCTAAAATATAGCTCGCCACTGCCGAGGCGGTCGTTTGTCCTGCACTTACCATAGTTTTGTGTTTTTCTGAAAACAATGTATCTGAAATCATAGTTCATTTTTACTTTTTAGTATTTTTTAATGCTTCTTCGTTTGTGGGGTCGTAAGCCAAAACTGCCTGATAGTGCTGCAAACTTAGCTTGCTGTCCTTCCTACCTGCGTAATATCTGCCTAAGTAAAGGTGAGCGTCTATGGCTTGCGCCTGATAATCTGCCAATAGATTTTGTGCTTTTGCTAACTGTAAAAACTTCTCATAGTGCGGCTTGGCAAGCCCGAACTTGTCATCTTTATCGAAGGAAATAGCTGACTTCCCTTTAACATAGTAAGCAAAAGCATCATCAGGGACTATCTTGATATACTGGCTAATGTACTCATCTGCCTTGCCAAAATCTCCTAAATTTAGATAGCAAATGGCAATCTCTTGTAAGGTATTTTGGTTATTTTCTTGGTGGGCTTTTAGATACCATTTTATGGCTTCTTGGTATTTTTCTTGGTTTTCGTAAAGAAGTCCTAAAACACCAAAAGCTGCATTATCTCCTTTTTCAATCGCTAAGAGGTAGTATTTTTCGGCTTCTATGTCTTTTTGTTGGTAATAATAAAGATTTCCTAAATTATTTATTGCTTCTATACTCTCTTTTTCAATAGCCAAGAGATAGTATTTTTCGGCTTCTTTGTACTTCTTTTGTTGTTTATAAAGAAATCCTAAACCATTTAAAGCATTATTATCTCCTTTTTCAATGGCTAAGAGGTAGTATTTTTCGGCTTCTATGTCTTTTTGTTGGTAATAATAAAGATTTCCTAAATTATTTAGTGCTTCTATACTCTCTTTTTCAATAGCCAAGAGATAGTATTTTTCAGCTTCTTTGTACTTCTTTTGTTGTTTATAAAGAAGTCCTAAATCATAAAAAGCATTATTATTTCCTTTTTCAACTGCCAAAAGCCAATATCGCTCTGCTTCCTCTTCTTTCCCTTGGTTATAATAAAGTAAACCCAAATCATAAAAAGCATCTACATATTCCTCAGCAACTGCTAAAAGCCAGTATTTCTCTGCATTTTTTAGATTTCCTTGGTTGGCATAAAGAAGTCCTAACCTATATAAAGCATTAATATCTTCATTATCCTTCTCAATTGCCAAAAGATAGTATTTTTCAGCTTCGGAATATTTGCCTTGTGTGTAGTATACATTTCCTAAAGTATGTAAAGCCATAATATTTCCTTTTTCAATCGCTAAAAGGCAGCATTTTTCCGCTTCACCATGCTTGTTTTGTTTTTGATATAAAAGTACCAAATCGTCCAAAGCCAGAACACTTCCTTTTTCAAAGGCTAAAAGGTGACACTTTTCCGCTTCACTATACTTATTTTGTTTTTGATATAAAAATCCCAAATCGTCCAAAACCATAATATTTCCTTTTTCAACCGCTAAAAGCCAATATTTTTCTGCTTCTAAGTATTTTTCTTGATTTTCATAAAGAAAACCTAAATTATATAAAGAGCCTACACTTCCCTTTTCAATCGCTAAAAGCCAATATTTTTCAGCTTCTGCATATTTTTTTTGTTCTAAATAAAGATTTCCTAAATTATGTAAGGCACCAATATTTCCTTTTTCAATGGCTAAAAGATAGTGTTTTTCTGCTTCTACATATTTTTGTTGGTAATAATAAAGAATACCTAAATTATTTAAAACTTGATAATTTTCTTTCTCAGCCGCTAAAGCCAGTAAGTAGTATCTTTCTGCTTCTGCATATTTTTTTTGGTAATAATAAAGAATACCTAAATTGTTTAGAGATTCTATACTCCCTTTTTCAATCGCTAAGAGATAATATTTTTCCGCTTCTAAGTAGTTTTCTTGATTTTTATAAAGATTTCCTAAATTATGTAAGGCACCAATATTTCCTTTTTCAATGGCTAATAGGTAATATTTTTCTGCCTCCATATACTTTTTTTGGTCTTTATAAATATTTCCTAAATTATTTAAGGTATTACTTGTGTTATCAGCACGATCATTCTCTGCTGCTTTTTTATACCATTTTATGGCTTCTATTTCTTTCTTTTCAATTCCTAATCCGCCTTGGTCATAAATAATCCCCAAATCAGATTGTGCGTCCACGTATCCCTTTTCTGCCGATTTAAGTAAATAGGTAAGTGCTTTTTTATTATCTCCCTTTTCCTCTGCTTCTAATGCCTTTTGGTAGAGTTGCGTAGGAGTCAGCAAGGCATCATCTGCGGTAAAGGTTTCTCCGCTAAAAACATTGACTATTTTGCCCGTTCTTGGGTTGATGATGAGCTGTACTTTGGCATTTCTTTTTCCCTGTGGTGTTTGTACTTCCTTGCTTATCTCTACTTTGGCAAAATCCATAAACTTAGACCTTGATACAGCCATACTACTACTTTCTTGGTTTCTTAATCGTCCATTTTCGTCTTTTATAGTTTCTGTTTTTGTTTCGTATTCCGTTACCATGTCGGGCATTTTTAGCGTTTTTATATTCACCCTCTTAGGGTTTTCCAAGAAGTTCACTTTCAGCTTGTTATCAAACTTGCTTACTATCTGTTTGAGGTAGTTGAAGACCTCCATTTCGCTGTATTTTTCGGTGAGGTCATTATATACCAAGTTGTTGCGGTTGTCAAAGAGCTTGAGTAGCTTGTCGTGTGCTTCTATGTCGTCTTTTTGGCTGTATAGCACTATATTGTCGCAGTAAGTTTTTACTACCTGCCTTACAGTTTCTATTTCTTTATCACTGAGGCTTATTTTTTGGGCTTGCAGGGCAAAGGTGTAGCCGCAAGCTATGAGAATGAACAATAGCTTTTTCATGTTTTTATGTTTTTTGTTTTTTTAAAATGTATTTAATTAGTCCCATTAGGGACGGTCGTTTTGTAGAAAAGGGTATGTATCCATCATCTTTCTTTTCTACAAAGCGGTCATCCCTACGGGATTTTAAAAGAGATTAGTTACGGTTTGAAAACTTCTGCTACGCTGATATTATTGAGCAATACTACCCATCTTGTGCCGTGCATATCTTCTACCAGTTCTACCACTATTTCTATGGTTTTCTTGGTAATGTCCTCGTATTTTGGTGCGCCATCTGCCCCGTAGCCCGTGAATTTTTGGAAAATAGTGGCGGTGGCAGTGTATTTGTTTTTCTCCACTTTGTAGAAATTGCTCACATAAAAAGTTTCTGCAAACTCAATTTTTACTTGTTTGTAGTTTAGGTTCATCACGCTGTTAAGGTATTCGGGCATCTTAAACGTTTTGACTTCGTACTGGTCATTTTTTAAGATAGAAGCCACTTCCATAGTGGAGTTTTTGCCCTTCGCTATAAAAAGTTCGAGGGCTTGCTCTACATAGTAAAGTCGGGTTTTTTGTGGCTTTTGCTTGTTGGCTATCACAGGCAAATAGTCCGTAAAATCGAGAATTTTAGTAGCTGCTCGCTCCCTAAATTCTTCTAACTCTGTTTCAGTAAGCGTAACTTGCTGCTGGGCAAAAGAAAAGTTTTGCACGCCAAAAAATAGGACAAGCGAAAAAAGAAAAAAGTATTTTTTCATGGATTTAAGATTTATTATTGGGTTAAAATTTATAGATTTCATGTAAGCGCAATTCAGTATATTTGCCGTTGGTGTTTGTCTTTCCGTCAATCCATACGACTTGGGCGAGGCGTTTGACGATTGCCAATCTTTTGAGAAACTGCTCGGCGGTAAATCTATCTACGAGTGTAGTTCCATTTCTGCCAATGATGTCGATTTTTGCATTTTTATCAGCAAAAAACTTATTCATAATGGGTTGTATCCATTTCATTCTTTCTTCATCACTTTTGCTGTAATCTATTATCCAAGCAAGTGCATCTATAAAATCATCGGGCAGCCCATCTTTTTGTGTGCGTTGTGGTGCGGGCGTGTTGTCTTCTTTGGCATTTCCGCTTACAGGCACTACTTTTACATGAAATTGTGCCAATTGCCCTCTTGCCCCACCAGTAACGTCCCTTGCCCAGTCATCTGCGGTGAGCCTTGTGCTTGCCAATAAATCATTCCAGCCTACATCGCCATTTTGTATGACTACTTTTTGAAGTTCATGGAGAAGACTTAGGGTAAATAAGCCACCTTGCGCCATAGCAATAGAAAATTCGCCGACACTACTGCTACTCACCAACACGTTTCCTTTGAGTTTTTGCAGTAGGCTTTGGTAACTATTTACCTCTGCTTGTTGGAGTTGCGTAGCTCCGCCAGAGGTATTATTTTGAGGTATGACTCCCTGCCCTACTGCGTTACAGCAATCTGCAAGCACAATCCGCAGACGAGGATTTTTGGCGGCTATGAGGGCATCTACTTTTTCCAAAGCCATCAAATCACTGATAGAAGTGCCCAGAGATAATTGTGGATAAGGCGAGTTATCTTTGTCAGACCTTACGCCGTGCCCTGTAAAGTAAAAGGCAACAATGTCTTGAGAACCAACTTCCATATTTTGGATAGTCTCTAAAAGTTGTCGTTTATTAAAGCTCTCGTACTTATAAAAGTACCTTTTGAGTTTCATCTGATTAGCGGTAGCCATAGTCGCCAGCTCGATGGTCATTCTCTCGTAATCGTGATAACAGCTTGCCCCAATAGTAGAGTCATCTGTATCCGCAAAGACGATAGCGTGAAAAGTTTGGGCATAGATTCCGATAGGAAGGTAGCACCATAAAAAGCAAAGAAGCAGTAGTCGTTTCATAAAATAGGAGAATTAAGCGTTTTACAAAGGAAACATATTTTTTAACAAATAAAAGATTAACTAAATTAATAACTGAGCATTTGTGTAATATTTCTCTGCAAACAACGCAAAAGAGGTAGTAACCACCTAATATTTTCGTGGAATTCCAAAGTGAGGTGCGTGGAATTCCACGAAAAGGAGTGAAATAAGGCTTTTTATAGGAGAAAAAAGTTAAAAATACCCGATAGTAAAAAAATGAAACAGCTCACTGTTGCGATTAATTTTTTCATGTGAATTTTTTATGCTACGTAATTAGGGTGGGTTGTCCATCTATATTAGGACTACTTAGGACTGGTTCGTCCATCTATATTAGGACTACTTAGTACCACTTAGTACCATAGGACTACTTAGGACTACTTAGAACCACTTAGGGCTACTTAGGACTACTTAGAACCACTTAGGGCTACTTAGGACTACTTAGAACCACTTAGGACTACTTAGGACTGGTTCGTCCTCTATATTAGGGCTACTTAGGACTGGTTCGGATAAAAAATATCATTACCCGAAGCGGAGAACCGTGGGGAGTTCTCCTTTGTTGGAATCAACTCTTGGGCTATTTTTTCAGCTTGTTTTTTACTACATAGTCAGGAAATTCCTGCGCATTTTTTTTCGGTATATTTACGCATTTTTTCACGGGTATTTTCTGCGTATTTTTTGTCGGTGAAAATGCTGAAAGTTTTGCTGGTGAAAAATCGAAAAAATTTGTTATAACTTTATATTTATCAGTGATTTACGCAATGTTTTTTTCTAAACTTTTGCGGGTATTTCCGAAAGCATTTTCGCTGGTATATTTCAGTATGGTTTCGCTGGTATTTCTTCTTATATTTTCACGGGTATTTTTCGAAGTTTTTTTCCGTTTTTTTCCATGCAGAATTAGGAAATATAGAGAGGCTAAAATTGGTACGATTCACTGCGATTATTTTCTAAGTAAATTTTTTTATGCTACATAATTAGGGAGGGTACATAAGCAAACAAAATATGTAAGAAGTCTTACAAACGATTTGGTTGTGATTGGACGGGTATTCCGTTTAGTAGAATTATTGAAAATGGTTCTCCGTAGAAACTAAAATATGGAATGCCGCCCACTTGAAAATAATAACACCCCTCACAAGACTATCGCTGCCGAACCGTGAGAAGTGTTATTGTTTTCTATTATTTAATGGTGCTTTTCTTGAAAATGAGTTTTTTACCCGTCCTATGCTCCCAAGCCGTGTCCCTACATTCCTTAGCGCAATACTGCTGTTTATGATGCTTGTAAATATAGGCTTCTCCACAATGTTTGCAAATACGATTTCCCTCTATGATGCGGTTGGACGGCATTCCGTTGGACGGCATTCGGTTGGACGGCACTCCGTTTTCATCTACAGCGATTTTCGCTAAGCGATTATCGCTGTCTTCGTTTTCTGTTGGTCGGTAATCCGATGGGCGGCAATCCGTTGGGCAACACTCAGCCTCTTTTTTTAATCCAAAAGTAAAGCCTAACTTTGCGGATTGCCGTCCGTGTGAGTTCGGAGGAATTGAATTACTGTTAAGTTGAAACGGATTGCCACCCAATTGATTCGCACTATTCAAAAAGTTTTGTAATAATTCTTTCATTTCTTGGATTTCTGTTTTCTCTTGCGGCAACTCTACTACGATGGCAGACAAGACCGAAAAGTTTACCGCTTCCTTTTCACAATTTGCGTGGTAGGTGTATTGGAAGTAGTAAGCTAAAATAGAGAGCATTTCCAAGAATAAAACAATGATTGCGCTAATAAGGGCAAAGTTTTCGCCTTCCATTGAGTTCAAAAACACTTCCTTATTTTTTGCAGCTTGCACACCCATAATATCACTTTTTGCAGATGTCAAGAGATTGTTTCTTGTTTCTATTGCCTTATCGAGCTTTTCTCTTGTTGCGTATTTTGCCCAATAATCTCCTTTTTGCAGGTTTTCTGTGTGTGCTTGTATGCTTGCGTTTACCGCTTGCAAATTATCATCATGCTGTTTTCTTATAGAATCGCTTTGCACGCTATAAATTTGCTTGATTTCTGTGCTTTTATCGTTCATTTTTGTAGATAAAATAGCACCACCTAATGCGGACACCAAGATAGAAAAAGCCATGACCGTTACCAAACCAATAACCGCAGCAATACCTACCTTACTGCCAACCACTAAATTTTTAAAAATAGTTTTTGCCAAGCTACTTTTGAAAATCTCAATACCGACAAGCAAAACAGAGAGAACTATAAAAGCAAGACCGAAGATACTGTAGAGCAACCAAGTCGGATATTTATTTGCTATGCCAGCTCCCGAAAAAATAAAAGCAAGCAAACTCACCGTAGCAAGTCCAAGACCAGCCGATATAAAATGGTACAAAAAAGCAAACCATTTCGCAAATTGGAAATTCAGTTTGTTACCTTCTTGATAAGTAGTAGGGGAGAGAGCCTCCACGCTTTTCTCATACATTCCCTTTGACTTTGTTTCGTTAAGGGATTGGGCATACAAATTCGGTTTGTGAATTTGTGAGGGAGATTTCCCCAGATTTTTAAAAATGTTTTGTGCCATACGATTTTAAAAGTTTTAAATAATAAAATGCACTACTAAATCAGGCGGGGGAAATCGTAAGGCTTGAAACCCCCACACCAAAAAAAGTAGTGCAATGTTTTAAATATTTTACTACTACTGATACAAAACAAAAAAGCCTTCACGATTTTTTTTTCGTAAAGGCTTTTTTAAATTTTTACTAACTCAGTTACTAACTAATTATAAAGTCTTTATTGTAAATCTCTATAAATCAATCAGTTAAACATTGTATTCGTAGCGAAAGGGGGGGTCGAACCCCCGACCTCAGGGTTATGAATCCTGTGCTCTAACCAACTGAGCTACCTCGCCAAACTTATTTTTGAGAAAAAAAGCGATTCAAATTCTCGTTGAATCGCTTGCAGAGGGAGAGGGATTCGAACCCCCGGACCTATTACAGTCAACGGTTTTCAAGACCGCCGCATTAAACCGCTCTGCCATCCCTCTGTGATGTATAGTTTAATACGCTAAATTGCGGTGCAAAGGTAAGAAGCCTTCTTTGAAATATCAAATATTTTTGATAAAAAATTTATTTTGATTTAAAAATAAGGCTTTAGCACTTCGGCTAAGATTTTTGGAGGACGCATGATTTTGCGGCTTGCCTTGCTGATAAAAACCAATACGGTTTCGCCATGATGGATTAGTTGCTCGCTTTGGTTATAAATTTGGTAATGAAAAATTATTTTTGCAGTCGGCATTTCTTTTATCATTACCTTGATAGTCAGCACTTCATCAAATTGTGCGGGTTGCAAATAATAGGAGTGATTTTCCAATACGGGCATCATTACACCTTGGTCTTCCAATTCTTTATAGCTTATGCCAATGCTCCTTAGTGCTTCTACCCTCGCTATTTCATAGAAGGAGGCATATTTGCCGTAATAAACATAGCCCATCTGGTCGGTGTCGGCATAGCGTACACGAACTTTTACTTCACTTGTAAACATAAAATTTAGTTTGATATATTGATATTATTTCTTTGTACGCCCATTGCGTTTGCGTAGGCAATCCCACGCCTTACGTACGAGGGGTCGTGTGTTTGCGAAGTCCAGAAAGTTGGGTGGGGCTTGCCTGTATTATGAATATGAAAAGCATTTCTAAAATCTTTTTTATCTAAATAATTGCCATAATTATTTTTGCACCAAATAATGGAATGTCGAAGTGAGTTTTTTCCTCTTAGCTCGTCTATGCCAATATTTAGCTTGAGGCAATTGTAGCCCATGAGTTGCAAAGCTCCCCAAGAAGTTGCTAATTGTTTGAGGGTATCGTCTGAATAATTTATCAAATCTGCTTTTTTAATACCTGAATAACTAAGTAATTCTCCTTTTTTTACGGCTTTTAATTTCTCAAAAACATGAGGCTCGTAGCGGCTTGGAGGGTTTTTCCTTGCCGAGCATTCCAAGATTATCAATGCTTTGAAATAGGCGGCAGGCACTTCTATCTCTTGGCAAATGTCCTCTACTTCTGAGCCATAGTGCTGATTGACAAGGCGAATAGCTTTTGGGTTTATTCTTACTGTGTATAAACGTCCAAAAAACCAGCCAAGCAAGATAATAAAAATAATAAATAACCAATACCGCTTTTTCATTTTTATAATATTTTCTTTCTAAATTTAGGAACTTATAATTTGCTTTATTTAAAAAAGCAAGTATTTTTTTATCATAAATATCAAACCAATAAATAAAAAATATAATGCAACTCAATGGAAGTCATATTCTTAATGCCCCCAAGCAACAAGTATGGGCAATGCTTTTAGACCCCGATACGCTTACGAAAGTTATACCGAGCTTAAAATCATTAGAAGCAACAGAATCAGGTATTTATAAAGCAATTTGTGAGGTAAAAATGGGACCCGTCAGTGGTACTTTCGAAGGAACTATGGAAACTACGAACCTAAACAATGAGGAAAGTTTTACCTTGATAATGAAGCAAAATAGCAAAATAGGTAATGTGGCGGCAGAGGGAAATATTCATTTGAAAGCCCTTAGCGAAACAGAAACGGAGATGCTTTTTGACGGAGAAGCAAGGCTGTCGGGCTTGCTTGCTCGAACGGGGCAGCGTGTGCTTAGTGGTGTGGCAAATACTTTGGTAGGAATGTTTTTCAAAGCATTGGAAAAAGAAATTGAAACCCAAGCTACAGTTGGCTTAGGCGAAAAAGAAATTACTGAGGGCGAGGAAAAGAAGAAAGGATTTTGGTCAAAATTAGTGGGGTAGAAAAATAGCCCGATTTTCCTAAATCGGGCATATCAAATACATTTTCCTAATAAGCCCTTGCAAATAATACACGTTGCTCGGAAGGCTTGCCAGTTCGGATACATTTGCCGATTTCCTTTTCGTTATCCAAAGGAATACAGCGAATAGTTGCCTTAGTTTCTTCTTTGATTTTTTCTTCGGTTTCTGCGGTTCCGTCCCAATGTGCTTTTACAAAACCACCTTTAGTATCTAATACCTTTTTGAACTCCTCATAAGAATCAACAACAGTTGTATTTTCCCTGCGGAAATTAAACGCTTTTTGGTAAATATTGGTATGGATATCAGCTAATAATTTGACGATATGCTCGGTAAGTACGTCCAAGCTAACAGACATTTTTTCTTTGGTATCTCGGCGAGCAACTTCTACAGCATTATTTTCCAAATCTCTCTCCCCAATCGCAATTCGTACAGGCACACCTTTGAGTTCCCATTCAGCAAACTTAAACCCCGGTCGCTGCGTATCTCTGTTGTCATATTTTATGACAATACCTTGTTTTTGAAGCTGTTGCTTTATCTCGTTTACTTTTGCATCTATTTTTTTTAAGCCTTCTTCGCTTTTGTAAATAGGCACAACTACAACTTGGAAAGGAGCAAGGTTTGGCGGCAAAACTAAGCCGTCATCATCAGAGTGCGCCATGATAAGTGCGCCCATAAGTCGTGTACTTACGCCCCAAGAAGTTCCCCAAACATAGTCTAATTGATTATTTTTATCTGTAAATTTTACATCAAAAGCCTTCGCAAAATTTTGCCCTAAGAAGTGTGAAGTTCCCGCTTGCAACGCTTTTCCATCTTGCATTAATGCCTCAATGCAGTACGTATCTAATGCTCCTGCAAAGCGTTCGTTAGGTGTTTTTACCCCTTTTACTACAGGCAAAGCCATGTATTCCTCCACAAAAGTAGCATAGACATCAAGCATTTGGCGTGTTTCTGCAACGGCTTCTTCTGCTGTTGCGTGTGCGGTATGTCCTTCCTGCCACAAAAACTCTGTGGTTCGCAAAAATAGGCGTGTGCGCATTTCCCAACGTACCACATTTGCCCATTGATTTATCAGAATTGGCAGGTCTCTATAAGACTGAACCCAGTTTCTATACGTATTCCAAATCACCGCCTCCGAAGTAGGGCGCACAATGAGCTCTTCCTCCAATTTAGAATTTTCATCTACCATTAATGCCCCTTTTTTGTCAGGATTTGCCTTCAGACGATAGTGCGTAACTACTGCACACTCTTTGGCAAAGCCTTCGGCGTGTCCTTCTTCTTTTTCCAAAAAACTTTTTGGTACAAAAAGTGGAAAATAGGCGTTTGAATGCCCTGTTTCTTTGAACATTCTGTCCAAATTTTGCTGCATTTTTTCCCAAATAGCGTATCCATAAGGCTTAATCACCATACAGCCACGCACCGCAGAGTTTTCTGCCAAATCTGCTTTTTTGACTAACTCATTGTACCACTCGGAGTAATTTTCACTTCTTGAAGGTAAGGCTTTGCTCATTTTTCTGAATAATTTGATTTGAATAATTTTGAAAAGTACATACTTTTCTTGGGATGCATACTTTTGTTTTTTCTGCAAATTTAACCACAAAAATCTAATTTTTTCATTATCTTTGTTTTAAAAATAGGGTATTATTTATGAAAACACTTACAAGCATTTCTGTTGAGGAATATCTACTCCAAGAGTCGCAAGCGGCGTATAAAAGCGAATATCATGCTGGCGAAACCGTAGCGATGGATGGAGCGCAATTTCCTCATAATGTAGTAGTTAGTAACCTTATTTACTTATTGAGCAACTGTCTTTGGAAAGGTAAGTGCCAAGTAATTCCAAGTGATATGCTTATTTCCTTGCCCGAATGTGAGAAATTTGTGTATGCTGATGTAAGTGTTATTTGTGAAAAAGTACAGTTATCGACTGAAAAAAGATTGGGTTTAGACGTATTGCTCAACCCGAATGTAGTCATAGAGGTATTATCGGGAAGTACGGAACTTTACGATAGGGTAGAAAAGTTTAGTTGTTATAAAACCCTCAAAAGTATGCAGCAATATGTTTT
>JFJP01005731.1_pt1 | contig 13565 bp, 8 predicted proteins | sample 431651 | NCBI WGS metagenome assembly JFJP01 (sample SAMN02602958, study PRJNA72255) | Microbial mat metagenome, whole genome shotgun sequencing project. | biome: fresh water; feature: sink hole; material: water; isolation source: purple microbial (photo- and chemosynthetic) mats found in...
CTGTTGACATCATCGTGCCGGTTTATCGCGGGCTGGAAGACACGCGTTGTTGCGTGGAGTCGGTGCTGAAATCCAACTGTCAGGCCAGTTGGCGTCTGATTGTCATCAATGACTGCAGCCCGGAGCCGGCTGTGACCGCGTGGTTGCGTAGCGCCGCAGCCGCCGACAGCCGCATGTTGCTGCTGGAGAACGCACAAAACCTTGGGTTTGTTGGCACAGTCAACCGGGGCATGGCATTGAGTGATAGCAACGACGTGCTGCTGCTCAACAGCGACGCCGAGGTGGCCAACAACTGGCTTGACCGAATTCAGCGCGCGGCCTACAGCATGCCACGCGTGGCCAGCGTTACCCCGTTTTCAAACAACGCCACCATCTGCAGCTACCCGCGCTTTTGCCAGCCCAATGACATGCCGCTGGGTTTTGACACCGCTTCGCTTGATGCACTGTTTGCCAAACAATTGGCCGGAAAAACGGTGCCGGTGCCCACGGGCGTGGGCTTTTGTATGTATGTGCGCCGGCAGTGCCTGCAAGAAATTGGTCTATTTGACGAGGCCAACTTTGGCAAGGGCTACGGTGAGGAAAACGACTTTTGTGTGCGGGCCCAAGCCGCTGGCTGGCAACACCTGCACGCACTTGACACCTTTGTGCGGCATGCCGGTGGCATCAGCTTTGGCTACTCAAAAAACGAGCGTGAACTGCAGGCCATGGAAACCTTGCGGCGCCTGCACCCACGTTATGAGGCTGATGTGATGCGCTTTGTGGACCGAGACCCGGCGGGCCCGGCCCGCCTGGCCATGGACATTGCCCGCATTACCAGCGGCAAACCGGTGATTCTGAGCGTGATTCACAACCGCGAAGGCGGCACCCTGCGCCATATCCAAGAGCTGGCGCAGCGGCTTGGCCAGTTTGCCACTTTTTTGCGGCTCAGCCCCGCGCCGGGTGGGGTTGTGCTGAGGCTGGAAGGCAAAGACGAGGCCTTGGCCCTGCACTTTGCCATGCCCAAAGACCATGCCCGGCTGGTGCAAACCCTGAAAAATCTGGGCGTTGGCCATGTGCATTTTCACCATCTGCTAGGCCATGCGCCTGAAATTGTGCAGTTGCCACAGCAACTGGGCGTGAGTCATGATTTCACAGCGCACGACTATTTCAGCTATTGCCCGCAGATATCGCTGACCGACCATACCGACCGGTATTGTGGCGAACAGGGCCTCAAGCAATGCCACCAATGCCTGCAGCGCCACCCGGCACCGGGCGGTGTGAGCATCGAGACCTGGCGCGAGCGCCATGCCCATTTGTTGCGCAGCGCGCGCTACGTGGTTGCGCCAAGCCGGGATACGGCGCAACGGCTCAGGCATTTTGTGCCGGACGCTAACGTGGTGGTGGTACCACATGCTGATCTGCACCTGTCTCCACCGCCCGAGTCAAGCCCCACCGCCCGCCTGTTGAAGCCAGGTACCCGCCTGAAGGTTGTGGTACTGGGCGCGCTGAGCCGGATCAAAGGGGCCGATGTGCTGGAAGAAGTGGCCACGCTGGCAGCCCAGCGCGACCTGGCTATCGACTTTCATCTGATTGGCTACGCCTACCGCAGTCTGCGCACACAGCCCAAAGCGCGGCTGACCGTGCACGGCCCCTACGACGACCCCGACCTGCCGCAGTTGCTGAACTGGCTGCAGCCCGATGTGATCTGGTTTCCTGCGGTATGGCCCGAAACCTACAGCTACACCCTGAGTACCAGCCTGGAAACCGGCCTGCCGATCATTGCGCCCAGCATTGGGGCCTTTGCAGAGCGGTTGCAGGGCCGGGGCTGGACCTGGCTGCAAGACTGGCAGCAAACGGGCGGGCAGTGGGTTGAGTTTTTTGAGCAAATCCGCGTGCTCAACTTTTGCACCGGAACTGGCCCAGACACTGTGTTACCTATGCTTCACAACGAGTTTGAACCAAGCACCACATTCGCCTACCGTGGCAGTTACCTGCAAGCACTGCCGCAACCAGGCCCGCTGACACCCGCTGAGCTTGTGGAGTTACAGCGACAAATGGCGGAGCAATCGCAACTGACGGGTGTTGATGGCGCACAGGGCGGTGTTCTTAAATCGTCAACATTGCGCACTATCGTGAGGCTGCGTAGCAGTGCCTTGATGTCGCCGCTGGCGCGGCTGGTGCCGACACACTTTCAGAGGCGAGTCAAATCTTGGCTTGGCAAGTAACCGTGGGCGCCTTCACCTATGCGCTAGGTGCCCTGGTTTTGCTGGCTGCTGGTGGCGGAGCCTGGGTGCAACACCACCTGCCGAGGTCAGGTTTTTACTTGCTGCCAATGATGGATCTGGACCCCTGTTTGCTCAGAAATGCAGGCGATTCGGGCATTAACACCATGGATAACTGGAAAAGCGCCTGTGATGGCCCCGCAGGATCTGCCGCGCACCTGATTGAATCGACTCTAAAAAACCTGCAAGCTGTCGATGTCGCCAGGCCAGACTGGCAACTGGGTTACACCTTGAAAGTGCCATTGCTGGCTCTGCTCAAGCCGGCTGAAAATACCTGGATCTTGGACCATGAAGCGATTGGGCGAATCACGCGGACCGTGCTGAACAGCCCCCGGCCGCTGTTGCTTTATCTTTTTTCAAGCCACTTTGGGGTCAACGCACCGATTGAGGCGTCGCTGGCCGGCGACCCTGTCAACCTGGGACGCACGCCTGCCGGCCCGCTCAAACAAGATACCTATTATGGACAACCGGTTTATCCCTGGAGCATTGCCAGCACCAACAACCCCCTTACGAGTTACCGTGCCGAGGTGATCACGGCACTGTTGCAACGCCTGTGCACGCTGCCAGCAGACAAGCGCAACCGTATCAAAGGTATCAGTCTGCTGGGCGAAACGCACCAGCTCTTTCCCGGGTTTGAGGCTGGCATGGGGTTTGACAAACCGTACCTGGTGTCGGATTACAGCGAGACATCTGTGAACGGCTTTCGGCAGTATCTGGCACAGCACTACGGCAGCGTTCAAACACTCAATGACCAAATAGGCAGTAGCTACCCATCTTTTGACAGCATTGACCCGCCCAGCAAGAATATTCGCACTGAAACTCTTACACGGTTTGAAGATCATTTGGATGCGTTTGCTGCCGGTTACCTGCCCATCAGCGGATGGGTTCACGCCCCTGACTCACCTGTGACGGGCCAGTTTGTCAAGATTTTTCTTGATGGTAAACCTGTGGCCACCGCACCCGTGCATTTGAGCCGTCAGGACGTGAGCGCAGCCCACCCCGAATTCAAGACCGCTGACGTCGGTTGGCGCTATGACCTGGATTTCAGCCAACTGAAGGCGGGCATTTACCGCATTGACATAGCGCTGGCGCAACCTGGGCAGGCCCTGGTGCTCTTGGCCACACGCTCTATTTCGATCATGGACAGACGGCAAAACACCCCTGTAGCTGCACCCGCCACGGCGCTTGAGCCGATGCTTGCGCTGCCCAACCGGGTGACCGCGTTTACCGACGAGCCACAGGAACGCGCCTCTTATTACTTTAACCCGCTGGCGCGCGAATGGCTGGCGTTTCGCGAGGCGCAGGTGGTGAAGTATTTGCAATTTTTCAACCATTTGGTGGCGCAAACATGTTTTTTGGACACGCCGCGTTATACCCACCAGATCGTGCCGCAGTTCAACCCCAGCTGGGACAGCAGCCGGTATGCCGCTGGCGCCACATTACAAAGGCAGAACAATCTCCGCTTGGGTGTGAGCCTGTATGGTGAATCCAGTTATGGCCGGTCTTTTGGTGACTGGCTTGCCCAGCGGCCAAAGGGCCCTTACGGCGTGACCGAGTTTCACCCGCTGAAAGCCATGGGCCCGCAGCAGTTGGGGCAGGTGCTGAATCAACATCGGCGACAAGGTGCTAAGTTTGTGTCTTTTTTTCTTGAAACCCGATGGCAGACCGAGCGGGTTTCGTCTATGCCCAACCTTTTCTCTTTCGACCCGGACAACCCGAGGTATGGGTCTGATCAACTTTATTTGGGTATGCGAGAACTGCTGGTGAACCCATGAACTTCAGTATTTTTTTGGCGTTAAAGACTATGTTTGCGGCGGCGCTGTCCGTTTGGACCATGAGCGCCGTGCTTGCTGCGCCAGATCTGCCCATGCGAAGCACCTTCTACCTGCTGCCAACGGTAGAAGGGCTTTACGCTTGCGAAGAAGGCCTGAAAAATACCAAGCTGAAGGGCATTGACCAGGTCAATGCCTACTGTATTGAACGCCAACTGGATGGTGCGGCCAGCATTAACCGCTTGTTGGACCAACTAGAACCCGGTGGACCCAAGGGCCAGGTTCAGGTGGGGTTTGTTGCCACCTTGCAGATGCTGGCGCTGTACAAGCGCGAGGGCAAGAACTGGGTGATTGATGAGCAAAAACTGAACGTGTATTTGCAACTGATCTCCAACATCAAACGCCCGGTGCTGGTGTACTTGGCTGCAGATCATTTTGACTCACAAGGCCCGCTGGTGGATGGGCTACTGGAAGACCCCCACAACCTGATGTTGTTGAAAGATGGCAAGCCTGCAATGGCGAGTTATTTTGGGTACCGCATAGCCCCCTTCACCTTGCAGCCAGATGACAATATTGTCGTCAATTTCTACCGCTACACAGCCTTGCGCCGGGTGGCACAACGACTGGGGGAACTGCCCAAGGCTGTGCAGGACCGGATTGTTGCGATCACGCTGCCGGGTGAACTGCACCACATGTTTAGCGACTTTGAAAGTGGCACGGGGCGGTTTGAGGACATTCGCGTGACAGACTATAGCGCGGGCTCTGTGGCGGGTTTCAGGGCATGGCTGGGCAACAAATATGGAGACCTGGCAAAGCTTAACGATGCGCTTGGTGCCAATTTTTCGAGTTTCAAGGATGTTCCGGCACCGTCGAAAGACGCTCGACGCGAGCGCCTGAGCACGATTGCCGAACACTATGACGCCTATGCCGATGGAACCCTGCCCATTGCCGGCTGGTTGTGGGACCCACAGCAGCGCATTGAACAACTGAACTTGTATGTGGACGGCAAACTGGTGGCACCGGTGCAGCGGGGGCTGAACAGGCTTGACGTGTATCGCGCGCTGGCGGATGTAACCCAGCCCAATGTCGGGTACAGGCATGATCTGGATTACCGGGGACTGGTTGCAGGGCAGCACTTGGCGCAGGTGGTGGCTGTGAGTAATCAGGGATTGCATTTGATCGGCCAGGTCGCCTTTGGCGTGGGGCAGACTCTGGGCAAACGCATGGGACTCACCACGCCAGACGGGGCCAGGGGCCTTCGGCCGGCAGGGCAGCTGAATGGTGTCAAAACATCGCTGGACTTGCCCAAGACCGGGCTGGCGGTGTACTACAACCCGCTGGCGCGGGACTGGAACGCGTACCGGGCCTGGCAGGTACGGCGTTTTATGGATCGCATTTATCAGGTGGTGCATGATGCGGGTTTGCCAGCGCACAAAATTTACTCGCACCAAATTTTGCCGGGGGTAAATTCCAGCTGGAACTCGCAACTTTTTGCGGTAGACCAAACATTTGGGGCTGACACGCCGTGGAAAGCCGGCATAAACCTGTATGGTGGTGCCACCGACAGTGACTGGGTGCGCAACTTTATTAAACAACGCCAACTGGTTGACTACGGTGTGCCGGAGTTCAACCCCCAGCAATGGAAAAGGCCCGGGGCACATCTGGAAGCGATGCGATCACACTACCTGGCAGGGGCACGATTTATCAGCCCCTATTATTTGTCGGCCATACCAGACCGCTACCGGGCTAGCGCCGCAAATGACGTGAATGCCATGGAGTTGCGCGCTGACAATCCCAAAGATGGGTCTGACCAGTTTTACCGGGCCATTCGCCAATTTGCGGAGTATTGATTTGACACAACTTTTATGGCAAGTGGTGGTATGTGCCTGCACTGCCGTCGTCAGCTTGCCTGCAGCGGCCGCCGCCGCAACACCCTTTGTGATTGCACCCATGATTGAGGGTGTTGGCTACTGTGCGGCAGGCGCAAGTAGCAAGACCATTGCCGAAGCCTTGGCCATCTGCACAAGCGACCAGAACCCGAGCGCTACCCTGCTAGGCGCCGCCCTGAACAGGCTTGAGCCTGGTGGCGCAGCGGGTGACGTGCAGATTGGCTATACCGTGGGCATCAACCTGATGGGGTTTGCCAGGCCAGAAGATCTTTTGGCGCATCTTGGCCGGCTGCAGGCATTGATCGACTCTGTCAAGCGACCAGTGGTGCTGTATCTGATGGGGAACCAGTTTGCAGCGCCGCCCGCTGATGTCAGCTTGCCCCACAACTCTTACGCCTTATTTAGCGACCAGTCGGTGCCCAAAGAGCATTATTTTGTAGACAGTATTAACGCCTGGACACTGGAGACAGATACCAGGCTGAATGTCAATGAATGTCGATTTTCGGCACTGCAACAGGTCGGACACTGGTATCAAACCCTGGCTGCGGCGACGAAAGAGCGTGTTGTGGGGATCACGCTGGCGGGTGAGTTGCACCATTTTTTCCCGGACTTTGCCAAGGGTCTGGGGCGCTTTGACAACATTCGCGTCACAGACTACAGCCCAGCGTCGGTAAACTCATTTCAACGGTGGTTGCGCAAGCAATACCCCGAGGTCTCAGACATGAACCGTCGACTTGGGAGCGCCTTCGCAAGTCACGAGACCGTGACTGCGCCGGCCAAGGATTTGCGCAAAGATAAGTTGGAGTCGTTCAGCCAGCATTTTGATGCGTATGCGCATGGTTTGCTACCCGTTGAAGGCTGGATTGAGGCACTGAACCCGGGTGAGAAGATCAATGTTTACCTGAATGGCCGAATGCTTGGCGAGGCGGAGTATGGCCTGAGCCGACAGGATGTTTATGAAGCGGTGCCGGCCGTCCGGCATGCTGGCGTGGGATTTCGGTATTGGCTGGACTTCTCTCACACACCCAGGGGCATCCACACCCTGCAGGTGGTGCTGGCGGGCGGTGGCAAAACCCGACAGATAGCGCGACGAAAAATAGTGTTGATGGGAAACAACCAGTTGGAGCCGCTGCCATTTTTAGGCGAAGTGAAGTCTGGCAAAAAAAAACCAGCGCAGCGTTTTTGGCTGGACCAGCCGCGCGATATGCAGGATTACTACTTTAACCCGCTGGCCAAGGCCTGGTATGAGTTTCGCAGCTACCAGGTGACCCAGGCGTACACCCACTGGTTCAAAACAGCAGTGAGCAGCGGCATGCCTGAAGACAAACTTTACTCGCACCAAATTGCCACGGCGGTGGTGGGCACCTGGAACCCGCTTTTGACAGCGTCTGACGACAGCTTGTCTGGGAAACAACCATATCAAAAGGGAATTAACCTGTACGCCGGGGCCTTGAACATGCAACTGCTGCGCAACCATTACTTGTCTGATGGGGAGCCGTTTGCAGTGCCTGAGTTTCATACACAGGCCTGGAAAAACCCACAGGCGCCGGCACAGGTGCTGGCCACTTTTAGAGACGCGGGCGCACGGTTTATGTCGCCGTATTTCATTTCGCTGTTTCCGGCAACTTTGCGGCACAAAAATAATCCACACGACAAATTTAGGATCGCACCGGACAACCCCAAGTACGGCTCCGATCAGCTGTATCGCGCAATGGCTCAGATGGCAAGGCAGTAGGGCTCAAACGTGCAATCAAATCCCATGGATCAGGGCGGTATCAAGCGCAACGACGAGATAGAAGTTTTGCGCGCGGTTGCTGTGCTGTTTGTGCTGGTACATCACTATCAGGCTTTGCTGGGTGATCTGGCCTTGCCCTGGAATTTGACTGTCGAAGGACTATGGTCTGGTGTGGACTTGTTTTTTTGTATCTCAGGTTATGTGATTGCTCGTGGTTTGGTGCCCGAATTGATGACTGCATCGGGCGCTCGGTTTTGGCGAATCACGGGGGCATTCTGGATCAAGCGGTGGTACCGCATAATCCCGGTGGCATGGCTATGGATTTTTGCGTTGGCCGCCTATAACGGCCCAGAGATCTTCATCAAAAATTCAGATTTTTTGTTTGATGCACTTGCCGCCGTGCTGCATTACGCCAATATCCATTTTTACCTGTGCTCTGTTGGCCTGGCAAGCCATTGCCAAAACCTGCATGTGTACTGGAGCCTGTCTTTGGAGGAGCAGTTTTACCTTCTGATACCCCTGGTCATATTTGTCTTCAGGAAGCATCTCGGCTGGTTCATGTTGTTTATTGCCGTTGCACAAATGTTATGCGTGCGACAGCACTGGCAAGGGCTTTTGTCATTTGTACGCACTGATGCAATTGCATTGGGTGTATTGCTGGCGGTGATTTCATTTTTGCCAATCTACAAAAAAATGCAGCCCCGCTGGCTGGGCCAACGCGGCAGCGGGGTACTTGCCATCGCGTTGATTGTCTGCATTGCATGGGTGCCCAGCGCCAGACCCGCTGGCCACTATATGGGGTTACTGGCGCTTGCCTGTTTCGCACTTGTATGGCTTGCCTCTTACAACGCTGGTTATGTCATGCGCCATTGCCGTGTCAGAGCCTGGTTGATCCTTATTGGTCAACGCTCGTTTTCAATTTATCTGGCGCACATTGTTGCCTTTGCAGTTGCCAAATCTGTGATGAGCACGACCTGGCTTGGGCACCCTTTTTTTTCGCGCTACGCAGTGGTCCTAACGTTTTGTGTAGGAGCAGTTGTGCTTGCCTCGTTTGTCGAACTCAGCTATCAATGGGTTGAAAAACCATGGCGCGCCCGCGGACGCGCGGTGGCCGAACGTTTTATGCGGACGTGCCCTTTGCATGATTCAACCGCCCGCGCCACTGACAACTGACTTGTAGCGCCATGGGCAACCGTGGCCTGAATCAACCGATAATCAAAAAAATAGACATCAGCTCTGCACCAGAATGAAATCAAACTATCCCAATGAACCCCAATTTATTGAACAACTCAAAACTGTCGAGTTGCTTATCAACGCAAACAAATTGCCAGAAGCTGTTCAGCAACTGAATCAACTTGGCAAGATTGCACCCCAGGATCCGCGTTTGTTTTTGCTGGCGTCCCGGCTGGCCGAGGCCTCAGGGAACGGTGCAGGAATGCTGGATGCCGCGCGCAGAGCACATCAACTCGCGCCGCAATGGGCTACTGCCACTGTTCATCTGGCGGCCGTCCTGGCCGCACATGACATGACTGACGAGACCTTGGCCATGTGCGCGCTGGCTGTTCAACAAGAGCCCTTGAACCCTGAGGTGTGGTCCCGCTCGGCGGGCTTGGCGCTACGCCTCAATGCGCCGGCCAAGGCGCTGGAGTGGTTCAGGCAGGCGCAAGTGCTCAATCCAGGCGATGATCAGTTGCAGTTGCAAATTGGTTTGGCCCTGAATGCTGCCAAAGATTTTTCTCAAGCGATTGATGTATTTACAGAGCTTCTGACCCGCGCACCGACTGACACCCGTGTGTTGGGGGCTCGACAAATGGCTTACTTGGCCACCAATCAGCTGGCGTTGGCAATTTTAGATGCTGAAACTCTGATACAGCTTGAGCCAGACGTTCCTTCGCACCAGTTTTTCTTGGCCTGTGCTCGCGGTGAAACACCCGCCACGCAGCCTGAATCTGTCATCAAGGATCTATTTGACAGATACGCTGTCACATTTGACCAACATCTGGTCTCAGGGTTGAAATACAAGTTACCGCAGCATGTGGCGCAGATGATTCTCCTGTGGCATCCTGACCGCAAAGGGCATGTACTGGACCTGGGCTGCGGAACAGGTTTGCTGGGCGCGTCGCTTGGTCCGATTGACGGCGCCTTGGTTGGTGTTGATCTATCGGGTGAAATGATCAAAAGAGCCAGCCGTCACCGCGTTTATGACAAGTTCCATGAAGTTAACTTGATCGACGCCTTGCGCGACACGCCCGGCGAGCAGTATGACGTGATCGTTTCCCTGGAGGTATTTATTTACATTGGTGACCTGGAACAGGTGATCATCAATGCGCACCGCATTCTGATTCCGGGCGGCCACTTTGTCTTTTCGTGCGAAGCGGGTCAGACTGGTTCAGCTGACTATGCTTTGCAAAAATCATACCGGTACACGCATCAGCGCGACTACCTGCAGCGGCTCTTGGAATGCAGCGGTTTCACCATGATCAGCATTGAGGATTGGCAGCTTCGCTACAGCGCAGGCAAGCCTGTGGACGGGTATCTGGTCACCGCGGTCAAGCCAACAGAACCGGTGTTAAAAAAAGCCAAACGCAGCAAAGCGCCTGTTAGTCCTGCTCTGCCAACCTGAAAAATCGCTCAGCAACCGACCAAAAATGCCAAGCCGGCGCATCTGACTTGATGGCCTGCTCCAGTTCGGCAAATACGCTGGCGGCCAGGTCGGCGACGTTGCTGGTGGACTCCATGGGTTTGATGTGCAAAAAGCGCTGGCCAGTGTGGGTGTCAAGCCCTGTGACATAAATCACTACCTTTAATTGGTGCTCTACGGCTAATCTTAGCAAGCCGCCTGGCACCGAGGCAGACATCCCCATCAGGGTAATCGGTATGCTGCTTTTGGCACCGTCTGCTGGTACATCAAGCACACCTAGCAGCGGCTGCTTGCGCCGGATGGCCTGAATAAGGCTTTTAAGGTCAAGCTTTGCATCAATGGTTTGGGCTGCCAGTGTGCGGGCTACATTGGCATTGCGCGCTCGCGCATACCATCCCAACACCCAGCGCCCTTGATAAGCCTTGGCGGTGAGTGTGGCAACCAGGGCATGTGGATGCACACCTTGGCTTGCGGCATGTCGCAAACCCCAATAACCCGCACCCCAGTGAAAAGTAACCAACAGCAAGCCTGGGTCGACAGCCGGCCACTGGCCCTGCACGACCATGTGGCGATGCATCCAACGGTTGCTGCGAAACAAACCCAGGTAATGGTCTGCATGGTCGACCAGCGTGACAATTTTGCGTGACCATAACCAATGGCGCTCGTCTTCGCCGGCCCAACCACGTGCCCGGGCTTGCACCAGTGCCTGTTGACAGGGCTCGCGATACAGCCATTGCCAGCGGGCAATTCGTTTGAACACGGCATAGCACCATGACCAGGGAAGTAACGCTGCAAGACCAGGCAGGAGCACCAGTTCGAGGAGGTCGCAGACCTCGCTTTTAATTCGCGCGCGCACTTCAACTCAACGCCATGTGTGCGGCAACTTGACCAGGCCGGGTGTCAAACTGGGGCTGATCCACTGAAACGTGATGTGGTCTTTCCACTCGTCATAGACCACCAGGCCGGCCGCATCAAACAAATAAAAGCTCAGCACGTAATGACCAGAGTGCAGAGGCAGTTGGTCAAACGTCAGGCTGATTTGCCAAACGCTGGTGTCCGACCCAGTTGCCAGTTTGGCGGGTTGTGCGCCATCGGCGTGACTGGCCACGGAGCTTATGCCAACGCCGTGCAACTGCTCCAGCATGACCCCGAAACTGGGTATTTCTGAACCGCCGGCCAGTGCCTGCACTTGCACCACCAGATCAGGGCCGCGCAGGCTGGGCAACTCGGGCATATGGGTCTGTCCGTCGGGCCCCGCCAATTTGGCTGACAACAACCGTGCGTTGCGACCTGAGGTTGCCATGACAGGCAATGGGGGGCCCTGTTGGGCAGAAGGCGTTTTGTCTTCAAGGCCTGGCTGTTGAGCAGCGTCACACCCATCTTGCTGGCGCACATGTGCCTCATAACTGGCTAAAACCGCCTCTGCCTCACCCAGCGCTTTGACCTGACCATGATCAAGCCACAGAACGGTGTCGCACAGCTGGCGTATATGGTAGAGGCTGTGCGAACAAAACAGCACGGTACAGCCGTTTTCCCGAAAGGCTGCAATTCGCTGAACACATTTTTTCTGAAAATGCTGGTCACCTACGGCCAGGGCCTCGTCAATGATCAGCACCTCTGGCTGCTGCGCTGTGACCAGCGCAAACGCCAGACGCACCACCATGCCAGATGAATAGGTTTTGACGGGACGGTCAATGGCATCGCCCAGCTCTGAAAATGCGATGATGCCGCCTGCCATGCGCTGCATGTCTGTTTGCGTGAAACCAATGAAGCTGCCGCCGTACATCAGATTTTGACGCCCGGTAAAGTCAGGGTGAAAACCAGCACCGAGCTCCAGAATTGCTGTCAATCGACCGGTACGCTGTAATACCCCGGCAGAGGGTCGTAAGGTGCCGGCCAACACCTTGAGCAAAGTGCTTTTGCCCGCACCGTTGTCACCCACAACCCCCAGACACTGCCCGCGCTGCAAGTTAAAGCTGACATCTCGAAGCGCCCAGTAGGCTTGGGACTGATCAGCCATGCCGAGCAGGGTTTTGAGGCGGGATACCTGACTTGGGTAACTGCTGTAACGCTTGCCCAAGCCACTGGCCTGTAAAACAGGATTTATCACAGCCAGTCCACCAATTGGTCGCGGCTACGTTGCAGCAGCTTGGACAGCACCACCATTAACATCAGCAGCCACAGCGAAATAATTAGCCAATGATCCGCCGACGGCCAGGCTCCCTGCAACAGAATTGCCTGGTACGACAGCACAAATGCCGACATCGGGTTGGCAAACAAAACCCAGCGCCAAGCTTGCGGAAAAAGTCCGATCGGAAACAGCACCGGTGACAAAAATATACCCACAGACAAGGCGAACCCCAGTACCTGGAGCGTGTCGCGCAAAGCAGCCGTCAAAATGGCCAATATATAGGCCAGCACAAAGGCCAGCAGGCCCTGTAATAAGAGTAGCACTGGCAACACCGTGATTGGCCACACCAAGCCACTCACCGGCAAATAGGCCAAGGTCATGAGCACCATCAGTGGTGCAAATACCAGCCAACTGGCCAGAACACTGCGCACCACAAACAACACGGGTGGCAAGGCGTTTTTTTGCAACACGGAAGCCGCATCAACAAGGCTGCTGGCCCCGCGCGACAAACTTTCGCAAAAAGCCAGCCAGGGCAACGAGCCCACGATCAGGTACACGCCGACACGCTGACTGGGCGCGCCTGGTCCCATGCGCATGGCAAACACCACATCAAACACCAAGAAATACGCCGCCACCATGAGCAGTGGCTGCACATAAGCCCATGCCAGGCCCGCTGCAGAGCCCGCGTATCGCGACGCCAATTCACGGCGCGTCATGACCCCCAGCAACGCGCGGGCGCTCCAAACACTGCGCAGATCTTCTAGGAAAATTTGCACAGCGCACGCCGGGTTTATGGCTTGACCGACTGGGTGACTGTATTGATAGCAGCGCTGTCAATCACAAATGAATTGCTCAATTTGTTGAGTTCGGTCTGGCGACCTTCTTTGAGCAAAGCGGTGGTGATTTCGTTGGCCAGCTGAGCGCGAACCGCCTCAAGCGGTAACTGCTTTTTTTCGCGACGTTCTTCAAGCCGGATGATGTGGTAGCCAAACCGGGTCAATACCGGCTCGCTCAACTGCCCGGGTTGGGTGAGCTTGGCCACAGCGACGTCAAATTCGGCCACCATTTTGCCGGCCGCAAAAAACCCCAGATCACCACCCTTGGGCGCACTGCCCGGGTCAATGGAGTTAGCCTTG
>JFJP01006072.1_pt1 | contig 13565 bp, 7 predicted proteins | sample 431651 | NCBI WGS metagenome assembly JFJP01 (sample SAMN02602958, study PRJNA72255) | Microbial mat metagenome, whole genome shotgun sequencing project. | biome: fresh water; feature: sink hole; material: water; isolation source: purple microbial (photo- and chemosynthetic) mats found in...
CCAGGGTGGCTGCACCCGAGTCAATTCGAAGCGCTAACGCAGTCAGATACGAATCGATCGGCTGGGCCAGCGTCAACACCTTGTAAAAATTGCTGATCGTTGTCTTGGTTGGAACTTTGGAGGTAGTAGCCATGCGCTCGAGTGTAGGACTGGCATGCGCCACCCCTAAGCTGAAAAAAGGCCCTGAATACCGATCATTAGACGTCTTGAAGGGGCCCCCGTGATCAGAACGTGTTCGCGCCGGTGCTACATTGTGAAAACAGCTCTCTTGTGGCCAACATGAACACAGACCCTGACCATTACGACACACCGTGGAAAGAAGCCGTTGAGCATTACTTTCCAGAATTCATGGCGTTCTACTTTCCGGCAGCCCACGCCCGCATCGACTGGGAACAAGGCTACACCTTTCTGGAGCAGGAACTGCAAGCCATCGCGCGCGATGCCGAACTAGGCAAGCGATACGTTGACAAACTGGTGCAAGTGCACCGCTTTGGCGGACAAGAAGACTGGATATACATCCACATTGAAGTCCAAGGTCGCGCTCAGACCGGCTTTGCCAAGCGTATGTTTGTCTATAACTACCGCATATTTGACCGCTACGACCGGCCGGTCGCCAGCATGGCTGTGCTGGCTGACGACAACGCCGGCTGGAACCCGCAGCAGTGGGGCTACGACGTTTTGGACTGCTACATGGGGATACGATTTCCAGCGGCCAAACTCACGGACTATGCAAACCGGCAACACACCCTTGCGGACGACCCCAATCCGTTCGCCCTTGTCACACTTGCGCACCTTCAAACCCAAGCCACCCGCAAAGACCCGCAGGCACGTTTTGATGCCAAGTGGACACTGGTCAAGCTCCTCTACAACCGGGGCTGGAGCAAACAGCGCATCATAGACCTCATATTCGTCATCGACTGGATGATGACACTGCCAGACCCCCTGAAAAAGCAGCTATGGCAGAATATTCAGCACCTTGAACAGGAGAAAAAGATGGCATACGTTTCAAGCTTTGAACAAATTGGCATTGAAATCGGCATGGAAAAAGGCATGGAAAAAGGCCGCCAGACCGGTGAAGCCCTGTCATTGCAGCGCCTGCTTACCAAGCGGTTTGGCCCCTTGTCATCGAGCATTCTGACGTCCATCGAATCTGCACCCAGCGCCGACATCGAAATTTGGTTTGACCGCGCCATCGATTCGCCCTCGCTGGCCGACGTGTTTGCCGTTCGTTAAATAGCGCGGCTTTGCGCCACAACTTGCTCTAACTTGAATCGAATTCACCCCAAAAGTATGAAGCCGTGCCGTCATTGCTAGGCCGAAGGCCGTGGGCATCCACGGAAGTCAAAACCATGGATTGCTTCGCTTTGTACGCAATGACGAGCGTGTCTCACGCTAAGCCTTGGGTGCATCCACCCGCCCCTCGGCAATATCCTTCAAATAAGCCACCTTCACCAGCGTCAGCGTGTTGCCCTCGCGCAGCAAAATCTCGTTTAAGAACAACAGTTGAAACGCCCTTGTCACCGTCTCGCGGCTGGCATTGATCATAATTGCAAGTTCCTGGTGCGTTGGCACCGGGTCAACCGTCATGACTCCGCCGGGCTGGCTTTGTGACAATTGCAACACCTGCGCGCACAGCCGCTGAAACGGATTGGCCAAGCTCAGCAACATGCGCTGCGCCATCACCGATCGCACCCGCTGTGCCAGCCGCGCCATCACAGTGCGCGCCAACTCCGGGTTGGACGAAATCAGCTCACGCGCCGCACGCGCCTCCAGAAAAGCCACCGTCGAACGCGCCGCTGCCATCACAAACTCAGAGCCCGGCTGCCCGTCCACCACCGACAACTCGCCAAAATAGTCGCCCGGGTCAACAAAATACAAACCCACGCTGCGCCCGTCCACCGTAAAATCCACCCCCTGCAGACGCCCGTCCACCAGAAAACCCAGCTCGTGCGACGCACTGTCTTTGGCCATCACCATCGCGCGGCGCGCATACGAGCGCAGGTTCATCTGCCCAGACAGCCCCTCCAGCGCCTCGCGCGGCAACGGTTGCAACAGGTGAAACTGCGTCAGTAATTGAAGCGAAACAGGCATGTAGCGCGAGTTTAGCGGCATGCCAAGCGCGGCAAACATGTGACCCGCGGCACAGAAACACCACCCCGGGCGTGCTAAATTGACCCCACTTTAAGAGGTAACCCATGAACACAGCGAACCCACTTGCCTGCATCGGCCACAGCCTGCTTGCCGCCGCGCTCTGCGCAATGGGCCTGTTGGCGCACGCCAGCAGCGTCACCCCCGGCGCCACTGACATCGTCGGTGAAGCCACCCTTGTCATCGGCTCAGCGCACGCCGTTGGTGCTGACGGCAATGCCCGCGCCATCGAACGCGGTGCCGTGATTCGCATCGGCGACCGCATCGAAACCGCCGCCGGCGGCCATGTTCACCTGCGCTTTATCGACGGCGCCCGCCTCAGCGTGCGCCCCTCCAGCCGACTTCAAGTAGAAAACTACAGCAAAACCGGCGACCTGCCTGCGCTGACTGCTATCAAATTCAAACTAGAAGAAGGGGTGGTGCGCTCCATCACCGGTGCCTGGGGCGAAGCCGCGCGCGAGCGTTTCCGGCTCAACACCCCGGTCGCCGCCATCGGCGTCAAAGGCACCGACTTCATCGTCAAATCAGACGCCAACAACACCCAGGCCACCGTCTATACCGGTGCCATCCTGCTCACCCCACTGGCGGGCGGCTGCCAGAGCAGCCTGGGTCCGTGCCTGAACGGCCACGAAAAACTGCTCTCTGACGACATGAAAGGCCAAATGCTCACCCTCAGCCGCCAGCAAAGCAGCCCGCAACTCGTCCCTGCGGTGGACCTGCTGGCGCAGCGCCGCAAACTGGCGGCTCCTGACGCCACCGCCACAGCCAAAGCCGATGCGCCCACCCGTGCGGAGCCAGGTGCCGACAAAATGGTCATTGGCGAAGGTCGGGTTGCTGACATCGTGGCTGTGGCCAACGCGCAACAACTTGCCTCGGCCCCGCCCCAACTGGTCTGGGCACGCCTGGCCGCCGTGGCCTCCGACGGCGACACCATCAGCCGCAGCTTTGCCCAGGCCAAAGAAAACAACCGCCAATCCGTTGCTGGCAACATCACCTTCACCCTCTATCGGCAAGCGACCGACAACGTCGCCAGCGTGCTCAACAGTGCTGACAGCAGCGCCAACTTTCGCCTGGGTGGCGGCACTGCCCAACTCGCCTGGACGACCCCCAACGGCCTGAGCACCTCAGAGGTCGCCTACGTCAACAGCGGCAACTTGCACGTTGACTTTGCGCGTGCCAACTACAGCACCCAGCTCAGCGTCTCCAGCAACCGCCTAGGCACCGACAGCCTCGTGTCTGCTGGCAGCATCCGGGCAGACGGCGTCATGACCTCGAATGCCGGCGACACCTACACCCACGGTGCGCTCAGCCTCGACGGGCGCGAAGCCGCCTACCTGTTTCAAAAATCTGTCGCCACAGGCCTGCTGACTGGCATCACCCAGTGGGGGCGCTGACAGGGCAGACACGCTGGCCTGGCTGGCTGGCGCGCTCGGGGGTGGCGCTGCCGGGGCTGGCCCTGGCCGCCCTGCTTTGGCTGCTGCTGCACTACAGCGCAGCACCCATGCTGGCGCAACTGCAAGACCGCGCGGGAGACCTGATCTGGCAACACGCCGCGCAGCGCCAGGACGAGCGCCGCCTGATCGTCATCGACATCGACGAAGCCAGCCTGCGCGAAGTTGGCCCCTGGCCTTGGCCGCGCGCCACCCAAGCCCGGCTCATGCAACAACTCGGCGCACTCGGCACCCGCCTGCAAATCTATGACATGGTGCTGCCCGACCCCCGGCCCGACGACGCCACCCTGCTGCGCAGCATCGACCAACAGCGCCCGGTGCTGGCCCAAGTATTTGCACTTGAGCAAGGCGGGCGCCCCTCTGTCGGACACCTCTCGGGCGCACTGCCCTGGGCCACCTGCCCGCCGCCCTTTGGCAGCGCCAGCGGCTACCTTGGCAACTTTGCCGCGCCAGGCCCAGGCCAGCGCACCGGCCACATCACCCCGCGCATCGCCGCCGACGGCGTCGTGCGCCACCAGCCGGCAGTGATCTGCTACCAAGGCCAATCCTACCCCGCACTCGGCCTGGCCGCCTACATGCAAGGCAGCGACGAAACACAGCTCGTGCTTGAACGCGGCAGCCACTGGCTCGACCCCGCCTGGAAACTCAGCGCCCCCAACCTGGCGCCCGGCACCATCCCGCTGGACGCACGTGGCGACCTGCGCGTGTCGTGGCGGCTGCACCCCGACAACTTCGTCAGCCTGTCGGCGGCCGACGTGCTGGCCGGGCGAGTGCCTGCCGGGCTGCTAAACAACGCCTGGACGCTGATCGGCAGCAGCGCCTTTGGCCTCAACGACACCATCGCCACCCCCTACGGCGGCGCGGGCGCAGGGCTGCAGGTGCACGCCCAAATCATCACCGCCCTGATCGACGGCCGCACCCCCTACACCCCCGTGGCCGAACCCCTGCTGCAAACCCTGGCCGCCGCACTTGGCGCACTGCTGCTGCTGCTGCTGATGCGCCCGAGCGCACGTGCTGTTGCATCGGGGCAACAGTTTCCGGCCTACCTGCTGCCACTTGTCGCCGGCCTCTGGTGCCTGCTGCTATGGGCCGCCAGCGCCGCGCTACTCATCCACAACGCCCTGTGGATTGGCTGGGTCAACCCCGCCCTCTATATATTAGTGGCCGGCTCGACGCTAGGCATCCTGACGCACGCCCAAAGCCGCCTTGACCGCAACCGCCTGTACGCCCACCTCTCCAGCTACCTGCCCGCGCCCGTGGCCGCCGCCCTGGCGCTGCAAGCCCCCTCAGACGCCATCAAAGCCAGCACCAACCAGGTCTCGGTGCTGTTTGCCGACATCCGCAACTTCTCAGCCTACTGCGAAGCCCGCCCCCCCGAAGAAGCCGCCGCCGTGCTGCACGCCTTCTTCACCACTGCCACCCCCATCGTCGAAGCCCACGGTGGCGTCATCGAAGCCTTTCAGGGCGACGCCATCCTCGCCGTCTGGAACGGCAACCCCACCCAGGCACCCGCCAGCGCCCACCCCGGCCACGCCCGGCGCGCGCTGCAAGCCGCCATCGAACTGCAAGCCGCCATGCACGGCGTGCTACCCGACCCGGCCCCGGCCGGGCTGGAGCCCCTGTCGCTGGGCATCGGCGTCGAAACCGGCCCCGCCATGGCTGGCAGCTTTGGCCTGGCCAGCCGTCGCACCCACATGGTCATGGGCCGCACCGTCACCATCGCCAGCCGCCTGGTCGAAATGACCGCCGAACTGGCCCACCCCATCCTGGTCGGCGAAGGCCTGGCAGCCCAAATCGGCGGCGAAGGCCTGCAATCCATGGGCACCTTCCTGCTCGAAGGCCTGCGCGTGCCGCACCACATCTATGCCCATCCACTCCATGTCAGCCACCTGCCCACCCCGCCGATGTGCTAAGGCCACGGCCCTGCTGCTGGCGCTGGCAGGCCTGAGCAGCCCCGCCGCAGCGCAAACTGCCCCCGTCGCAGACACCGTGCTGCCCACCCCCCTGGCCGACGCACCCAAAGCCCCCGACGTGCCGGATGCGGCCGAGCTGGCCGCGCTGGGCCAGATGCTCAACACCCAAGGCCAGTTTGACCTGGCGGCCGAGCACCTGGAGCGCGCCCTCATGCTCGACCCCGGCCGCAAAGACGCCCAGCTCAGCTACGCCATTGCCCTCACCGGCATGGGCGACCTGGCCTCGGCCCAGGCACTGCTGCAAGACCTGCTGGCCGACCCCGCCCTGCCAGGCGCGCTACGCCAGCACATTGACAAGCAGCTCGCCGCTGTGCAAGCCCTGCTGGCACCCGCGCTGGCAGGCAGCCCGTGGCAACGCCGCATGGCGCTGTCGGCCCGTGTGGGCTACGACAGCAACCTGCTGGGCTCGCCCGGGCTGGGCAGCCTGGCCCTCACGCTGGGCGGCCAAACCGTGCTGCTGCCGCTGGACGACAGCTACCTCGCCCAAGGCGGCGCCTATTTGCGCACCGACGCCCAGCTCAGCCTGCAGCACCGCCAACCCAACGCCACCCAGTGGGACATCATTGCCAGCCTGCGCCGGCGCCAAAGCCCCGGCACCAAGGCCGCTGGCGCCACCCAGCTTGACCTGCTGGCCGAGCACAGCGCCACCGCCCCGCAAGGCCACTACCTCAGCCTCAGTGCCAGCCGGCTGCAAGCCGAGTTGGGCATCCGCTACCAAACCCTTGGCCTGGCCGGCGGCTGGGCCATTGCCTGGCCAACCACGCTGGCGCAAGCCACCTGCCAAACCCGCCTGGGCGGGCAATGGCAAGCGCGCCGCTACCTCGACAACCCCCTGCTGTCTGGCAACTACACCGGATTGGCCGCCTTTGTTGCGTGCGCACAATATTCTGGACTGCAATGGTTGTGGGCCCTGAAAGCCGGCCACGACGCCGCGCAAAGCCCCCAGCGCCCAGGCGGCAACCAAACATCGGCCAGCCTGCAATTTGCCGCCCAGCAGCCGCTGGCCGCCTGGTCAGCACAACCCTGGCTGCAGCGCAGCAAGCTGCTGCTGGAGCTAGAGCGCAGCCAGCAGCACGACGCCACCCGCTACAGCGCCATCATTGCCAACGGCGCCACCCGCAGCGTGGCGCGCTGGAGCGCCCGGCTTGAATGGCAATACCAGCCCGGCACCACCACCCAATGGGTGCTGGGTGCCGAGCAAACCCACCAGCGCAGCAACCTGCCCCTGTTTGGCATGCGCAACTGGGGTGCCTACAGCGCCGTGCGTGTGCAGTGGTAGCCCCAAAGCGTCCAAAAAGTGTGTCAAAAACAACACAAACCACCCCCCAACAGCAAAAACATGTGACGCCCGTCACCAGTTGCAGGGCAGGGTGGCCGCTACACTGCGTCTCAAGTAGGCGAAAGGGCGCCTGTTACCAGATGCTTCCAAATGAAACTCTGTGTAATAATGCCCCCGCAAACTTGTGATGGGTAGGCCTAACCAGTTGCAGCCGTGTCAAAAGCGTGCAAGTAGTTAGTTTTTAGTTCGTAACTTGTTTCATTTCTAAACTTTCTAAGGAAGATCACACAATGGCATCTCAACTCACCGGCGCCACCAAGACCGTTATTGGCATGTACCAGGCCCTGTTCGGCATGGCACCCAGCAACGCTCTGTTGACCGCATACACCGCACAGGCCACCGCAAACCCCACAGAATTTGCCAAGAGCCTGGCTTCGACCTTCACGTTTAACGACGCGATGGCCGCAACAGTGCTCACCAACCTGAAGATCACAGCCACCACAGTGACCGCTGCTGGCTCTTACGACGCTCTCTTGGCCGCGTTGAAGACAGCGTTTGCTGCCCCGCAATACGCAGGCCTGCAATATCAAATCGTGCTGAACCTGGCCAACATCCTGTCGGGCCTGGAAGCTGATGCAACCTATGGCGCTGCTGCTGCTGCTTTCAACGCTCAATCCCTGGCTGACTTCACCTACTCCAGCAATGTCGCCAACACCGTGCCCGGCACGCCCACCGCAGGCAGCGGCAACACCGGCAACGAAGCTGGTGCCAGCCTGGTGCTGACCACCGGCATCGACCAATTGACCGGGTCCGCTGCTGCTGACTTCTTCCGCGGCGTCGCTGGTAAGACTGAAGGCAACCAAGACCAGTCCACCCTGAACTCGACCGACATTCTGGACGGCGGCGCTGGCGCTGACACACTGATCGTCAACATGACCGGCGGCCTGTATCAAGGCGGCGCACGCATCAAGGCGATCGAAACGCTGCAGATCGGTACCAATCTGGTGAACGTCGCAACCGTTTTTGACTACAACGTCAATGCTGGTTTCAACGAAATCAGCAGCACGCTCACCGTCGTGGCTGACCAGATCAACAATCTTGAAACTCTGACTATCAACAATGTGTTGAAGACAGATACCGACCTTGACGGCACTCGTGAGACCCTGCCTGACCTGTCTTGGCAAAATGACAGCAACACCGCTCTTGCTGGTGTTGTTCAGTACAACTATCGTGCAGCCGAGGTGGTTGGTGCGACGACCCAAGACATTGAGTTGAGCAATGTTCACAACGGTGATCTCGACATTGGTGGTGGCGTCGAGACCTTCAATGTGTTTAGCGTGGGTTCTCAAAACACATTGCGTTCCGAAACCAATCCCGCAACCGGCAATGACAACGCCGACTTGTCTTCTGGTGGCAGCTTGACCACTGTCAACATCACCGCTACGACCGAATTTGGTAGCAAAGCTGGCATCTTGGCAAACGGTTTCACTGATCGCCGAGTCGGCTCTGACGAAGGCATCGGTGCTGATGGGTCTGCAGCAGACGTAAACGGCACATCCAACCTCGTTTCGGTAGAAGACAACGTCACGACCGTCAACGCCGCTGACTCCACAGCCGCCGTCAACATCCGTTTTGTGAAAGACGGAGCGGTAGGTCGCAATGTTGTTTTCACCGGTGGTGCTGGCAACGACTATGTCGAATTTGAACTTGGCAACATCAACGCAAACGGCGGTGCTGGCGAAGACACCTTCTCGTTCATCAACCCTGATGCGAACAGCACGCTCGGTGAAAGTGACACCATCGTTGGTGGTGACGGGGCTGACACGATCCAGATCGGTCTGAATGGCGCGTTGACTTATAACGTCTCTGAAACCGAACTGCGCAACAAGTCGAGCGTTGGCACACTTGACCTGCGTGGCGCTATCACCAACCTGACCTTGTCGTCTGACTTTGTCAGCAAGGCTGACACGGCTGACACCATCAACGTGTTCACCAACAAGATCGTGCAAACCAGCGTCACCAACGCAGCCAATGGCTCGTCCACCACGCCGTTGGCCAATTTTGATACCGAAGACGTCTCGACTCACACCGTCAACCTGACCATGTTGTCGAGCAACCAAACTGTCAATTTTGTGGGTGGCTCTGGCTCTGACCGCATCATCTTGAGCGACGCAACCTTTAACGTGCTGAAGAACATCGACGGTGGCAACTACACTGAAGGTGTCACTGGTTCAAATTTTGCTGCTGGCAGCACTCGCTTTGACACCATCACTTTGGTGACCAATGGCGAAAACGTGGTGATCGACAACAACGATCTGTCAAATGTGAAAGACATTGAAGGCTTTGTGCTGACCAAAAACAGTGCTGCAGCCAACTACAACATCACCTTGACACAGGCGTTCGTCAACAACAACACCGAGTCGATCAACAACCTCACCAACACCGGTATCAATGACACCGTGTTCTCGATTGGTACCGCGCGCGCAGCCAACAACAGCGCCCTGGCTGGTGCCGGCGACACTGTGACCATTGATGTTCGTGATCTGCTGAACACCGCCAATACCGCCAAGGCCGCCGGCTTCACCCGCAACATCGACGTGACCTCGTTGGTCAACGCTGGTGTCACGCTGGTGTTTATCGGCAATGACGGCGCTGTGGTGCCGAACGCAACCGTGTTGGCATTGTTGCAAGTGGCAGATGCAGTTGCACTGGCTGACGTGATTGGTGCCTCGGCGGCTATCCCGGCTGGGAACATTGGCGTTTCTTACACGTCCGGCATTGGCGCACAAGCTACTTTGGGTACGAACTTCAACGACACCTTCACGCTGTCCCAGGGCGACACTGTCACCGCTGGCGCCGGTACCGACACTGTGACCTTCCAGAACGGCGGCGGCGCTGCTCAGGTCACATTGGGTGGCGCTACAGGCACTGGTGCTGATACAGTTAATCTGAATAGCACAACGGGTCCCACAGGCGACATTACGATGTCCTCTGGCGGTACCATCAACGTGGCTGCCGACTTGGGCGGTTCGGGTGTTGGTTACAACTTTGAAACCAACGCCGTAGGTAACGACTGGTTGTTCGGCGCTGCACCGGTCACCATCAATATTTCTGTGGATCAAGTGGGTGGTGCAACGACACTGCCCACCACCGATGGCGGTAGCACAGTGTCCACGTCGGTCACCACAGGTCGCGGCGACTTTACGCTGGGTGCTGGTGGCCAAACGTTCACGGGTGCTGCTGGTGCCAGCACGGCTGGCTATGCTGTGACTGATAACGCAGGTAGTGACACAGTGACCTTCACCAACGCCAACGCCAACACTTACAACAAAGTGGTGGGCGGCGGTATCGACTCTGTCACTTTCAACGCTGCCAACGGTGTTCAGGATACTTTGTCGTTCTCTTCGGCTGTTGCCGGTGCGGGTAGTTTTGGTGTAGTGGCGGGCAAGACCGCATCCTGCTTGACGCCGATCAAACCACGGCTGCTACCGCTACCGGCGCCAATGCCGTTGTGCAGAACGTCACTGCTGCGGGCGCAATCACTTTCAACACCGCTGCCAACGACGTGCTGGAACTCGACTTTGACGCTGGTGGTGTGAACCTTGTGCTGGCAGGTGTGACCGACGGAACAGCGCTGCTGGCAGCTTTGGGTGGCACGCTGGATGTTACGGCTACCACAAACGCTGGCTATATCGTTGCCTATGACAATGGCAGTGCTTATGTTTATGCTGTTACAGAAGGTGTCGATGCTGGTGTAGCAGTTGCTGCAGCCGACATCGCTCTGATCGGTGTCCTGAACTCTGTTGCAGTGGGTACAATCAACAACACCATCAATAATCTGGTGTTTGGCGCCTGATCGTTTTGCTTGCCATTCGGCGGTTTTTGCCGCCGAATGGCTCCAAGCTCAACAAACCCCTGTTCGCAGGGGTTTTTTTTTGGAGTGTGCGTGAAAAAGTTCCCAAAAGCGGGATTGCACCGCCCCAGCGGGCCAGATGTGGCGTATGGGCGTCGCTTTGCACAGGCTCAGATGGATGCCCGCAACGGGCGTGGCCATGCTCTGGCTGACTTGTGTCAGGCACGGGTGCGTACCCACCTCAAAGACGAGGTGGCATGGAGTGAAGGGGTGCGGGCGTTGATGCTGCTGGGTCAACTTGACGCCGCCAAGCGGTTTGCTGCCCAAGGCTTCAGGCAAGTACCACAGTGCTTCGCCCTATACATCAACGCCACCGATCTGTTCATCAAACGAGGCGAATTTTTGTCCGCTTTGAATTGTGCAAAGCGGGCCACCGAACTGCGTCCCGACGATTTCCATGCGTGGCTGAATCGTTCGGCAGCACACTACTACCTCAAGCAGCCACTTGAAACAGAAGCGGCGGCGCGTCGTGCCATTGAGCTAAAGCCCGACGTGGATTCGGCCTGGTGCAATCTGGGCAATGGCTTGAAGGACCAGGGCCGAGTCAAGGAGGCGCTGGATGCCTATCGCCAAGGCCATCAATTGGCACCGCAGCTCGAGATGCATTTTGACAATATTTTATTGGCGCTGCTCTATGACGAGAGCGCCACGACACGCGACATTGTGCAATGGGCGCACCGTTATCATGATGGCATTGAGATGCCGATAGCCGGGTGCGTGCATGACTTGCTGCCTACGGCTTCGCGCAAAGCCAGTGGTTCAAAGTTGCGGGTTGCGTTTGTTTCGCCAGATATTTCGGACCATTCAGTCATGTATTTCTTGGAGCCGCTGGTTGCACGCCTGGACCGGTCGCGTTTTGAGGTCTGGCTGATTGCTATGCGTGGCAATAGCGATGCGGTGACGCAACGGGCCATGCGCCTGTGCGATCGTTTCGAGGTGGTGGCGCACCTAAAAGACGAGCAATTGGCCCGCCGAATTCGGCAGTGGGAACTGGATGTTGCTATTGATCCAGCAGGGCACACCGACAAGAATGCCTTGGTGGCGTTTGCGTACCGCGTTGCACCCGTACAAGTTTCATGGCTTGGCTATCCAGCTACCACGGGCTTGCACGCAATGGATTGGCGGCTCACCGATGCCGTTGCCGACGTCGAGCAAGCTGTTATGCAAAAGCGAGGGCTGGCCGCTTGGAATGAGCCGCCTCTCGCTGAACAATACACCGAAGCATTATGTTTTTTGCCGGAGACATTCTGTGTGTACCGGCCCTGCATTCGCCGCCCGTTGCAACGTTACCATTGGGACTACGCGCCCCGGCCGACACCTGCGTTGAAACGGGGCTTTGTCACGTTTGGTTGCTGCAACAACTTGGCCAAGGTGTCTGATTTAGCCTTGCGTTTATGGGGGCGTATTTTGCAGTCCGTGCCAGCAAGTCGAATCCTGATCGAAGGTTCGGGCTTGGGTGTGCAACAGCAGCGAGACTCTTTTCTTGCACGTTTGTCTCGCCTTGGTCTTGACCCCGAGCGGTTTGAGTTGGTGAGCCGAGAAACAAAAAATCAGTACCTGATTTATCACCAAATTGATATTGCGCTGGACCCTTTTCCCCTGACAGGCGGCACCACCAGTTTTGACGTGCTGTGGTTTGGCGTGCCACTGGTGTCGATGGAAGGCGTGAACTTTCGCTCGCGTCTGTCTGCGACGCTGCTGGAACATGCTTCTTTGCAAAGCTGGCTGGCAAAGGACGAAGACAGTTATTTGGAAATTGCTGTCGGTCTGGCACAAAACATTGCCGCTTTGAATCGCATCCGGCTAGGCTTACGCGATCGGATTGAGCAGACACCGCTTTGTAATGAGGCACGATTTGCGGGTGCTTTTGGCGCAGCGCTGGAACGCGTGTGGTCTTTACATACGCTGGGTGAGCCAACACGCTCAATGGCGGTGCATGAACTTGATGAATGTGAACCAACGGTGGCCTTGCAAATGGGTGTGCGCCAAGCCCTTGCAGAAGCGCATGATCAGTTGGGGACGGCTTTACAAGCAGCACGGGCAACCCAACCTGGGCCCATCGGCGTCCTGCACGCTGAATGGCAACCGGTGCTGGATCAAGCCATTCGCATTCTTGAGACAGTGCCCAACGACTACTACGCACTAGTGGCGCTGGCTGAAACCGAGGATGCGCACCACGCTTGGCGCATGGCAGTGGGCTATTGGCGCGCCGCTTGGCGAAGTGCCATTCAGATTGGTTTGCCGCAAAACGTGCAGGTTGCGGCGTTGGAGTCTGCTTTTGAGGCATTGGGTAAGGGCAAGCAGCTTGACGCTATTCTTGAATTGGCGCAGTTGGTTTTCCTGGAGGCCCCTGAATTAGGTTTGCCATGGCGCTACCAGGCGCGAGCGCTTGCGACACAGGGGGACTGGGCGGCTGCGCTGGCCGCTGCATTGGCTGCGTTGCGTCTTGATCCTGCTGATGCCGCAAGCTACGGACTGCTCAACACCATCGCAGAGAAGACCAGAAGCTGGCACAAAGCTGTGCCGGCAGCGCAGCAGCGAGTCAAGCTTTGGCCGCAAAATGCGCGGGCCTGGTCAGACTATGCAGCGTTGTTGTACGCATGTGGCCAACCTGAAGAGGCGCTCGCTGCTGCGATGCACGCTACCGAGCTTGATCCATACTCAGCATCGGCATGGAATGCTTTAGGCATGGCTCAGCGCGAGCTTATGAACCCGGCAGAAGCCTGCGCGGCGTTCCGGCGCGCGGCTGATCTCGATCCACACATGCATTGTGCACATGCCAATGCGCTCCTGGCCGCACA
>JFJP01012349.1_pt1 | contig 13565 bp, 13 predicted proteins | sample 431651 | NCBI WGS metagenome assembly JFJP01 (sample SAMN02602958, study PRJNA72255) | Microbial mat metagenome, whole genome shotgun sequencing project. | biome: fresh water; feature: sink hole; material: water; isolation source: purple microbial (photo- and chemosynthetic) mats found in...
TCCAATGAACGCGATTCCCAGTCCCTGCCAGAGGATTGGTATGAATAGAGTCTGGAGCATGGCGGTTGCCAGAGCTTTGGCGGAATCCAGCAAGAGGGCGGGGAGAAAGGATGGCATCCTGCTCGCGAGGAGTTCCTGAAATATCGTGCCAAATACCGAAACGCCGATTAGCCCCAGAAACGCTGTCACTCCGCCCGTGATGAACAGCGGAACACCCCACCAGTTCAGCCAACTCTTGAGCGAGTTGACGGTGACGATGGTCATCAAAAGCAAAAACACCAGCGGAAGAATCGGACTTAATCGCATGATCATTCGTACAGTCTGCAATTTTTGGCGCGGATCATTTTGCGGCGGCGCGCTGAGCAGGGTCAACTGGTCTGGGATTGCCAATGTGGCAGCCTGCATTTGCCCTTGAATTATGGGCGTCAGCAGCGGAATTAACTCGGCAGGCGGATTGCAGAATTGAATCTCGCTGTTGTTGAAGAGGTTCATGGTCGCTTGTGCGATCTGCTCCAGTGTGCAAGCGGGCTGTGTGCTCAACAACGTGTAAACCGCCTGCACACCCGTGTCACTGACCATGCTGGCTTTGAATGGCGTAAGCGAGATTTGATCGAATTCAAAGTTTCGTCGCCAAGTGTTTTGAGAGTCTCCTGTGGCAGCATGGCGCGGAAATATCCCTCCCACGCCTCCTGACTCATGCCGCGCATCACAACGGGCAACTGGCTAGCGTCGGTGGTCGAGGAGAACATGGCTTTCGCCATGTCTGCGGGAAGTTTGTTATAAAAATCCGCGCGGGCAAAAGCCTTTTGGTAGGTCTCGATGGTGAATGCCCGTCGGTCAAAGTTGAAGAAGATCAGCGCGGGCACAGCCGTCAGCACGAAGAGCACAGCAAAGACAATCCCTAAGAATTTTTTGATTGAATCCATTTTGTCTCGAAAAAATTAACCACGAAGGGTCACGAAGTATCACAAAGGTTAGGGATTTCCTTCGTGTTCCTTTGTGCCCTTTGTGGTTGAAATCTATGCTGTCAAAATCTCGATGTAATCCTGCGTCACAACTTCCGCATCTCCAACGCCGAGCAGATTCAGCAACTCTTTGACCAACTCCGCTTTCAGGTCGGCGTCTTTGCGGCTCCAGGTGCGGCTCTTGATCTCGAGGAAATGCCGCATGTCTGGCTGTTTCATATGGTATGTCTGGCTGTTTCATATGGTCAAGATTTACAAAGAACTCAGTCTCTTTATAGCTAATGTGCCAGCGCAAGCGGTCTTTTTCAATCGGGATGACCTGCGTGGGTTTGAAGTATTCACGATAGAAACGCGAGGTATGCACGGCGGGCGCAAGGAAGCGGCTGCGCGAGAGCAGCACATCGCGCCCAATTTCGCCTTCGCGCTGCTGTCCCAGCAGGGTCAGGCGTGATCGCACGTTTTGAACCTCTCCCTTTTCGTTGATCAAATTATCCTCGCGGAAGCGCAGCCGTCCCTGGGTTGGCTCTGCGAACATGTGATATTCATCATATTGATGATAATGCTTGTGCGCGTTGATCTCAATCTCAGGGTGTTTCATTTTCTGGACGAGTTGGTCTGGTTCTGTCACCTTGACCTTGACCTGCACCTCGAACGATTCCTGCTCCATCGAGCCGCCCAGCGCGATCAACTTGGAAAGCACAGACTGCTCGCGTTCGATCAGGAAGGCATCTATCTTCTGTGCCACTTCACGGGCTTGCCTGAGCAGGTCGGCTTCGTTAAGGGTGAGAAGTTCATGCGCGCGCATTAACCATTTGCCGTTGACCATCACATCGGTCACATCTGTGGATTTGGCAGCGAAGACCAATTGAGCATACGCGCCATTCGGGTTGCGGCGGAATCGCGGTGAGTTGTGGACGGGGGAGGTGTCCACCAAAATTAGGTCGGCGCGTTTGCCCACTTCGAGTGAGCCTGTGATGTCGCCCATGTGCAGGGCTTGCGCGCCCATGCGGGTTGCCATCAACAAGGCTGTCGCCGCAGGGACAGCCGTCGGGTCATTGCTGGAGGCTTTTGCCACAAAGGAGGCGAGGCGCACTTCCTCAAACATATCGAGATCATTGTTAGAGGCGGGACCATCAGTGCCGATGCCCACGTTCAGCCCGTTGTCGAGCATTTTTTGAATGGGGGCAAAGCCCGAAGCCAGTTTCAGGTTGGATGATGGGTTGTGCGCCACGCCTGCATTGACATGCTGTAGGGTTTTGATTTCGCCAATATCCACATGGACGCAGTGTGCGGCAATAACTTTTGCTTCCAACACGCCCTGCTTTTTGACGTACGGCACAACGGGCATGCCCTGTTCCTCGCGCATGGTTTCCACTTCAAACGCTGTTTCGGAGATGTGAATGTGCAAAGGCACATCGAATTCCTTGGCAATGTCAGCGCAGGCGCGCAGGATTTCTGGCGTGGTCGAATAGGGTGCGTGCGGCGCAATGGCGGGGATAATCAGCGGATGTCCCTTCCACTTTTTGATGAATTCGCGCGCATAGGCAAGTGATACTTCAAAAGAGGCGGCGTCTGGCGCGGGGTATTTCATAATGCTTTGCCCGCAGACGGCGCGCATGCCCGCATCGGCGGTGGCTTGGGCAATGTCGTCTTCAAAGAAGTACATGTCGTTGAAGGTGGTCACGCCGCTGCGGATTTGTTCGGCACAGGCGAGCTGGGTTCCCAGCCGCACAAATTCGGGGGTGACGAACTCGCGCTCGACGGGCAGCATGTAGCCCATCAGCCAGACATCGAGTCGCAGGTCATCTTCGAGTCCGCGCAGCAGGGTCATGGGCACATGCGTGTGCGCGTTGACGATGCCAGGCATCAGCACCTTGTTGCCGCAATCAATGGTTTCATCTGCCATATATTCTTTGATGATCTCGGCTTCGGGTCCTATCGCCACGATCACATCATCTTTGACGGCAACTGCGCCGGGGTCATATTGATTCATTTTGCCGTCCATGGTGAGGACAATGGCATTGGTGAGAAGGGTGTTTACTTTTTGTGTCATTCAATCTCCTTTTTTGGAAACAGGCGGCAATGAAATGCCGCCTGTTGATTTTTGTATCTCGGATATATTTTTACAGTTCTGAAAGAAGTTTATGGACTTCCTCCAAAAAGAACTTCGCTTTTTCAATTGCCTGTGTGGAATCTTGTGATATATAAGTTTGCCCTGGCGTCAAATCAGGCAGTCCATTTGGGTAACGTGTCGGGATGTAAAATTTATCCAAGTGTGCCGCGTTTGTAAGCCAGTTGTCCATGTTCGGAAGCATTTCCTGTTGGGGAAATTGCATGACCAGTTTTTGGATCGAATGTCCCCATGGGTCTCCGTCAATTGCAAACCAGAGCGCCTTCATTGCCTTTTCAGCGCTTTGCTGGGATAGAAAACAGGCATGTGAAAATTTTAATGCATCATGCAATGATTGCGCCGCTTCAATGTCGTCCTGTGCAGTGCGCCACCAGCGGTCTGCCTCGTATCTGGCGCTAGATTGACTCATATAAAACCTTTCCTTCCTTCATTGCCTGCATAATAAAAGGTCTTGCTGATATTTTTGCCAGTTCTTCAGGGGTGTAAATCAAAAGGTCAACGTCCCATTCCGGGAGGGCGCGGCAAAATGCCGAAAGTATTCCATCGTATCGGTCAAGGAAACGAAGCGTGGTATTTTGAACGATAATGATGTCAATATCGCTGTGACGTGATGCTTCATTTCGCGCAAGCGAGCCGAACAAAACGGCTTTTTCAACCTTGTACTTTTTGCAAATGGGAAGGAGTTTTTCCTTTAAAGCATTGATTTCGATCATATTTTCTTTCCTGAAAATATTATAGCATGGGAGGCTATTTTTCCCAGTTCAACAGCACGTCCAACGCTTTCAGATTTCTTTTGAAATCCGTTTTGGTATGGGTCGAGAGTTCCATATCTACTGAAACCGCGCCGCGTTCCACGGCGTAATCTGCGAGGGTGCCTGTGAAGATGCAGCCCGTATCCAGCGGCGGGAATGAATAGTCGGTTACATCTGCAAGTTTTTTGGCAAATGCGATTGAATTTTTCTCCCACGGTTCGCCGCCGGGGAAGACGCCGAGCGCGGCGCTGTGATAACTGATGAGTGCTTCAACCTGGTGGGTTTGAAGAAAAGCTGTCAGCGCCCGCGTCTCTGGTTCGGAGCCGGGACCAGTCCCACCCGTGGTCGGTCCGTAATCCCAGCAGCCGTCACGATCCCATTCTGCCGCCCAGTTGGTGGGGAAGTTGCGGTTCAAGTCTACACCGTGATCGTTCACTCGTCCATCGTAGCCGTGATCGCGCGCGTCGCCGTCGGGGTTCAAGTTTCGCAGAATGTAAAGTGTCACATCACTGGGAATAATGTCTGGGTTTTCGTAAATATAGGTGATGAGTTCATCGGCAAGTGCGATGGTGTTCCATTCGTAACCGCCGTGAATACCCGCCACGATCATGCGCTGCTTTGAGCCGTTGCCAAAGGTGTACACTTCAAGCGGTCTGCCTGAAACAGAATACCCGATGATTGTGGGCTTTGTTCCTGTTCCATTTGCCAGAACAAAGGGGGTTGGGGTTTGCACCACAATCAGCGTTGACAACGGGTTTGGGGTCACAGTCGGTAAATAAAGCGATTGCGAGTTTGGGTCAGGTGTGTAGGTTGCGGGAAGGGCGGCTGTGGCAATCAGTTGGGATGCGGATGTTTCACCTGGCGCCGCCGAGACGGGATGCAATGCCAGATAGGCAATGGCTACAAGCGCAATGCCAGCCAGCCCCAAAAGATTCAAGCCCCAAGCCAGCGTAACCCAGATCGATTCCTTCTTTTTGTGCGGCGCGGACATTATCCCAATTCCTCAAGCGTGGTGCGCAACCAGTTCAAAGCCAGGTTTGTTGCCCAGCGCGGCAGACTGCGCGGCGGTCCGCCGTAGATGATGCGGTGAGTCTGTTCGCCTGTCGGCAGAATCATCACCATGTCGGCTGCTCGTTCTTCGAGATATGCCACGACGCCCAGAGCGGCTTCGGCTTGCGAGTCGGCTTGGGCGGCGCGTAAGGCTTGGGTCAGCAAATCAACTGTCAGACTTCGCCCTGAGCCTGTCGAAGGGTTGGGAAGAGAAGCCGTGTGGGGAAGGCTCCGCGCCAGACTCCCACCCAAACCCGATTCGATGGCAACCAGTTTCCAGCCGCGTTTGGCAATCAAATCCAAAACGACATTTTCCAATTTGTCTTCGTCCACGCCAAAGACCACGGAGCCGAGTCTTTCGCGTACCTGCGCTTCAACTTCCGCGATCATTGCGTTGGCTTCGCTTTCGCTTTTTGCTTTCGCGGCAATGCGAATGTCCACTACGCCTGTGTGCGCGGCAAGCCCTACGGTGGGGTTGCTCAGTTTTTCGAGGTCGGCAATTTTTTCGTCTATTGCGCCTTCGCCGAGTCCCGAACAATGAATGACGCGCACTTTGATGATTTCGTTTAAGTTGAAACGTTTTTGCAGGTAGGGGATGATGGATTCGTGTAAAACATATTCCATCTCGTTTGGCACGCCAGGCAGGGAGATGACCGCGTTGCGCTCGGTCTCTACAATAAAACATGGCGCGGTGCCGACGGGGTTGGGAATACCAAGCGCACCCTGCGGTACATACGCCTGCCGCTTTTGATTTTCGGATGGCGCGCGCCCGTAGCGGGCGATGGTTGCGACCACCTGCTGCCACAGGTCTTCGCGGAATTCTGTTTGTACGCCTGCGGCTTTTGCCACGGCTTCGCGGGTGGGGTCGTCAATTGTGGGTCCCAACCCGCCTGTGGTGATGACAATGTCGGCATGTTTCATTGATTCGCGGATGGCGCTGGCAATGCGTTCTTCGTTGTCTCCGATGGTGATGGTGCGGTATAAGTCTACGCCTAGTCCGCGTAAGTTTTTTGCGAGGTATCGTGTGTTGGTGTCTACGATCTCGCCGAGTAATATTTCTGTTCCAATGGTGATGATTTCTGCTGAGGTCATATTTTTCCTAACCATTAATTTTATTTTTCAGGCGGCTTAATTACACCACATTGTACACTTGAATCAAGTGAGTCTCTTTGAGATCGGTAATTCCAAATCTGGGAACAATAACCCCGCTGTTGATTTATCCTGCGGGCACGAGGTCACGGATGTTCACTCACGGATTTCTTTTTATTTCAATCCGCGCAAATCTGTGTAAATTCGTGGCAAAAGGTTTTAGGTTTGGAATTGCAACTTTGAGATGTTTGATGTTAATTACTGGATTTTTTAGCGGATCAGGCTGTTTACTTTGGTTATTCCGACCGATTTCGGAATTATATTAAAACTAACCTATTGACACCCTGCCTACCCCCTGATAGAATTTTTTTATCGTAGCACATACCCTGAAGGAGAGGCTATCTCATGTCCAGTAATTCAAAACTTTTACTTATCTACCTTTTTCAGATCATTCCTCTGTTGATCTTCCCGCTCGAAACTTTGAAGTCGGGGTTGGTTCTTGTTGGCATTATGGTGGTTGTGTTTGCCTTGCTTGGCTATGGCTTGTGGCGTGGGCGCAATTGGGCGCTTTCGCTCAGTTTAACCATGCAGGGTTTCAACGTGATTGTCCGCTTGTTGATGTTGTTCCCGAATGCGCTGATGAGGTTGTCTGATGGGTCTTTTGTCTTTGACCTCTCATATATCGCGCTTGGTGTTGCCTCAATCGGGTTGTCGCTGTTTTTCCTTCTTCGCCTCGATCGTCCTGATGTGCGTTCAACGATTGTTGCGTAAATGCAATAGGGTTAATATTTTAAAGGCGCTGGCTGCGTTTTTTGCAGCCGGCGCCTTTTGTTTATGTCGGGGTGTTTATTTAATTACGGATGCTACGCACCGTCCCGAAGGTTTGGTCTGCAAAGGCTTGATTTACAGGAACCTTCGAGATGTTCTGCGTAAGGTTAGTTAATTAATGCCCGCCGAGGTAAGCTTTGATGACTTGCGGGTCATTCAATAGGTCGTTTGAATTTCCTTCTGCAACGATCTTTCCAGTTTCCAGCACATACCCACGGTGGGCGACTGAGAGCGCCATTTGGGCATTTTGCTCGACGAGCAGGATGCTTGTCCCTTGGGCGTTGATGTCCTGGATAATATTGAAGATTTCCTCAACCAGGATCGGGGATAAACCCATCGAGGGTTCATCCAGTAAAAGCAGGGCAGGCTGGGACATTAGGGCGCGTCCCATTGCCAGCATTTGCTGCTCTCCGCCTGAAAGCGTGCCGCCGAGTTGTTTTTGGCGTTCCTTTAAGCGCGGGAATCTTTTGAAGACATTTTCCAGATTGTTGCGGATTTCTTCCTGGTTCGAGCGGGTGAATGCTCCCATCTCCAGGTTTTCCAATACTGTCAGCGGGGCAAAGATTTTTCTGCCTTCAGGCGATTGTGAAATTCCCATTCGGACGATCTCTTCTGCGGGGGTAAGGCTGATTTCTTTGCCCCGCAGGTGGATGCTCCCTGAGCGTGCGCGAAGCAGTCCTGAGATTGTGCTAAGGGTTGTGGATTTTCCCGCGCCGTTGGCGCCGATTAGGGTGACGATCTCTCCCTTTTCGAGATTAAAGGAAATTCCTTGAAGCGCGTGAATTGCGCCGTAGTAAACATTGAGGTCTTTAACTTCAATCAACATGGCTGCGTTTTCCACTTAGTTTTTGTGCCAGGGCTGCTGCGCCGCGGCCGAGGTAGGCTTCGACCACTTTTGGATCGGCTTGAATTTCTTCCGGCGTGCCGCGGGCAATGACTTCACCGAAATCCATCACGGTGATTCGTTCGCAGACGCCCATCACCACCCGCATTTGGTGTTCGATCAGTAGGATGGTCAGGTTGAACTTGTCGCGAATGAAGTGGATCAATTCCATTAGGGCGATGATCTCTTTGGAGTTCATGCCGGCCGCCGGCTCATCCAGCAGCAGTAATTTCGGATTAGCCGCCAAGGCGCGCGCAATTTCCAGCCGCCGTTGTTCGCCGTAAGGCAGGTTCTTGGCAATCTCACCTTGACGATCTTGCAGGTTGAACACGCCTAGGAAATCTTGCGCCTGCTCGGTCAGTTCTTTCTCTTTTTGGAAGAAGCGTGGTGTACGCAAAATGGCGTCTGTCAGGCTATAACCGGCGTGGGCATGATAAGCAATCCGTACGTTATCCAGCACGGTCAGGTTGGGGAAAAGGCGGATGTTTTGGAAGGTGCGCGCTATTCCCAGGTGGGTGATGTCGAAGGGGGGCATGCCAACCAGGTCGGTGGAATCAAAATGAATGGAGCCGCTTGTGGCGACATAGATACCAGTGATCAGATTGAAAGCGGTTGTTTTGCCGGCGCCGTTGGGTCCAATTAATCCAGCCAGTTCACCTTTTTGGATGGTGAGATTCAAGTCTTTCACAGCCCGCAGACCACCAAAATTTTTGTTCAGTCCGACAATTTCAAGCAAGGGAGCGGTTGGGGTGGTTTTTGCGGTCATTGCTTCACCTCGTCGGTGGTTTTTTCCGTTTTCTTTAGCGGCGGGAGCAGTTGTTTAAGGAAGGGTACTTCGAAGCCGCCAAACAATCCCTTGGGTCGCAGCAACATCATAATCAGCAGTAATACTGGATAGACCACGAAGCGCCAAGTCTCGAAACCTTGTGGCAGCCACAGGCGCAAAAAACCTTCCAGCACCAGCGCCCAGGCAAATGCGGCAAATACGGTGCCTGTTACACTTCCCAGACCACCGAATACGATGATGATCATTGGGTCAAAGGATTTGATGAAATTGAATGTGTTCGGGTGCAGGAAGCCGTTGATGTGAGCATACAAAGCGCCGGCTATGCCAGCAAAAAAACTACCCAATACAAATGTTAGGATTTTTTGCTGGGCAACGTCAATGCCCATTGCCTTACTGGCGATTTCATCTTCACGCACCGAGATAATTGCGCGCCCATTGCTGGAGTGTAATAAATTACGTGTGATGATTAGGGTGGCTAGCAGGAAGATCGAAACCCATAACCAGGATGTGATATTGGGAATGCCTATCATGCCGCGCGCGCCCTTCATTTCTGTGAACCCCAGCAGTGTGTCCGAGTTGTCCAGTAGCACTTTTATGATAATGGTGAAACCCAGCGTGGCGATGCCGAAATAGTCAGAGCCCAGGGTCAGGACGGGCCAGCCGAAGATGTAACTCACCTCAGCGGCGATCAGACCTCCCAACAGTACAGCCAGGAAGAAGATGATCTGTAAGGCAAGGGCGGCAGGAATGGCTGAGAAGAGCGCTGTGACTGGGCCGATCAAAAATTGACCGAGTTTAATCGCGATGAAGCCTGCAGCAATTACGCCCACTAGATAAAGCGTAAACCCTGAAAGTGGGTCTATTCCACGCAGGAGTAAAAGCAATTTTGTAACGCCCCAAAAACTGAGACCCACGAGTGAAACGATCAGGAATAGCACCACCAAGCCAGATGCGCTTTGCATTTGAGTCCAGCGATACGTGACATCTGCCGCGGCATAAGCTCCAATGGCATAAAAGCCCCACTGCCCCAGGGAAAACTGTCCGTTGAAGCCATAGATCAGGTTTAATCCGAGACTTACAATTGCCATTACAGCCCCAAAGCGGAGCAGGGTGTTCCAAAAATTATTCAGGATGCCCAGTGAAAGGAGCGTTTGAATGCCTGCAATAAATAGAACTGCAACAACCATGAATCCAACCGTGCTGCGTTGCGATTTCATAAAGTTCATCGTCTTTCTCCCTTACGCTTTCTCGCGCTCAGGTTCGCCAAAAATACCGGTTGGGCGAATCAGAAGCACCAGGATCAAGATCGAAAATGAGATCGCGTCGCGCATGGGTGTGGAGATGTAACTTGCGCTCAACACTTCAGCCTGTCCCATGATTAATGCGCCTACCAATGCTCCGGGAATGCTGCCAATACCGCCCAGCACCGCTGCTACAAAGGCTTTTAAGCCTGGCGTGATTCCCATCCAGAAAACAACCTGTGGATAAGCCGTTGCATAGAGAATGCCCGCCGCGCCTGCCAGCGCCGCTCCAATGGCAAAGGTGATGGAAATGATACCGTCTACATTGATGCCCATGAGCCGGGCTGTCGGTTTGTCATACGACACGGCGCGCATGGCTTTACCGATCTTGGTGCGCTGTACAATGAATTGCAACAATACCAGCAGGAGCAATGACGTCAGCACAATGATGATCAGAATGTTGGAAAAAAGGATGCTGCCATCCGGCGGAGCAATTCCATCCTCCAGACGATGAACGCCGTCCTTGATGTACCAAATGCTGATTGGGAAGGGGCGTTTGTAGGTAATGAAATTCGGCGTAAATACGAAAGGCAGGGCGCCGAAATATTCCAGAAAGAATGAAATGCCGATGGCGGTGATCAAGGCGGAAATACGTGGGGCATCCCTTAGGGGTTTATATGCAAACCTTTCCACCGTTACCGCCAATAGCGCACAGGTTGCCATGGAGAGCAGAATTACTGAAATCGTTCCGATGATCAGCCCAAACGTTGGATTAATGCCGGGAAATAATGACAATAGCCACAGGTGCAGTTTAAAGCCGCTGATGGCGTAGTAACTGACAAACGCCCCAACCATGAATACGTCACCGTGGGCAAAATTGATCAACTTGACAATGCCATAGATCATTGTGTAGCCAAGTGCAATCAAAGCATAAACAAAGCCAAGTTGAAGCCCGTTGACGAGCTGGTTGATGAACAACGGGGGCGATTGAAAGGCTTTGATTCCGATCCCAACTGCCGCGAATAAGCCGATGGCGTATATGAAAATTCTGCCGATCCAGCGGTCTTTGATTATTCGTTGATATAGGGATGGCGGTGGTGAGTTGGTGATTGATCTTTCCATAAGTCTCTCCAAAGCTCACAAAAAAGGGGGGCGACGCGTGGGCGCGTCGCCCCCCTTTCAGTGGTGATTAATACAGATTACGGGGCAACTGATGTCACGTAAGTGATTTTTCCATCTTTGACCTGCAGAATGACAGCAGACTTGATGGGGTTGTGATTGGCATCGTAGGTGATGGTGCCTGAGACGCCTTCCCATTTCAGCGCAGCCATAGCGTCCTTAACCTTTGTGGGGTCATCAACGCCGGCTTTTTCAATGGCGGCGATCATCAAATTGGTCGCATCGTAAGCCAGAGTGGCAAGCGCATCGGGAACGATGGCTTTTCCATCAGCATCCTTGTACTTGGCGCCATAGGTATCCAGCCAGGATTGTACGATCGGGCGGGTATCCTGCTCGGAGTAGTGATTGGTGAAGTAACCGCCTTCAGCAGCCACCTTATCCAAGTCAGCGGAATCCCAGCCATCGCCGCCCATGAAGGGGGCGACAATACCTTTTTCTTTGGCTTGGGCAGCAACCAGATTGACGATGTTGTAATAGTCAGGCAGGTAAATGATATCAGGTTTGGCTTCGGCGACCTTTGCCAAAATAGCCGAGAAGTCGGTATCCTGACCGGTGTAGGTTTCCTTACCAACGATCTCGCCGCCGCCGGCTGTGAACGCCTCTTCAAAGGCTTCAGCCAAACCACGCACGTAGTCATTGCCCTGATCGAAGAGCACAAATGCTTTCTTGGCTTTCAGGTCTGCGAGGGCGAATTTGGCGCCTACAGTTCCCTGGAAGGGATCGATGAAGCAAGCGCGGAAGGTGTAGGGCTTGACAGAGCCATCCGTATTAATGGTCACATTCAGGTTGGTCGAAGTGGGGCTGATCTGAAGGACGTTCTTTGCATTGACAATTTCAGATATGGGGATGGAAGCTGAAGAGCATACCTCACCGATGATATAGCCAACTTTGTCCTGGTCAATGACTTTGTTGGCGGCATTCACAGCGGGGTCAGCAGCGCATTGACTGTCTGCGACAACGGGAACGATTTTCATACCAAGTACGCCACCTTTGGCATTCCATTCGTCAATGGCGAGTAAAGCGCCGTCGCGGGTGGATACGCCAAAGGTTGGCACTGCGCCGCTTAAGGGCGCTAAAATGGCGATTTTGATTTCTTTTTGCGCTGGCGCGGCTGCGCTACCGCAGGCGGCTAGCATCATGCTGGCAATTACCAACAACGAGAAAACAACGAACAAACGTTTGGTCATTTCTAAACTCCTCCAAATTAGATAGATGAATCTTTATTTCCCTTTTTCAGGGTGCGACAAGCGGCAGACAATGCTCTATGTTGTCAACATCACCTCCTTTTACTAAATTTACCGACGCTTTCAATGTAGCAAAAAGCCAAACAGATTCCCTTGACGTAAGTGAATTTTCTGCCGGCTTCTTTTTTGACGCTAAAGAATTTATTCTGTTAATGCCAAGTCCAATAGTATAACCATTTTGAATAATAGGTCAATGGTTTGTAGCCGAAAACAGGTTTTATGGTCTTTTTGGCGCGGGTATTTATGGCGTGTAGGTGCCAAATTGGACGAATTTGCCGCCTTGAACCTGCCCAACTAGAAAGTAGGGGATCGTAATATCGCCGTTTTCATCAAATGACCAGGTTCCAAGTGCGCCTTCAAATTCCTTGATTGCAAATACTGCATCTCGGACAATTTTTCGGTCTGTTGGATCGCCTCCCGCAACACATACATTCTCGATAGCTTTGAGAGTCACACTCATTGCCTCGTAGCCCATAATGGCATATGGTTCATTTGTCTCGCCAAATTTTTTCGCATACTCTTTATAGAAATTTTTGCCTTCGTTGTTAAGGTCGTTTAGCGCCAGCCCAGGGGTGGTTGCAAAGGCGCCTTCCGCGTTGGACTCTCCTGCAGATTCAATTAATCCTTCTGTGTAGATACCATCTGGACCAACAAATTTTACTTTTTGATTGTCTCCCAACACGGCGACTTTATCCTTTAGTAATTGTCCTGCGTTATTTCCGACAATTGCGCCGAGGAATATGGCATCTGGCGCGCTACCATCGTTGCTGGTTGATATTTTTTCCATTAAAGCTAGGTAGCTGTTGGCTTTTGGATCATATTTCTCTTGTTCAACGACCTTAATGCCCGCTTTCTGTGCGGCAAGGTTTACCGCCTCAGCCACGCCTTTGCCATATTCTGTGCGGCAAGGTTTACCGCCTCAGCCACGCCTTTGCCATATACTTCCTTGTCATCAAGAATGTATATGGATTTAATGCCTTGGGAAACCATGAAGTTGACGATGACAGGTCCCTGTAGGTCATCTGTGGCAGCCAATCGCACATAATTGCGGGTGCCGGTTGGGTAGTAAACATCAGGCTCATCGGTTTTCGTCATGCCTTCCACTTTATGAGTTAAGCCAGGATATGTGTTGGCGGGGGAGATCATAACCATTTCCGCCTGATTCAATATTGGCATGGAAACTTCCGCAGCTCCTGAATTGAAAGTTCCCAGGTAGGCAACAATCGAAACGTCGCTGACTGCATTGTTTGCATTTTTAATTTCCACATCAGGCTCCCATTTACCCGAAGCGGTGGATGCGTCATCCCATGATTCATACACAATTTCGTATTTTCCGCCGCAGGCTTTATTTCCAGCCTGTTCCACACGCAATTGTATGGCATTGGCGATTGATTTTGCCTGCGGGCTGGCTGAACC
>JFJP01031765.1_pt1 | contig 13564 bp, 5 predicted proteins | sample 431651 | NCBI WGS metagenome assembly JFJP01 (sample SAMN02602958, study PRJNA72255) | Microbial mat metagenome, whole genome shotgun sequencing project. | biome: fresh water; feature: sink hole; material: water; isolation source: purple microbial (photo- and chemosynthetic) mats found in...
CGGCTTGCGGCATTCCCGATCTCGACGTACAACCCACCAAGGGCCGCGCCGCCACCGAAGCCGAAGCCACCCCCGCCGATGACATCGCCAAATTGCCGCCATGCTTCATTGACAGCGATAATCGTTCCGTTGCTATCTAGCACGGCAATATGCGCAGAAAGTGAATTTAAAATACTCTGGGTAAAGGCTTCACTATCAAGCAGTTGTTGTTCTATCTGTTTGCGTTCTGTTATATCAATAATCGTGCCGATATAACCTGATATAGCACCTTGCTCATCACGCATTGGGGAACTGAGTCCATAAACCCAAATAATCTTACCGTCAGGTTGTTGAAATCGGTATTCAAGCGAGAATAGCCTGTGTTCATTGACTGAGGCATTCCATTCGCTGTGAACCCTCTCACGGTCATCAGACACCAACGCCTCACTCCAGCCTTTGCCTTGCATTTGCTGCTTACTCAGACCTGTAATTTCGCAACATTTATCATTAGAAAATAGACAAAAACCTTCCGCATCAGTTCGGTAAATGCCAACTGGATTAACCTGTGTCAGTAATTTAAAAAAGTTTTTACTTTCCAGCAGTTGTTGTTCTATTTGTTTGCGGTTGCTAATATCTTCGATGGTGGCAATAAAATATTCCGCCCTGCCATCGGCTGCATAACTTAAACGCACCGATAAACTGCCCCAAATCAAAGAGCTATCTTTGCAAATATATTGTTTTTCCAAGCCGATAAACTGTTTTTCACCTGAAAAAAGTTGTTGAACAAGCTGGAGGTGAAGGGATTGATCCTGTGGTTGAGTTATATCCAGCACGGTCATCGTTAATAACTCAGCACGACTGTAACCCAGCATCTTGCAAAAAGTCTGATTAACCGCCAGAAAATGCTTATCCAGTGACACATTGACGATGCCAATCGGTGCAAATTCAAAGGTGTTGCGAAATTGGGCTTCACTTGCTATTAAGCGTTGCTCAACCGCTTTACGCTCAGTAATATCCATGATAAAACCATGCCACAAAACAGACCCATTTTCCTCGCGTTCTGGCAAAGCATTTCCCAAAAGCCATTGTTCTGTGCCATCTTCAAATCGCACCCGATATTCCAATTGCCACGGTGTTAAGTTTTGTGCAGATTGTTGAATAGAAAGCACAATTTCGGCCAAGTCATCAGGGTGTAGAATCTTAAAAACCGCTTCGCCGGTTTGTTTAACCTGCTCAGGCGTAACCCGATAAATGGTTTTAATGGCAGAGCTGGCATACGGAAAACAAGAGCTACCATCTGGGTTTAATTGGAATTGATAAACCATTCCTGGAACACGACTGGCAATTTTTTCTAAACGTTCGGTGGTTTGCTGTTGGGCGTGTAAAGCTTGCTTTTGTAAGTTTAAATACCTGTCGTTACACATCAGCGCAAAACCAAAAGAACTCATGGTAATAATGATTGTTGCTAATAAATAGCTGACATCCTGTGTTAAATTAGATTGATAAATAAACAGATCGGTACAGTGCGGTTGAAACATCACATAATAAACACCACGCGCTACATAAAGCAAACTACCTACTAAAAAAATGCACCCTGTTAAACGGTGACTAAGTGGTGCAGATTGTCCATTTTGTTTGCTAAATAAGGACAAAACAATTGCAAATAAAATAACAGCAACCGCGAAAGACAGCCCTGCAATTTTTGCATTAAAATTAACCTGAATATATAAATAATAAACTTGCTGAATGAAGGTTACACCGATTAACCCATAAATCCAATTGAAAGAACCTGAAATTTTTTTGAAAGAACGTATTGCCGCATAATAAAGAGCTGTTGCTGACAGTATCAGTATTGCACTTATTAACAATAAAAAAGTATGGGGGGTAATTTTAAATACCACCCTAAAACAAAACCCTATGCTTAAAATTAATAAAGCACTTGCCCATTGTAGAATGCTGGTTTTATCATTTGAATACTCACCCGATACGGTAAATAAACTAGCACTCAATAGAAATGAAATAATGATGTTAAAAATAAGAACTGTAAATATGTCAATGTGCATTTTTTTAATAATTTAGGTTTAATTTACATTAATAAAGAGTCAAAACTTTTTAATGTTTTGGCTAGATTAGCTATATCAAACAACTCTGCCTGGGTTTTTAAATCTGTTGCCCAATTTATCAACACCGTACAATCGTATTGATAGGCTAATTCTAATAGCTCTTCTGCTAATTCAATTAACACATCCACTTCCATGACCTCTGATAAACTAATCGCTTTAATGACTGCTTGATAGGTAGAGATTAAAAGGGCTAATAGCTCAGGATTGATTAACTCTTTACTATTTTCAATACTCGCTTGAAAAGAGGATTGTAGCGTTGTTTCAGTATATGTCGAGAAGGGTAAAAAAGATTGCATCGCATTTAATAATTTGGTTTTATTAACTGGTTTACTCAATTGCAAATCATAAAAATGCGGCTGTGACTTATTTATCACTAACACAGAGGCACTAATCATAATAATCGGAATGGTCGCATAATCAGGTAGGGCTTTAATATATTGACAAACCTCATCTCCATTCATATTGGGTAAACGTCTGTCCATTAAAATTAAATCAAATTGCTGTTGGCTAACTAAACTTAAAGCCTGCTCGCCTGTTTCGGCTTCAATAAAAGTCAATTCTGGCAATTCTGCAAAATAAGACACAATAAGTTGCCGATTCATCGCAATATCATCAACTAATAAAATTTTTGCAGGTTGAAAATGAAGCCTTGTTGGTAGACAAATGAATTCTTCGGGCTTTTCTTTTATCACATCGGTTAAAACTTGCACCTGATTTAATTGAATGTTAAAACAACTTCCCTTTCCCATTTCACTTTTCACAGAAATATGCCCATCCATTAATTCAGCCAAGCGTTTAGAAATGGTTAAACCTAATCCCGTGCCACCAAATTTCACGCTTTGATTTTCTTGTTGGGTAAAAGCTGCAAAAATCTTCTCTTGTTGTGCTTGTGGAATACCAATGCCACTATCAAAAATTTCAATGTTTAAATTGACTGTTTCAGCTGTGATTTCAAAAATTGTAACTACGATTTTTATAAAACCTTGTTCGGTAAATTTAATGGCATTGCCGACAAGATTTAATAAAACCTGCCGCAATCGTATTTCATCTAATAACAGTGCATCGGGGAGTTTTTCATCAAAGAAAACGGAAAGCTCAATATTTTTATCCGCCGCTTTTTGAGAAAAAATAAGCTGTATATCTTTAACAATTGTTTTTACTGCAACAGGTTTGTATTGCAAGGTAAATTTACCCGCCTCAATTTTGGATAAATCTAAAATATCATTAATCAGTTGCAACAAGGTTTTACCACTGCGATGAATCGCATCTAAATAATAATGTTGGGTTGGGTCGGTGATGAGATTATTTAAAATATCACTAAAGCCTAAAATGGCATTCATGGGGGTGCGAATTTCATGGCTCATATTGGCTAAGAATTCAGATTTGGCTTGATTGGCTTTAATGGCTTTTTCAGTCGCTGAACGAAGTTCCATTTCAACACGTTTGCGCTCTGATATATCGCGGGTAACGGCTAAATGTTCGACGGTTCCTTTCGGGTTTAGCATAGGAACCGCGTGCGTTTCTAGCCAGCGTCGCCCCCCTTTTAATCCAATAATTTCATATTCCATTTGCAAAGTCTCACCTGCCAACACTCGCTCCATCAAGCCGCTGTAATCGTTGCGGTATTCGGGGGCAATTAACCCTAGCACTTGTTTTCCTTCAACCTGTGCAAAAAAATCGGCTTCAATCATTTCCAAACCCGCTCTATTCATTAATTGCAATCGCCCGTGCGCGTCTATAATTTTGATACATTCGGGTTCACTTTCCAGAATCAGGCGCAATTTTGATTCACTAGCGGCTAACTTTTGTTCTGCGTGTTTACGTTCAGTAATATCCATAAACGTAGCCAACAAATCAGTTTCAAAGAAAATCCCCGAAATCAACATGACCCGCACTTCGCCATTTTTGCAGGTAATGTGATATTCAGCAGGCTCTACGTCGGTATTGTTAGCCTGAGCCTTTTCAACCGCTGCCGTCCATTGTGTGATGACTTGTTGGCGATAATTTTCATCAGGATAAGCGTGTGCATACCAGAGATCTAGGCTGGAAATTTCCTCAAGCGTGTACCTAAAAACATCTCGAAAACGCTTGTTGATATAAACTAACTTGCCCGTGTTGCTTGCCAAACCTAATGGCAAAGGTAAGTATTCAATTAATGAGCGGAATTTTTGTTCACTTATCCGTAACTGATTTTCGATTTGCTTGCGCTGCGTAATATTTTCATGACTGACCACAACCCCTTTTTTTTCACCCAGCAGAGGCGCGACATACAAATAAAACCAATTTTGTTCCGTTTCTGAATGACAAGCATATTCAAATTCAAAGCTGTCTCTATCGCCTTCTAAGACAGAAGTAATGCCATATTGAATCATCATGGCTTCTTTGAGTTGCGCATATTTAAAAGCTTGTTGAAATAACTTGAAATAGTTATCGCCTCTGACAAAGCCTTTGTGTTCAGGCAATCCATTTTTTTCTGCAAATTTTAGCCACGATTGATTGGCTGAAAGTACAAAACCTTCTGAATCAATCACCGTAATATAAGAGGTAATCGAATCAAGAACACTATTGGTAAATGCTTGATTATCGTGTAATTTTTTTTCCAATTGTTTACGCTCGGTAATATCAATGACATATTCAATTAATTGATACACCTCACCTGCTGCATTAAAAATAGGATAAGCAAATATTTCAACGGTACGCCGCTCTCCTTTTTCATCATAATCCTGATGCTCAACCACAACGGGTTTTTTAGTTTGTGCGACTCTATTAACAGGGCAAAGATGCCCTTCGCTGGTCATACAAGGAAACTGTTGTTTATGGCTCAGTTGATAACAGGTTGTTTTATTTTTTATCCACTGTCCTGCACTTTTATTGGCGAGCAGCACGGTATAAGTTGCGGTATTAACAACATAAAATGGATGTGACAACGAATTGATAACATTCATTAACAGTGCGTGTTGTTCTTTTACGGTTTGATCGGCTTGTTTACGTTCGGTAATGTCTTCCACAATACAATGATGGCAAGGATTGTTATGTTCTTTAAACTGCATTTTGGCAACGGTTAAATTAATCCAAACAATTGAACTGTTGGCATGAATATAGCGTTTTTCCATGGTAAAACCGTTGGTTTTACCTGAGTTCATTAACGCCATATTCTTCAAATCCGTTTGAATATCATCAGGGTGAGTAATTGTCATCCAATCAATGCTTTGCAATTGTGCAGTGGTTAAACCAACAATGTGTGCATATTTTTCATTAGCGTTATAAATATGCCCTGTCAGCGAATCAATTAAAGCAATCCCAATCGGGGCTTGATTGAATAATGTTTTAAAACGCTCTTCACTTTTTGCCAATTCCTCGGTTATTTCTCCAGCCAGCCGCAAGGCTCTTCGGCGACCATTGAGCAATAGCCAGATAATAAAACCGAACAAAATACTGCTACTTATTCCTGTTCCTGCAATAAATATTGCCCGTTCTAAATTGAGTAAAATATCAAATTTGGGATGAGAATGAATATCAAGCGTCCAATAATGCCCCGCTACCATAATCGTTTTTACTTTTTTAAATAACGGTGGCTGTTTTTCTAAGGTTTTGGTATGACTTAAAAACAGGGCTTGCTCGGGTAAAACCAGCTCACCGTCATACAGCTCAATATCAATGGTTCCAAACTCCTCCAATACCCCTGTTACAAAGTCCTTCGCACGAAAAGGTGAATAAACCCAGCCGATTAAATTGGCACGGCGTTTTTCCAAGCTACTAACATCCGTGCCATTATGATAAACAGGCAAATACATTAAAAATCCTGCCTGTTTGTCTTTATCGGTTTCTTGTACCAACTGCACTTTGCCCGATAACACGACTTCATTTTTATCCACAGCTAGCTGCATGGCGGTGCGGCGTGTTGTTTCGCTGTACATATCAAATCCAAAAGCACGTTGGTTACGCCAATCAAACGGCTCTAAATAAACAATCGAGGTATAAAAGTCTCTGTCACCTGTAGGATGAATGTTGTAATGCGGAAAGCCTTGTTTTTGAATACGCAAAAGATGGAGCTGTTTTTCAGCCGCTGGCACAGCCATTGAAAAACCTAATCCTTGAATGCCTGGGTAAAATTTTTTTATTTCCAATGCTTCAACAAAGGCTTTAAACTCAGTACGTTCGACGGTTTTTGAACCTAAAAACAAACCTCTGCCACTGTGTAACAGTTGTGAATAATTTTTTATACGCGCTTTTATCTGAGTTTCTATCGCATACGCCTGAAAATCAAAATCCTGTTGCAATGCTTGTTTAGCTTCTAACATTGCAGTATTCCAAAGCTGATAGGTAATCGCTAACCCCGTGCATAAAACCAAAAATGGTAAAACCAGATTTAAAAATAAACTGGGGGTTTTTATTTTATTTCTAAGCGTGTTAATCATGGGCATAGTTTAGATTTGAGAAAATGTAAATTTCTACAAAGAGAGGATTAACGGGCGAAAATCGACTATCGCAGGATAATCGATTGCTTCCTTGATAGGTTTTGGACTATCAGGCTGACTGTCCATTAGTTGCAGGTACGGTATAACGGGATTTATTGAGTTAAATCAACTGGCTGAGTATGCAAACAGCTCACACACTTCACAAGCTTTATCCTCAAAAATCCTGTGTAAAGAAAATAATAAGAGTGCCATGATTTTCTCACTGAGTGGCTAAAAATGTCCTATTATAAGCAGTAACCGTCACTGGCGGTTTAAATGAAAGCGCGGATTTTTTGCCCCATTTTCATCACGCAAGCTCACGCGCTGGTTGCTATTTTTTCATGTTTAGGAGACTGCTATGGCAGAAGAACGCCGTGAACGCGATTTAATCCTCGCGCCCAATGAATATGCCTATATCTTGGATGAAACCAAGGGCAATATCGTCAACTATGTTGGCCCGCATAAAACCAGTTTAGCCAATACTGACCAACCCGTTGTTTTTAATGAGAAAACAAAACGCTTTGAACGCTGTAATCTCGACCGCGCCATTCAGCTATTTGCCATTGCCCCCGAAGGTTGGTATGTGGTGCAGAAAAATCCCGCGCAAGAGGGCAAAGCCCCAACCATTGGCACGGCTAATAGCCTGCCGCCATTGAATATTGGGCATAAAATCAACATCCCAGGGCCGGTGTCTTTTGCGCCATGGCCAGGGCAAATGGTGCGGGTTTTACAAGGGCATCGCCTGCGTTCCAATCAATATTTAGTGGTGCGGGTTTATGATGAAGAAGCGGCACGCAAAAATTGGAATTCTGCCGTCATTAAACCGCAAACCGCCAGTGCTGAAGGGGAAGTCGCTGAACTGTTTAGCGATGCGGTAAAAGCCGAAGAACTAACGGTAGGTAACTTATTGATTATTAAGGGAACTGAGGTATCGTTTTATATTCCACCGACGGGGATTGAAGTCGCGGCGGATAATACGGGCAATTATGTGCGCAATGCGATTACCTTAGAACGGTTGGAATATTGCATTTTGTTGGATGAAAATGGCAATAAACGCTATATCACCGGGCCATCGGTGGTGTTTCCTGAACCGACTGAGGCGTTTATCAGTAAAGATGGCTTAATTAAATTTCGTGCCATTGAGTTAAATGAAATCAGCGGTATTTACATTAAAGTGATTGCCCCGTATGAAGAAGACGGCAAAAAATACCAAGTTGGGGAAGAATTATTCATCACCGGCAAAGAGCGGATGATTTATTTTCCCCGCCCTGAACAAGCGATTATTCGTTATGGCGATCAGGAAATTCACTACGCGGTGGCAATTCCAGCGGGGGAAGCGCGCTATGTGTTAAATCGCTTGAGTGGACAAATTACCTTGCAAAAAGGGCCGTGTATGTTTTTACCCGACCCGCGCAAACAAGTAATTGCACGGCGGGTGCTAGACCCCAAATCGGTAGAAATTTGGTTTCCGGGTAATTACGAGGCGTTGGAATACAATCGGCGTTTAAAAGCCTTGAATAGCACCGATTTTGTGGATGAACAAGAGGTGCAAGCGTATTTGCAGCAAGAGCGGGAAGATTTTTGTACTGCCGCGCCTGCGCCAAAAATTGCCAGTGAAGAATTTAATCGTGAGCAGGATTTTACCCGTCCGCGCACCGTAACCTTAGATACCAAATATGAAGGCGCGGTGTCGATTGAAGTGTGGACGGGGTATGCGGTGATGGTGGTCAGCAAAAGTGGTAATCGTAAAGTCATTGTCGGCCCGCAAACCTATTTGCTGGAATATGATGAAACTTTACAAACCATTTATTTATCAACGGGTAAGCCGAAAACTGATGCCAATTTAATCAAAACCGTGTATTTACGCTCGCTGCATAACAAAGTGTCGGATTGCATTGAAGTGGAAACGGCAGATTTTTGTCCAGTGCAGTTATTATTATCTTACCAAGTCAATTTTGTCGGCGAGTCAAATACATGGTTTGATATTGAAAATTATGTCAAATTTCTCACTGACCATATTCGTTCCGTGCTGCGCTATGCGGTAAAAAAATACGGTATCGAAACGTTTTATGCTAACGCAATTGGCATTGTTCGCGATACGCTCCTTGGCGTGGCGAATGAATCAGGACAACGCACTGGCATGAGGTATCAGGAAAATGGAATGCACGTTTATGATGTTGAAGTATTGGACGTGACGATTCAAGACGACGATATTTCGCAATTATTGTTGCAAGCGCAACACAGCACCGTGCAGCAAACCTTGGAAATTGCCGCTGCACAGCGGGCGTTGGCGTTGCAGCAGCAAAAAGAGCAGATTGCGCAACAAATGCTCACCGCCAGCGCGACAACGCAGCAATTGCAGTTGGATATAGAAATTTCTCAGGTTAACAAGCAGTTAGAAGTCAATCTGGCTAAAATCAATAATGACATTTGCAGCGAAAAACAGCAATTAGACGCAGAACTTGCGCAACAAGCCACCTTGGATAGCATTAATCACGCCACCCTTGCGCGGACTAAAGCGCAGCAAGATTTAGATTTGGCAGTGGCGCAAGCACAATTGCAGCAACAATTAGAGGAATTAAGAGCCGGTGTTGCCGCAACGGTTGAGCAAGCGCAAGCGGTATCGCCGCAGTTTATTGCGGCAATGCAGGCGTTTGCCGATAAAGCCTTGGCAGAGAAGTTGGCAGCGAGCATGGCTCCGTTAGCGATTTTGGGCGGTAATAGTGTTGCCGAGGTGTTTTCGCAATTGGTTAAAGGCACGATTTTGGAGCGGGTTTTGATTGATACGCCAAATGAGGAATAATCATTTTCTTGGACACAAAATCGCTCTTGCTGGTTAAAAAGCACTACCCTTAAGTTTTAATAAAAGCCCTTTATAAACAAGCTATTAGCTGGCGAAAATCAACTATCGCAGGATAATCGCTGGTTTCTTTGATAGGTTTTTGACTATCCGGTTGACTGACCATCACACAGTGGGTTATTCCAAACTGCCGTGCAGATTTTAAAACGGGCAAACTGTCATCCACCAATAATGTCCGTTGTTTATCAAAGGGATGGGCTGTTTGCAACGCTTGCCAAAAGCCGTGCTGTTCTTTTGCCATGCCAAAATCATGCGCACAAACAATGGCATCAAAAAAGGGTTGCAAACAGGTTTTTTCCATTTTTAATTGCAAACTCGCCCGATGCGCATTGGTCACTAATAACACCTTTCGCTGTGACGCTTTCAAAGCCGTTAAAAACTCTAAAACGTGCGGCAATAGCGCAATCAGCCCTGCAATTTCTGTTTTTAAGCCCACAATATCCAGCTGCAAAACCTGTGTCCAATAATCCAAACAGTACCATTCGAGCTTTCCTTCCATTGCCTTAAAGCGCGGTTGTAATTGCTGCTGGGCTTGTTCAAGGGATAAACCGTGTTTTTGCGCATAACGCAAAGGGACAAATTCTAGCCAAAAATGATTGTCAAAATTCAAATCTAGCAACGTGCCATCCATATCTAACAAAATCGTGTCACACAATGTCATATTAATCATAAAAGTGGGGTATATTTAGTGTTATTACAGAACTTATCATCATAAACTAATGTCTCAAAAACCAACAATCCTGCGCCGCACCCTTGTGGCACAAACTCGCTTATTTACCGTTGAAGGTTTGGAAATAGAATTTAGCAATGGACAAAAGCGCGATTATGAACGGCTTAAACGAAGTTCTGCTGGCGGCGCGGTGTTGATTGTTCCGATGTTAGATGCAGAAACGGTGCTGTTAATCCGTGAATATTCAGCGGGGGTAGACCGCTATGAACTGGGCTTGCCAAAAGGTAAAATAGATACGGGCGAGTCGGTGTTGGAAGCGGCAAATCGTGAACTTAAAGAGGAAGTGGGCTATGGGGCGCGGCAATTACAGTATTTAATGAGTCTGTCACTTGCGCCTGCCTATTTTGAACATACGATTGAAGTGGTGCTAGCGCAAGAACTGTATCCTGAAAAATTAGTAGGGGATGAACCCGAAGAGCTGGAGGTGATTCCGTGGAAACTCAATCAAATCAAGGCACTCTTAGCCACAGGTGAATGCAGCGAAGCCCGTTCCATTGCGGCTTTATATTTATGCCGTGATTATTTTCGTGCTTTAGAAAAAAGATAACCCATGTCCGATTTAGACACGCTTAAAATTATAGAAGCCCAACTCAACGAATCGCTTACTCCCTGTGCGCTTGATACCCTTATGCACGGCAATGCGCGTTGTTGTTATGCCCTCAATGAAACCGAGCAAGTGATTGGGTTAAATTTACAAAATTGCCAATTAAGTAATATTAATTTCTTAAAACGATTTAAACAGCTTATTAGGCTTAATCTTAATTTTAATAAAATCAGCAAGCTATCGGCTTTAAAAGAATTGTATTTTTTAAAACAACTCACTATTCAAAAAAATGCTATTAGCGATATGTCGCCATTAAAACCACTGATTAATTTACAGTATCTCAATTGCCAAGATAATCAAATCAGCGATTTAAAATTTTTAAAAGAATTAACGCAATTAACCTCGCTAAACTGTCAAGCCAATCAAATTAGCCAGCTGAATGTATTTGAATTAAATAACTTAAGCAGTTTAAACCTAAGCTCAAATAAAATCACTAATATCAGTGCGTTAAGCGTATTGCAAAACCTTACTGTATTAAATATTAATTCAAACAATATTAATACCTTTCATTCATTAGAACATCTTGATACCTTAGTTGAGTTAGATTTACGCTTTAATCAACTACAAAAAATTGAACCCTTAGCTCAGTTAAAAAAGCTCCATACTTTATATTTAAGCTCCAATGAAATCAGTGAGCTTGAACCTTTACAGGAATTAACACAATTAAGTCGGCTTTTTTTAAGCAGTAACAAAATTAGTCAATTACAGCCTTTGCAAAAATTACATAATTTAATTGAACTGGATTTGCGCTTTAATTATATTGTTGATTTAAGCCCCTTAGAACAATTAACCCAGCTTAATTTACTGTACTTAGAACATAATCAAATTCGGGATATAGCCGTTTTAAAAAATTTACAAAATTTAAGTTTAATTAATTTACGCAATAATCAAATTAAAGAAATTGAAGCGGTGCGGCATTTGTCAAATTTACAACAACTTTATTTAAGTCAAAATAAAATTGAAATCTTAGCAGAGTGGATTGTTGATTTGAATTTAAAAGTCAAATGGAGTATCGGCGGTGATGGGATTAGTTTAAGCGGCAATCCTATTAGCATTCCGCCACAAGAAATTATTTGCCAAGGCAATAGCGCGATTAAAACCTATTTTAAAGCGATGGCTCAACAACAGCGTGGCTATTTAAATGAAGTGCGGGTGTTTTTAGTGGGGGAAACAGGGGTAGGAAAAACCTCTTTAGCCCGCCTATTGCGGGGCGAAGCCTTCAATGCACAAGAGCCAAAAACGCAACACCTTGCCATTGGGCATTTGCAATATGCAGATATTAAATTGCATTTGTGGGATTTTGCAGGCGATAGTATTTTTCAAGCCTCCCAACGCTTTTTTTTCAGCGCGAATACGGTTTATATTTTAGTCGTCGATGCCAGCTCACATAAAAGTTGTGCATATTGGCTGAAAAAAATCGCTTATTTTGCCAATGACGTGCCGATTTTAGTGGTGTTTAATAAAGCGGATAAGGCGCAGAATCATGTGATTGATTCTAATGGGTTAATAAAACTGTATTCAGGATTGAATGAAAACAGTTTTTTTACCCTTTCCTGCGCTAAAGATATTGGTGTAAGTGGTTTTAAACAAATTCTACTGCATACAATTAAGCAATTGCCCATGATTAAAAATTCAACTTTAGCTAGTTGGTTACATATTAGATCGGCATTATTGGAAAGACAAAAGTCACAACCGTTTATTTCACAGAAAAACTATCAACAGTTGTGTGAAAAATATGGATTAGAAGAACCTGAAAATCAGCAGCAATTAGCCCAATTATTGCATCAATTAGGCGTGTGTCTTTATTTTGAAAAAAACGCTCTTTCAGGGGCTTATTTAATTGAACCAACTTGGTTTATTTATCATTTGCATGGGTTATTAACGCGAAAAGAATTAGTGCATAATCATGGTAAATTTTCTTTAAGGTCATTAATGAAGCTAGCAAAACAACAAAATAGACAGCCCGTGTTTTCTGTTAAAAAATATCGGTATTTTATTCAGCTTCTTTTGAAACAACAGATGGTTTATTTAGACAATAGCCGAGATTTATTTATGCCAGAATTGTTTTCCCTTCAACAGCCTGTATTTGAGTTTAATCAGAAAGATGGCTTGCGATTTAGGTTTTATGTTTATTATTTAGATGATGCGCTGCTGAATCAATTGATTGCTGCACTGCATGAAGATGTGGTGTTAGGCTGGAAAACAGGGGGGTTATTAAAAAATGAAGCGTTAAATAGCGAGGCATTAGTGAAGATTGATTTTGCAGAAAATAAAATCACGCTGTGTGTAACAGGGGATAAAAAACGGGCTTATTTTGCCCAGATGCAGCAAGTATTGCAATCCATTGTCATGCTCAAATAAAAACACTACGAAAATAAAAAGTTAGCAGCGGCAAAGTCTTAATTCCTTCTAAACAGGGCAAACAAATCCCCCCGCTTACGCTTCCCCCCTTTAAAAAGGGGGGTTAGGGGGGATTTATCCCTTCTAAACAGGGAAGCCATTCAAACATAACAGACATCATGACTATGTTTGGTTACAAATTGTCTTAATCCCTTCTAAACAGGGAAGCCATTCAAACATGACAAAATCTAATAAGGTAGCAATAATAATGTCTTAATCCCTTCTAAACAGGGCAGCCATTCAAACGGATAGACCATGACGGGACAGTCTTTACCAAGGGTCTTAATCCCTTCTAAACAGGGCGCGTTTGCATGGCGCACACAGAATGCCACAAGCGATTAATGCAGGTCAATTTTTTATGCCACTTCCCGCGCCGCTTCTTCGAGAATAGTTTCCGAAACACCGCGTTTT
>JFJP01039408.1_pt1 | contig 13564 bp, 8 predicted proteins | sample 431651 | NCBI WGS metagenome assembly JFJP01 (sample SAMN02602958, study PRJNA72255) | Microbial mat metagenome, whole genome shotgun sequencing project. | biome: fresh water; feature: sink hole; material: water; isolation source: purple microbial (photo- and chemosynthetic) mats found in...
CATCGAGATATAATCGGCGACAGCACCAATTCCTGGAAATCTCGGCTCTGCGCCTGCGACCTCGCCGTCGAGACCATCGATCATGGCCTCGGCCTCTTTCCCGGCGTCGACAAACTCATCATCCGTCACATTGACGAGGCACTTATCAAATTTCATGGATTGTAATCGTCAAAAGTTTTGTGATACTCTTTAAGGTACACATCCCATAACAAAAAGGAGATCACCATGTCATCCGCCATCGACGAAGCCGTACAAAGAACCAGCCTGTCCCTCTCAAACCAGATGGAAATGCTCGTCTTTCGCCTCACCGACAATCAACTCTACGGCATCAATGTCTTTAAAATAATTGAAATTATCGAGTGCCCCAAAAGAATCGACCGCATGCCCCACACCCATCCGGCCATCCGCGGGGTGATCGACTTCCGCGGCAAAGCCATCGCAGCCATTGATCTCTCGCTGGCGGTTGGGCTGGCCGAAAAAAATTTCAGCGAAGAACCGGCCTATCTCATCATCTGCGAATACAGCCGACAACTGACCGCTTTTATCATAGAATCACCGGAAACCCTGATGACGAGAAGCTGGAGTGATATCCACAAACCGAAAGGGGTAAGGGCAAAATCGCTGGTGGCAATTGCTTATACGGATGAAAACGAAGCGGTGATGCTTCTCGATATTGAAACAATTCTCGCCGAGGTAATCGGGCTTGACGGGGGCACATTGGAACCGTCTCCTAGCAGTGACAACCTCGATTGGTCTTCACTGCATATCCTCCTTGTCGATGATTCACGGACCGCTCTCATGCTCCTTCAATCCCTGCTTGATAAACTCGGCTGTCGGCACACATCCTTGCAATCCGCCGATGAGGCCATTAACTTCCTCAACAACGACCAGCCGGGAGGGCTGCCCTCCATTGACATGGTCATCTCCGATATCGAAATGCCCGGCATGGACGGCTTCACCTTAACACGGACCCTGCGGGAGAATCCGGCCTTGTCCGACCTGAAAATCATGCTGCACAGTTCAATGAGCAATCCCACCAACAGAATTAAGGCAAAACAGGCGGGTGCCAACGATTTTGTCGCCAAATTTGATGCGAATTTCCTCTCTGAACGGATCGCCTCGCTCTGCGGCCTGACAACCTGAACATCACCATCGTTTCCCTGCGGTCTACTTTTTGGGAAGGGTAAAGACGAAATTGGGGTGCCCGGAAGGCGAATCTTCATACCAGAGATCCCCACCATGACGGCGCACCAGTTCACGAATAACCGGCAAACCGATTCCCGAACTTGACTCGCTTTCAAACATTGCAAAAATCGCCTTTCTCCTCTCGGGTGAAATTGCCGGCCCGGTATTGAACACATTGAGACGGTAGATCTCACCCAGATCTTCGAAACCATAAGCGATGATCCCACCTTTCGGGGTATAGCGAATGGCATTGGAGAAAAGATTGCGGTAGACGATCCCCAGCCAGTTTTTATTGGCGGAAACAGAAACCTTGGCACCGGGTATACCGCCCAGCCGATTATCGATTTGGATTTCACCTTGCTCTATTTCCTGGGAAAATTCGGCAAGAATGGGATCGATAATATCCTCCCTCAGGTCAAGCGTCTCTTTTCTGCCGATTGTCCGGGAATGCATCAGGCTTGATTTGGTGAGATATTCTCCGACTATTTTTTCAAGCTTCAGCATGCGATTGAATACATCGTTGAGGGTCTGCTCGACACTTTCGCTGACCTCGCCGAATCTGCCCCGCGCCAACAATTTTACGGTCGATGCAATGGAGACGATAGGCGAACGCATATCGTGGGTTGCTATGGATAGCATCCGTAAAATATGCTCCTCCAATTTTTTTCGTTCCGTGATATTACGGGAAATTCCTATGACGCCGATAATTTCTCCTTCGATATCCTTCCAGGGAAATTTCGAAACCGAGATCCACGATTTACTGCCGTCAAGCCGAGTAAGTTCTTCTTCCTTATCAATAATCGAAGCCCCGGTTTCCATGATATAAATTTCATCGTCTCGACACCGTTGCGCTTCTTCCAGGGGAAGAAAATCAAAATCGGTTTTACCGATCATATCCGCCCAGCGGACCATTGATCTCCGGGCTTTAGCCTCACTCACCAGGGTAAATCGTCCATCCATATCCTTGAAAAATATCGAGTCGTCCGAGTGGCGTAAAAGTGCCATCATTTCCGGACATCGATCATTGAATCTGTCGCCCATAAGTGTTTCCTTTGTTCACGCAGAAAAGAAAAACCCAACAGAAAATACCCTTTTATTTCTCATGGTAGTACCGTTTTTTGTCCAAGGCAAGGCCAAAAAAGGGGGTATTTCTTCCGGTGGGGCTACAAAGGTCACTCCTGAGGGCGTTGTTGTCCGGGTGATGCAAACCTGGGGCTATTTTTTACAAAGAAATTGCCCCAGGTGAAGATCGTCATGGCTCGTTTTCCTCTAATCGCGTATCATAGGTTTTTTCTGTGCCTCATTTAAAAACATATTTTGGACAAGAGTAACATGAATCCAATCTGTATAGTAGACGATCAACCCTACATAGGTTCCACAGTCTCGAACATCCTGCAGGACGAGGGCTATCAGGCCATTGTCTTTGCCGATGCGGAGAGCTTCTGGCAAAGACTCGATACCCTCGAACCCTCCCTCGTTATGCTGGATATCTGGCTCCCCGGCTTAGATGGCTTGGAACTCCTGAAACGTCTGCAAGGCCGTTTTCCGACACTCCCCATCATCATGATGAGCGGACATGCCGGTATCGAGACGGCGGTTGCCGCCATAAAGGCCGGTGCTTACGATTTTATGGAAAAACCCTTGCATCTTGAGGTGTTACTCGACAAGGTGAAATCCGCCATCAAGCAACGACCGGCAAGGAACAACTCGACGCTTCCTTCGGATACGGAGCTTGAGATCGCCAGTGCCGACCTTTTGATGCCCGCCGGCATGGTGGAGGTAATGGATTCCCACGAACAGCAACGGACTCTCAGGGAGAATGTCGTCCTCAATGGTGTCGGACTTCTCAGCGGTCGAAAGACAGGGATCATCCTCAGTCCTTTGGGTATCAATGGAGGTGTCGTCTTTCAAACCCTGGACGGCCAGACCATCCCCGGACATATCACTTCGCTGGCCAATTTTTCCAAAACCGTCTCCTCGAAGACCTTCTCCGCCAACTCCACCATGCTGGATAACGGCCGGCAGCAAATACGTACTGTCGAACACCTCATGGCGATTTTTTCCATGTACGGCATAAGCAACGTGCTGGTAAAAGTCGACGATGAGGTACCGAACATTGATGGTTCAGCCAAGGAATTCTGTGAACTCATAGAGCAAGCGGGCATCGAAGAGCAGCATGCCTGCACCAAGGTTGCCGTCATCCGCCGGAAAATCGCCGTTGGAAACGAAGAAAAGCACGAAAAACACCTTTATGCCGAACCGTTCGACGGCTTTGAAATCGTCATGAGGGTCGATTATCCTCTGCCGATAGGGGAACAGATTTTCACCTTCAATCCTGAGAAGGTATCTTTTACAGAGGAGATTGCGCCTGCTCGATCATTCAATACCTTTGAAAATATTGAAATGGCGCAAAGGCTGGGAAAGGTCGGCGGCGGCTATCTCAATTCCCATATCATCATGCACGAAGGGAAAGTCATCAATACCGAATTGCGTTATCCCGATGAATTCGTGCGCCACAAGATACTGGATCTGATCGGCGACCTTTATCTGCTCGGCTTTCCCATCAAAGGGCGCATTACCGCCAACATGACTTCGCATGGCTACAATCAGGCCCTGGTGGAACGCTTGCACCAGGCCATCCAGAGCAATTCCAGATAAAGACAGGCATCACTGCAACGGTAACGGCGACACATCCACGACCACCGACAGGGTGTGCCTGCCTCCGCCCATAACCACCCCTTTCACCGGAGCCACATCGCTGTAATCCCGCCCCCAGGCGAGGGTGATATGTGCCTCGCCTGGGAAAATATTGTTGGTGGGGTCGAGATCGATCCAGCCGCAGTCGGGCACATACAGGGAAACCCAGGCATGGGAGGCGTCGGTCCCAACCAGCTTCGGTTTGCCGGGTGGCGGCAGGGTTTCCAGATAGCCGCTCACATACCGGGCCGCAAGCCCGAGAGAGCGCAGGCAACTGATGGCAAAATGGGAAAAATCCTGGCACACCCCTTTTCGGCCGGCAAGAATCTGTTCCACCGAGGTGTCAACGGTACTTGCCGTCTTATCATAGGTGAATTCACCATATATTCTCCCGATCAAATCAACGGCCCCGGAAAGAAGTGGTATTGCCGACGGAAAAGACTGGAGGGCATATGCCAGAACTCCCGGACTGATAGTTATCAACGGGCTGGGGAAAACAAATTGATAAGCATCCTGTTCGCCGGGCAATCGATGCGTTGCCAGCCTTTCCACCGCCATCTCCCAGGGCAGTGTCCTTGAAACTGCCGGCAGTGGCGCAGGGGTGGTGGTGACGATGCTGGTGGCGGTCATCGCCAGTTCCTTGTGCGGTTGCTGCACCATAAAGACATGGGCGATATTGCCGAAATAATCAAGGCGACGGTGCAGATACTGGGGTTCGGGTACAAACGTCAGAGAGCTTTCCAGCACCGTCTGACAGGCAGTTGCCCGGGGAATGAGAAACAACTCGTTCTGGGAAAGGGAGGCCGGTTCCGAATACCTGTAGGCGGTTGTGTGGGTGATACGGTATTTCATTGCAGCCGCCCATCGAACAGCAGGGAAAAATGGGGGGTCGCGGTGATCCGGCTGAGATAATGGGCGCTGATCTGCTGGGCAAAATCCTTGACTCGATCCTCGATGCTTGCAAGGAAACGATTCAGCGGGATATCGCTGTCGGCCGGGGCCTTGCTGCAGGAAAGATTGGAGAGATCAAGCAGCCGGGCACCAGTCAGCATCTCCAGCACCATGCGTTCCTCCGGGCTGGAGAAACGTCGCTCGCTTTGCCTGGGCAAATGCTCGACATGGGCAGACAGCTGCTGAAACTGAAAGGCCAGGGATTTGGGATTGCTTTCGTCCATCAGCAGCAGGTCGAGGGTTGGCGCCAGCTGAAAAGATGTCCGATAACGGGCGCGATAGGTCATAATGCTGTCGGATACCTCAAGCAGGGCTTCCAGGGAATTTTCTCCAGTCAGACAGATCCATGGCAGGCCGATGCGAAGAAGATTAATCTGATGCAGGGCCCGCTCCATGCGCCTTCCCATATCCATGAAACGCCAACCCAGACCGCGGGTCATGCTTTCCATAGCCAGGCCGCTGAAGCTGCTCAGGGTGAACAGAGTATTGTCGAGCACCTCCAGAGGGTCTCCACCGGGATTGTCGGCAAAATCTTCCAACCGATTAATAACCCGCCAAGAATCGGGAGAAAGCCGGTCGCGGACATTGCGAGCCGCCTCCTGTACCCTTTTAAGAATGGCAACAACACTGTCAGGCCGATCAAGACGATACAGCCCATCACGCAGTTGGCCGCTCAGATCTTCGGGGAGATGGTCCTCCTCCCCCTCCACCACACGGGGGATGGTATTGCCGGCCCTGAGAAGATTGAGCAAAAATTGCAATTCCGGGACGTCCTCCGGTCGCGTTTCGCCGGAAAGACGGCGGAAAACCGAGCGCAGCAGACGAATCAGCCCTTCGGCCCGCTCCAGATACCGCCCCAGCCACAAAAGATGATCGGCCACCCGGCTGGGCAGATCACTGCTGCGGCGAAAATCGGATACCGCCTGCAAGCTCCCCATCAAACTGAAATGCTCAACCGGCTCGTCGGAAAGAATCCAGATATCCTTACTCTGCTGGCGCTCCGGAACAGTATCCAGCAAGGCGACAACATTCTCAGCGGTTATCGCCAGGCCGCCGGGCATAACGGCAAACCCCTGTTCAGTGGCACAAACGTAGACCCTGATGAGAGTGGGTCGGAAGTTTATGGCGCTGTTCTCCCACACCGGGACCATTGAAGGGTTGAGCGATTCTCTTGCCATCATGGAGAACGGGGCGGCCTGGAGGGTGATGGTGAAATCTTCAGAATCTCTGCCCGGGGTCAAATCATCAAGAGCTGGAGAAAGGGTCAGCCGGTCAAGGTTGGCCGACACCTTCGCCAGTCCTTCAGGGGTACCGCACCACCAGGCCGGATGATTTTCAAGAAGCAGCTCGCCGCCGAGAAGTCTCCGACACAGTTCCGGGAGAAAAACCGGCAGCACCGGGGTTTCGAGAAACCCGCTGCCGATGGGATTGGTGATTGCGATATTTTGCTCGCGGGCCACCTGTATCAGCCCGGCGACCCCGGCTGTGGTATCCCGCCGCAGGGCAAAGGGATCGCTGCCACCATCGGCGATATGCCGGAAGATGGCATCAACCGGTTCCAGGCCGGCCAGTTTTTTCAGAAAGACCCGGCCGTTGCGAACGGTAAGATCCTGACCTTCAACCAGCGGATAGCCCATATAACGGGAAAGCAGGGCCTGTTCGAAATATATCGGGCTTTCCGGGCCCGGCGAGAGAAGAACGATATGCGGATCTTCACGGCGCGGGGTGGCTCGCTGCACCATGCTGTTGTGAAAGGTTCGGAAAAACGGAGCCAATCGCCGGATCTGGGTCTGATGATAGAGTTCCGGGAAGATCCGTGAAATAACGATGCGGTTTTCCAGGGCGTAGCCAAGGCCCAGCGGATTTGCGCTGTAATCGCGGAAAACCCGGAAACGGCCGTTTCCGTCACGGTAAAGGTCGGCCGCATAATAACTGAGATAGCGATCCCCCGGTGGACGAACACCATGGCAGGTATGGAGAAACCTCGGGTTGGCAAAGATCAGCGGTGAGGGCAGGCTGCCGCTTTTTAACAGTTCCTGCGGACCGTAGGTGTCGGCGAGAATGAGCTCGAGCAACCGGGCGCGCTGCACAAGACCTGCTTCAAGACCTGCCCATTCACTGGCGGTGATCGGTAAAGGGATCATCTCCAGGGCCCAGGGGGTACCTTTGCCGCCCGGCTGGTCGAAGGGATTATAGGTTGCCCCGTCTTCGTGGCGCATACGCCGCACCCGCTCCTGGCGATTTCGCAACACCTCGCGGGGGGTAGTGTTCAGGGCGGCAACAATCGCCTGCCAGTGTTGCCGCACCTGCCCGGGGGCAAAAAACGTTTCGTCGTAGCCACCCTCCGGACAAAGAGCCGCTTCAAAGAGGGTGGCTGAAGAAGAATCGTTTTTGGCGGAACTGCTCATACCTCGGGCCTCATGGTTTCGGGTTTTTGGCTTTTATTGCAAGCGCCTTGGCCCGATGTACCCTGTTCACCGACGCAAATCAAGCGTATAGGGAAAAAACGGGTTGATTTCTTCCGCCGGAACCGTTGTTTTGTTGCCGGGGGAATGACCATGGGGAACGAACCTGGCGTGACGTCGTCCTTCAGCCTCATTGGCATTGATCGGCAGAATTTCATGACTCCTGCCGCCGGGATGGCCGACATGGTAGGTGCAGCCGGCAACGGCCCGCTGCGACCAGGTATCATAGAGATCGATGGTCAGAGGGGCGTGTACGCCGATGGTCGGATGCAGGCAACTGGGGGGCTGCCAGGCTCGATAGCGAATGCCGGCAATGGCGACGCCGGCAATGGATGTAGCCCGCAGCGGTACCCGCCGACCGTTGCAGGTCAGGAGATAGCGTTCTCCGGTCATACCCCGGACCCCTACCTGCAGCCGCTCCACCGACGAATCGACATAGCGAACCGTACCAGAGCCCCCTGCCTCCTCACCGAGCACATGCCAGGGTTCAAGGGCCTGACGTATTTCGATTTCCACATCCCGGCAAGTCACCCTGCCGTGAACGGGAAAACGAAACTCAAAATGGGGGTGGAAAAAATCCATGGAAAGGGGAAAACCCGCCTCGCCAAGAATCCGCAGGACATCGGCAAAATCCTCCCGCACCGGTTGCGGCAACATAAAGCGGTCGTGGAGGGCGGTACCCCAGCGCACCAGGGGCTGGCGATAGGGTGTCCGCCAGAACCAGGCGACAAAAATCCGCAGAAGGAGCTGCTGCGCCAGACTCATCCGCGCATGGGGCGGCATCTCGAAACCGCGAAACTCCAGGAGCCCCAGTCGCCCGGTGGCATTGTCAGGGGAATAGAGCTTATCGATGCAAAATTCCGCCCGGTGGGTATTGCCGGTGACATCAACAAGCAGATGGCGAAAGAGCCGATCCACCAGCCATGGCGGGCAGGGATGATCACCTTTGGTTTGCCGGTCCATCTCGGCAAAGGCGATTTCCAGTTCATAGAGGCTGTCATGCCTGGCCTCGTCAATACGCGGTTGCTGACTGGTCGGGCCGATAAAAAGACCTGAGAAGAGAAAGGAAAGAGAAGGGTGATTGTTCCAGAAAGAGACGAAACTGCGCAGCAGATCCGGCCGCCGGAGGAAAGGACTGTCGGCGGGTGTCGCCCCGCCGATAACGATATGATTACCGCCGCCGGTGCCGGTCTGGCGGCCATCGACCAGAAATTTCTCGGTGGCAAGGCGCGTGTTGCGGGCTGTTTGGTAAAGGGTGGCAGTACACTCCACCATCTGTTGCCAACTGGTCATCGGCTGAATATTGACCTCAATGACACCCGGATCGGGAGTAATTTTCAAACATTCCAGGCGCGGATCATAGGGCGGTGTATAGCCTTCGATAATCACCGGAAATCCTGTCACACCGGCGGTTTCTTCAATGGCGGCGATCAGCTCCAGATACCCTTCCAGTTTGGCAATCGGCGGCATAAAAACATACAGCCGACCTTCCCGGGCCTGAACACAGAGTGCGGTACGAACCACCCAGGCTGCGGACTCCCCGGGGATGAGCCTGGGTTCGGCATAGGGCGGTGGCTGGCTTTGAAACCCTTCCCTGGTTGTCTCTTCCGAAGACTCGGCCACCGTTTGCAGGCCGATCCGGGAATCGGGCAGCGGTCCCCTTTCGACCATGGGATCGATGGGATAGTCGACAGGGAAATCGGCCTTTGATACCCATGGCAAGGACTCCAGTGGCAAACGCAAGCCCGCCGGGGAGTCGCCTGGTAAAAGAAAAAGATGATCGCCACGCAAGGGCCAGGGGCCGCTTTTCCAGGAACCGTGCTGCAGCGGCAGAACATAGCCGACAACTGCCCCGAGGCCACGCTGGAAGGCCTGGGCCATGCGGGTACGCGCCTCGACGTCTTCAAGGCGCGGGTCGCAGGGGTCGATATTGACCGGCAAGCGCTGCTCCTTATGCAGATAATATAAAATATCTTCGAAACTCTCGCGAATATAGCTCCGGTTGACCGCCAGTTTATCGCTCAGGGTTTCGATAAAAAGCTTGGCTTCGGCAGGGCCGAAGCGGTAATCCCGGTTGATATCGGCCAGCCATTGGTCGTCCTGCCACAGGGGCAGGCCGTCTTTTCGCCAATAACAGCCGAGCGCCCAGCGTGGCAGGGATTCGCCCGGATACCACTTACCCTGACCGTGGTGGAGAAAACCGCCCGGCGCCCACTGCTGCCGCAGCTGCTGAATCAGTGACTCCGCCAGCTGCTGTTTTTCTTTCCCAAGAGCCTCGGTATTCCATTGGGGATGATCCATGTCGTCAATGGCGACAAAGGTCGGTTCACCGCCCATGGTCAACCGGACATCATCGGCGGTCAGTTGCTGATCGACCAGGTCGCCCAGTTCGACGATTGCCCTCCACACCTCCTCCGCATAGGGTCGGGTGGAACGCGGTGCTTCGTGAATCCGGGTGACTCGCATCGTGTGGCGAAAATCCACCTCGCACTTTTCCAGGGCGCCACTGATCGGCGCGGCACTCCGCGGTTCCGGCGAGCAGGCCAGAGGAATGTGACCCTCTCCGGCAAAAAGGCCGGAGGTCGGGTCCATGCCCACCCAGCCGGCCCCGGGCAGATACACCTCCGTCCAGGCATGCAGATCGGTGAAGTCGGCCTCCGGTCCGGACGGGCCGTCCAGGGATTTAACATCGGCTTTCAGTTGAATGAGATAACCGGAAACAAACCGCGCGGCAAGCCCGAGGTGGCGAAGGATATTTACCAGCAGCCAGGCCGAATCGCGACACGATCCGCTGCCCAGGGCAAGGGTCTTTTCACAACCTTGCACGTTCGGTTCGAGACGAATGAGATAGCCGATTTCCCGGCTGAGCTGCAGATTGAGGGCAACGAGAAAATCAATGGTCCGCTGCTCCCGACAATCGACCTTTTTCAGATAGGCCGCCAGTTTTTCCCCTGCCGGCTGACAAACCAGATAAGGACCAAGCTCAGCCTGCAGCGAAGGCTCGTAAGAAAAGGGAAAGGTTTCAGCGGCTGGCTCAAGAAAAAAATCAAAGGGGTTGATGACGATCATCTCCGCCACCAGATCAACCTCCACCCGCAATTCGTTGGTCTTTTCCGGAAAAACCAGACGGCCGAGATAATTGCTGAAGGGATCCTGCTGCCAGTTGATAAAGTGGTCCTTGGGCGTAACCGTCATCGAATAGCTGAGAATCGGTGTGCGGCAATGGGGTGCGGGCCGCAGGCGGACAATCTGCGGCAACAGAGCGATACGGCGATCATATCGGTATGAAGTGGTATGGTTCAGGGCAATATGAATTCCCACGGCGGTCCTTATGAGCAGGATGGACATGGCCCCTGGAGAATTCCGGAGGCCATGTCCACGTTTGAGTAAGAGGGAGTATCCTGGGCTTACTGTTCACTGCCGGCCAATTCAAGGGACGGCTTAATATTAAAAAATGTCGTACCGATGGCCATTCCCACCTGATTGAGGCGGGTCTGCAGATTATCCAGATACTCATGCATACCCTGCTTGATGACTTCCTCGATATCAGTGTACTCCAGATCGGCCTTCAACCGCCCCAGAAGTTTTTCCGCACCATTGTTATTTGAGCCGTTCGGCGAACCGGAGATGCGATGCAGACAGATCTGCGCCTTGGTGATGCAGTGGCGGATGGAGCGGGGAAACTGCTCATCGAAAATGAGAAATGAGGCCACCATGCGGGGGGTGATAAGGTGATGTTCCTTTCGATACATTTCAAAGGCGCTGGCTGACTTCAATACCGCTGTCCATTGAATGTTGTCGATGGGGGTATTGACCAGATCGGCATTGGGCAGGAGCATGAAATATTTGACATCGAGAATCCGCGAGGTTTTATCGGCGCGCTCCATCATCATGCCAATGCGGGCAAAATTCCAGGCCTCACCATGGCTCATGGTCGAGTCCATCAAACCGGTGAAAAGGTGGCTGCGCATCTGAATTATCTTATAAAACTGATGGGGATCTTTTAATGCCATGGCCTGGAACTGGGGGTTTTTCATTTCCAGATAGAAGGTGTTGAGGTGTTCCCACATCTCCGAGGAAATGATCTCGCGGATGGAGCGCCCGTTTTCACGGGCAGCCGCCAGACAACTCTGGATCGAATTCGGATAGTTGTTATCAAAGGTGAGAAAGGCGATAACGGATTCCTGAGAATACTCCTGATAATGCTCCTCGAAGAGTTCCTGGTCGCCGGTGATGAGAACCAGGGGATCCCAATGCTTGCCCCGCTCCGAAGGCATATCGAGCAGCAGATTGAGGTTGACACTGATGAAACGGGCGACATTTTCCGCCCGTTCGATATATCGACACATCCAGTAAATAGAGTTGGCTACGCGGCTGAGCATTCCTTTGTCTCCTCAATATATCGTCACCCTAAAGTACCCAGGTATCCTTGCTGCCGCCGCCCTGGGAGGAATTGACCACCAGCGAGCCCTTGGTCAATGCCACCCGGGTCAGCCCGCCGGGCTGCACATAAATGTCTTTGCCGTACAACACATAGGGACGCAGGTCGACATGGCGGCCTTCAATACGATCACCGACCATTGTCGGTACCCGGGAGAGAGAAAGCGTCGGCTGTGCCATATAATTACGCGGTTCCGCTTTGATTTTTTCGGCAAAGGCGGCCCGCTCCACGTCACTTGCATGGGGGCCGATGAGCATTCCGTAGCCGCCGGATTCATTAGCCGCCTTCACCACCAGCTGATCAAGATGGGCAAGGACGTAGGCCCGATCCTCACTATTGCGACAGATATAGGTCGGAACATTGGGCAGGATCGGCTCTTCCCCAGTATAATATTTTATGATTTTAGGCACATAGGCATAAATAACCTTGTCGTCGGCGATACCGGTACCCGGGGCATTGGCCATGGCAATTCGCCCGGCTTTGTACACCCCGACAAGTCCTTTCACCCCGAGCATCGAATCTGGGCGAAAGACCTCTGGATCGATAAAGTCGTCATCGATACGCCGATACAGGACATCAACCCGTTTGAGCCCCTTGGTGGTCAACATATGTACATAGCCGTCCACCACAACCAAATCCTGGCCCTCCACCAGTTCCACCCCCATCTGCTGCGACAGGAAGGAGTGTTCGAAGTAGGCACTGTTGTAAATTCCGGGAGTGAGCACCCCGATGGTCGGCTTACGACAATGATCCGGGGCAAGAAATTCCAGCATCTCCAGCAATTTGCTTGGATAATTATCAACCGGTCGCACCTGCGAGGCTTCAAAAACCTGGGGAAAGGTGCGCTTCAGTACCTGGCGGTTTTCCAGAACGTAGGAAACACCCGAAGGACAACGCAGATTGTCTTCCAGAACATAGAAGCATCCATCGCGGTCGCGCACCAGATCGGTTCCGGTGACATGGCACCAGATCCCCCTGGGCGGGGTGAACCCCTCGCATTCCCGCCGGTAGGTGCGGCTTGAGAGAATCAGTTCCTCCTCGATGACCTTATCTTTCAGAATCTTTTTATCGTTATAGATATCCTGAAGAAATTCGTTCAGGGCAAAAATCCGTTGCTTGAGACCATTTTCGATCTGCTGCCATTCGTTGCTTGGAACGATGCGCGGGATTATATCGAAGGGGAGAATCTTTTCCGTCCCCTCATCTCGTCCGTAAACATTGAAGGTAATACCCATTTTCAACAGCAGGGCCTCGGCTGCCTTCTGGCGCATCGCCAGATCACCGGGCGGCAGCGTCTCGATCTTGTCCAATAATATTTGCACACCGGGTCGCGGATTCCCATAGGCATCGATCAGTTCATCGTAAAAATCCCCGGGATCATAGGTCGTGAATGTCGCCATCGTCATTTCCCCCTCTGCCGTTGCAAGTGTCTGCCGCTGACTTCCTTGCTTTATGGTTTGCATCCAAGATGCAGGCTCTTACAGCGTATCTTCGCGCCGACTGACACTCTCTGATAAAGAACAGTACACGTCGTCTCCTATCTTTTCAAGTTTCGTGCCTGATTGCATTTCTTCTGCAGCAACAGCCGGCAGCGATCTTCATTTGCTTGGTTTTACGAGTGTTATGTCTGATCAAATAGAAAACGGCGTGTATCGTGCGGTCGCAAGAAAGTATTTACAGGAGAATATTGCACATAAATGTCCATTTTCAAACCACTTATATTACAAATATGTCACAAAAAGACAAAAGATACACCAAGGAGCCGAAGTCACCTCGGCAAGCGTCAACCCCATGGCTGTTTTTGCTAAAGGTAAACGGAGTCGTG
>JFJP01000056.1_pt1 | contig 13562 bp, 8 predicted proteins | sample 431651 | NCBI WGS metagenome assembly JFJP01 (sample SAMN02602958, study PRJNA72255) | Microbial mat metagenome, whole genome shotgun sequencing project. | biome: fresh water; feature: sink hole; material: water; isolation source: purple microbial (photo- and chemosynthetic) mats found in...
TTGACCATCAGGTTATTGCCAGCTTTATCCTTTTTCGTCGAAACCAGATTCATCCCGGCAATCTGGGCGGGGCGGCCTCGCGCTTCATCGGAGAGGCGCACGCGCACATCGTACTGTTCGCCCGAGGATGGATCCTCATACTTGGCGACTTCCAGGCCATCCACCATGGGGCGCACCACGCTGGCCAGGGCCATGGGAGAAACCCCAAGGTCGGAAGCCTGCTTGCGATCCACGGTGAGGCGGAGTTCTGGTTTGCCGAGATCGCGGCTGCTGGTGATATCCACCGCCCCCGTGATGCGCTGGAAGAGCCCTCTTACCTGGGGTTCAGCCTGCTCCACGGCTCGCCGGTCGGGGCTCAGAATGGCGATATTGAAGGGTTTCTCATCGCCAAAATCCGCCACGGGTCCGATGCCGATTTCGGCCCCGGCGATGGTTCGGAATTGCTCACGCAACTGGCGGCGGATGGCGGTGTGAGATGGCCGTCGGCCCTCCTTCAGCTTCACGTAGATCTTTCCTTCGTTAATGGTGCCAAAGAGGCCGGTGCCGATGGTGGTGTAAGTTAACTCCACACCTGGATTTTCTTTCAGAACCTGTTCGATGCGCTCGACCTTGATTCGGGTGGCTTCCAGGGTGGCACCAGGTTCGGTCTTGAAATTTACCTGCAGATCACCGCGATCGAAATCGGGCATGAAGTCTCGACCCAGGAGTCCAATGAGGACCATCGCGAGGACAAAGCTGCCGATGCCGATGCCCATGACGGATTTCTTGTGATCCAAGGCCCAATTGATGGCAACGCGATAGCCCTTTTCCCATTTGTCGAGTTGGTCGTTGAACCAATCCACGGCCTTCATGATTGATCGGCGATGACCGTGGTGGCTTTCCTGAAAGCCCTTTTCGTGTTCGGGATCGGGCCAGACAGCGCTGAGCATGGGATCCAGCGTGAAGCTCACGAACAGTGAAATAGCTACGGCGAAGGCCACCACCATGGCAAAGGGATAGAAGAAGCGGCCAACGATGCCGCCCATGAAGGCCACGGGTACGAACACGGCCAATAGTGAAAGCGTGGTGGCGATAACGGCCGGGCCGATTTCCGCCGTGCCTTCTCGCGCAGCCGTGATGTGGTCCTTGCCCATTTCCGCGTGTCGCGTGATGTTCTCGCGCACCACAATAGCGTCATCGATGAGGATGCCGATGGCCAGCGAGAGGCCCATCAAGGTCATGGTGTTCAACGTGAAATCCAACGCTTTCATGACGATGAAGGCGCCGATCACGGACACAGGCAGCGTCAGACTGGTGATGAGGGTGCTGCGCCAGCTCTTGAGGAAGAAGAAGACGATGATGACCGTGAGAATGCCGCCCAGAATGATGGAGACTTCCACATCCTCCACGGCGTCATTGATGAAGCGGCTGTTGTCCTTGGCGATTTCAACATGAACGCCCTGCTTTTCGAGTTCGGGCTTCAGTTCTTTCAATGCCTCCTTGATCGAATCGGCCATGGCCACGGTGTTGCCACCCACCTGTCGCTGAATATCCAGTGCTACGGCATTTTCACCATTGAGGCGGGCCAGCGAGCGCTTTTCCTTGATGCCATCCACGATGGTGGCAACTTCCCGCAATTCAATGGGGCGGCCCTTCTGGTTGCCCACAATGACGCTCTCGAAATCCTTAACCTGCCGGGCCTTGGCATCCACGCGTACGGCGATTTCACGACTGCCCTGAAGCAGATTGCCGGAGGGCACAGCGCGGGTATCGTTGCCTAGGCTGCCCATGACCTGTTGAATCGTGACCCCCAGGGCTTCCAGTTTCGTGGGATCGACCTGAACGAGAATCTCGCGCTTGCTTTCGCCAACCAAGGTGACACTGCCTACGCCGGGGATATTTTCTAGGCGGCGTTTCAGAAATTCATCACCAATGCGGCTTAGTTCGCGATCCTCAAGCTTGGGGTGACCCTCCACCGACCGCAGTACCAGCGACATTACAGGCGTTTGCGCCGGATCCATTTTCTGGATGATGGGTTCCTTGATGGTGTCTGGCAGGGTCTGGCGGATCTGGCCCAGCTTTGAGCGCACATCTTCGAGAGCCTTGTCGACGTCGCGTTCGAGCTGAAATTCCACCACCACGATGCCCAGACTGTCCTGGCTGGTGGAGCTGATTTCGCGCACCTTTTCGAGGGGGTTGAGGGCCTGCTCTACTTTCTTGACGACGTCCTGCTCTACCGCGTCAGGACTCGCTCCTGGGTAAGGCACGCTAACGGTGACGATAGGGAAATCGATCTTGGGATATTGGTCGATGCCCAGGCCCTTCATGCTGAAGAGGCCCAGCACCACGAGCGCCAGCATCACGCAGGTCGTGAGGACGGGGCGCTTGATGGAGAGATCAGAAAGAAACATGGATCACTTCCTATAAAAAATGCGAGCCAACATGCAGGAAACCATTCAGAAACCAAAACCAAGCGTGTATTTTTTCTTTTTATCGGTGTTCATCGGTGTTCATCGGTGGCTAAAAAACAATTCTTTTCACGACGATCTTCGGCACGCCAAAATTCATGAGCAGACAAACTGGCAACCCAGTGGCCTTTAGGTAGTTCAAGCATTGAGCAAGATGAACGTCTTCAAGGCTTTTTGTGGCTTTGAGTTCAACAATCACTCGGTTCTCAACCACGATGTCGGCAGCGAAATCCCCAACCACAATTCCGTCGTAGTGGACTTCAATGCCTTGCTGCTGAATGGCATGGAGGCCAGCTTTTCGTAGTTCGTGGGCCAGCGCGTTTTCGTAGACTTTTTCCATGAAGCCGTGGCCGAGTTGGTTGGCCACGGTGTAGGCGCAGCCAATGATTTGTTCGGTTAAGGGATCGTGATCGTGCATGGAAGCATCCGATTACTGATGGCGAAAAGGGAAAAGAAGAAAAAGAAGAAAAGAAGAAAAATATTTGCCACCGATGAACACCGATGGACACCGATATTTAAGTTACTTAGCGGGGTTTTGGTTTGGGGCGGATTCCTGGACGCGGGAACCATCGACTACTTGTTCGCGACCTTGAGCTACTACGCGGGTGCCCACTGCTAGGCCTTCTACGGGACGCCAGCCCTCTTGGTCTCCGCCCACGGTGATCTTTTTGCGGTGGACGAGGCCGTTATCGAAGGTGAACACTTCGGCTTCGCGACCCAAGGCTGTTACAACCTGGGAGGGCAGGGCCGGGCGCTTGATCTCGGCTTCGGAAAGAATCTCGCCTTCGGCGAAGAGGCCGCCCTTGAGCTTGCCATCGGCGTTGGGAACCAGCAGGCGCACCCGCAGCGTGCGGCCATCGGCCTGCACCGAAGGGCTGATTTGGGCGAGGGTGGCCTGAAAGGGCTTGTCATAGCCTGCCACGCGGAAGGCGGCCTTCATCCCGGGTTTCATCACGCCAAGAGCTTCGGTGGGCAGATCCGCCAAAATTTCGAGGGTACGGTTATCGACGACGACGAAGGCGGTTTGGCCGGGGTTCAGCATTTCGCCGGGCTGAATGGTGCGCTGGGCCACTTCGCCTGCAAAGGGCGCGGTGATGCGGGCTTTCTTCAACCTTGATTTAGCTAAACCGAGATTACTTTCGGCGGCGCGGGCAGCGGCGCTGGTGGCGTTCAGGTAGGTCTCGGCCTGCTGAGCGGCCTGTTTGGTGACGCTGCGTTTTTCCAGAAGCATCTGAGCGCGGTCGTTATCACGTTTGGCCTGCTGGGATTGGGCCTGAGCCTGCGCCAACTGGGCTTCCGCGGCCTGCACTCCGAGTAGCAGATCGTCTTCATCCTGAGCCGAAAGCACGGCCCCTGCGGCCACGCGATCGCCTTCGTGAACCCCCACGCGGGTCACGCGGCCCGCCACTTCGGCGCGCAGTTCCGCGCGGTTCACCGCGAGCAAGGTGCCTGTGAAGGTGATCGAGCTTCGGAAGGCACGGTTTTCCACGGTGGCCAGGGTTACGGGCACGGTGCCTTCCGCCTTGACGACCTTCTGTTTGCTGAGTTCATTGTTGCGGCGAATGCGGTGGTAGCCACCTGCGCCCACGATGATCAGGGCAGGAACACCGGCGTAGAGAAAGAGTTTCTTGGTATCCATGAATTCACCTTTGAATGGAGTCGGTTGGGATCAGAGCGGGGCCAGGCCTTGGGCGCGGCGATTATCAAAACGGGCGGCCCATAGGCCTAATTCGGCGCGGCGACGTTGGCTCTCGAGCTGGCGCTCGGTGCGTTCGGCCTGCAGGAGATCCAGCGAGGTGATGAGGCCCTGCTCGAAGGCCTCGCGGCTCATGCGCAAGGCTTCAAGCCCGGCGTCGTGGGCCTTTTGGGCAGCGGCATGGAAGGCGATGGCCTTGCCCGTTTCCCGAGTCGCCGTACTCTTCTCAACGGCAATGGCGCGTTCTTTGTCCACGCGCATCTGGCGCACCTGTTCGAGCTGAGCGCGGTTCTGCGCCCGTTTCCCGGAACTGCGCAGCCCATCGAAAATGGGGAAACGCATAGTGACATTCACCTTCCAGGTGTCGTACGGCTCCTTGAACAGGTTTTGGGTCTTGGTTGTCTGATAGCCGTACGAGGCGTTCAGGTCGAACTTGGGCCGGAGGTCGCTTTTGATGATGGTGTCGTTGGCGCGATACATCGCTTCCTGCTGTTTGAGCTGAGCGATTTCACTGCGCTCGGTGCCCGCAGGTGCATCACCCGTGGGCGGCAGACCCAGATCTGCGAGCTTCACGGGCGTGCGGGGGTCCAGCCCCAGCTGCCCGTTCAAGACTTCCAGGGCGCGCTTATGATTGGCCTCGGCCTGCAGGCTTTCGGGGATCACGGCGAGGTACTCGCTTTCGGCGCGCAACCGATCGAGCTCAGTGGCGGATTGTGCTTCCAGCTTGGCCTTCACGTCGGCCAAGAACTGTTCAGCGGTTTTCTTGCGGGATTCCACGACTTCCAATTCGGCGCGGGTGGCCAGTACGGCCAAGTAGCCCTTGGCCACGCCATGCAGGATTTCCAGTTCGGCGGTGGTGTAGCCGTGGGTTGCTTCCTTCTCGCCCATCTCCGCGATATCGATGGCCGTCCCGATCTTGCCCCAGTAGAACAAAGGCTGGCTCGCCGTGGCCTGGGTTGTGTAGTAGCTCCGGGGAGCGGCTAGGCCATTGGTGTCAAAGGGCGGCAACGTGATACCCGGCTTGGTCTGGAAGGCATCGAAAATTGAGAAGACACTGCCGATGTTGCTATTGAGCATGCTGACGTCGCGGACCCGAGTGAAGTCGCCAATCAGAGTCACTTGGGGCAGTGCATCGGCGCGCACGGTGGTGATGAGGCTCCGGCGTTCTTCCACGCGGGCTTTGGCGGCGCGGATACTGGGATTCTCGGCTCGGGCGCGGGTCAAGGCACCGGCCATATCGAGTTCCAGGGGCGGTTGCGTGGGCGCGCCTTCGACCAGGGCGGGTGGGGAAAGGAACAACATTATTGGACTCCTTGAAGGGTATTTCCGAGACCAAGGCCACGGAGGCTGAATTCGGTGATGTGGGTGGCCAAGGTTCCGACATCCTGCGGTCCGTAGGCGGAGCCACGCAGAAGCGAAATCATGGACATATCGCGGTGGAAAAACATAATTTGGGCATGGATGCTGCTGCCCATAAGAAACTGCGCGTCCTCAGCCAGATCCGGCCGCAGCACCCGAATGCAGGCCGCCAGGTAATCCGCGTAGGGGCGAACATGGCCAAGAATGATGTCCACTCGGCCGGCAGCGGGCTCCATCAATTCCCGAGTCCAAAAAAGGTGGGCCGCTGATTGAAGTTCGCGAGAGCATTTTGCGGGGTCATGGCAGGCGAAGAGTTCTTCGAGAAAAGCGTGGATGTAGCCTTTCAGGCAATCGAGTGCCTTTGCGAAGGCCTCGGGTTCATCGAGAGAAGGTGGTGCCGGCAAGGCCGCCACCGAATCGATCCCCTGATCGAAAAGGAAGCTCATGGCGGCGAGGTAAAGGCCTTCCTTGCTGCCGAAGTAGTACTGCACCAGAGCGCTGTTGGCCTGGGCTTTCTGGGAGATCTCACGAATGCCGACGCCATCGAAGCCCTTTTGAGCGAAGAGGAGAACGGCAGCTTCGAGTAGGCGTTGGCGGGTGTCCTGGGAGGAGTCGGGAGGTGGTTTCATGGTGTTCCTAGGTCTCAATCAATCGGTTGATTAAGAAGGCTTTTAGGTTAATCAATCGATTGATTGAGTCAAGAGCATTTTTGGATTGACCTAGATAACATTGATTTTTTGAATATTTGACAAAACGGAATATCCATTCCAAATTCAGAATAGGAATTCGGAGCTTGTCATGACCCTTACCCGCAAAGAGAAGGAACGAAGCCAGCGTCGGGAACTGCTGCTCGAGGCGGCGGCCCGCGTTTTTGGGCGCAAGCCTTTCGACGAGGCCAGCATGCAGGAGGTGGCTCTCGAGGCTCAGATCGGGATGCAGGGTCTGTACGAGCATTTCCCCTCCAAGCAAGAGCTCTACGAGCAGGTGATCCTGCAGCGGGCCTTGGCCTATCAGGCCCGGGCCGAAGGCATATTGGCTGGTTCGGGTTCGCCCTTGGCGTTGATCCGAGACCTGGCGACTGCCTACGTGGAGCAGTTCAAGGAACAGCCTTGGCGGCTTCCCACCTTCATCCGGGATCGTATGCACTTTGATTGGGAGCTGGATTCCCGGTTCGCACCCCGGCTGCGGGAAATCTACGAAAGCGAGCGCTTACATCTCAGAGGGCTCATTGTGCGGGCGGTGGCTGCGGGTGAACTGCGCCCAATGGATCCCGATTTCACCACGCAGCTCTGCTTGGATGTGCTGCAGGCCGCCCTTCACTTCAGCCATCGCTACCGTGAGGACGAAGAGGTCGCCGTGTGCGTCGATCGCGCCTTGGATTGCCTATTGAATGGCCTGGGCACAACACATTCCTAACGTAGCGGCGCATGGCGGTCGAAACCAACCAACACCAAACCCTTCTGAAGCAAACCCATTGAGGCAATCCATGAACCGCATTCTGATCCTTCCAATCTCCCTGCTCCTGCTCGCGGCTTGTGGTCGCACCACCAACCCTCACCAGGTCGAAGGCCCCATCGCCACCATCGGTGTGGCGCATCCCCGCAAGATTCAGGAAGCCGAGCGGGTTTCCGTGAGCGGGTCCATCTCTTCGCCGGGAAACCCTTCCCTGGTGGCTTTCCTGGTGCCGGGGCGCGCCCTTCAGGTGTTTCCTCGCGAGGGGGAACCTGTGAGGCAGGGACAGGTGCTCGCGGTGCTCGATGCCGTGAATCTCACCCATGCGGTGGAGGCCGCCCATGCTCAAGCCGAGGCGGCGCGAGCCGGTGCGCAGCGGGCCGAAGGCGAATTCCAGCGCATGAAGCAGCTCTTTGATAGTCAGAGTCTCGCGCCCAACGATTTCGCCAAGTTCCAAGCGGCGAACGAGGCCGCCCATCAACAGCTGCAGCAAGCCTTGGCGGGCGAGGGCATCGCCAAGAAAAATCTAGCCGATTCCCGATTGGTGGCACCCATCGGTGGCTACATCGCCAAGCGTTTGGTGGAGCCCGGGGTCATGGTGGGGGCGGGGCAGCCGGTGTTTGAAATCGCCACCCTCGATCCCATCGAGGTCAATGTGGGGGTACCTGAAACCGATATCCGCCTAGTAAAGGTGGGGCAGTCCGCCAGCGTCCTCGTCCATGCGCTCCCGGGTCAAAATTTCCAGGGCACGGTGAAGGTGGTGAATATCTCCGCCGATCCCGCGACTCGCACCTATATGACCCGCATTAGCGTACCGAATCCGGCGCGGGACTTGAAGGTAGGAATGGTGGCGGAAGTTTCGATCACGGGTACCAAAAAAATTGAGATGACCGTGGTTCCCGCGGAGGCCATCGTCCGCGATCCCCAAGGTGCCACGCTGGTTTATCAATACTTCCCCGATCAAAAACGCGTGTTTTCGAAGCGAGTCGAGATCGGCGTTTTGTTGGGGCAGGATATTCAGATTCGATCGGGGCTGAAGGGCGATGAAACCATTGTGGTGGCCGGTCAGCACACCCTGCGCAATGGTGCGGCTGCCGAACTCTCTGTTGGCCCCGCGCCGGTGCGGAGGTAATCCATGGAGAAGATGATCAAGATCTGCCTTCGCTATCCAACGCTTACCGCCGTCTTGACCCTGATGATCGTGGCGGTGGGCATCCGTTCCCTGATGTTCATGCCTCGCACGGAGGATCCTTCCATCACAATTCGCACCGGCTTGGTGTTGGCCGCCTACCCTGGGGCGACCTCCGAGCAGGTGGAAAAGCAGGTCACCAAGACGCTGGAAGCCACCATCTTCAAGTTTCAGGAAGTGCGGAAGGGCAAGACCTTCTCCACCAGTCGTCCTGGCGTGGCCATCATCAATGTCGAACTCGAAAAGAACGTAAAAAATCCAGATATTTTCTGGGCCAAACTTCGGCATGAAATGAACGTGGTGAAGGCCTCGGCTTTGCCCCGTGAGGTCATGGGTCCCATCGTCAATTCTGATTTTGGCGATACGGTGGCCATGCTGGTGGCTGTGAGTGGAGAACGGTACGGCTACCGTGAATTGCGGGACTACGTGGACCAGATTCAAGACACGCTGCGCACCGTGGGCCAGGTTGGCAAAATTTCCACCATCGGCCAGCAGAATGAACAAATCTGGGTGACGAGTAGCCTGGAGCGCATGAGCCAGTACTTCACCGACCCACTCAAGGTGATCGGTGCGCTAGGGCAGCGCAATGTGGTGCAGGGTGCAGGCAGCGTGCGCACCGAAGCCGGTCGCATCCCCTTACACACCACCGGTGCCTTCAATTCTGAAGACGAGATTCGGAAGGTGATGGTGGGCATGTCCCGCACGGGCCAGCCCGTGTATATCGGCGATTTCGCAGCCGTCGAACGGCGCTATCAAGACCCCGAGTTTCTGGTGCGCTTCGATGGCAAACCCACCGTCATGATTTCCGTGGAAATGCAGAAGGGCAACAACATTGTCGAACTGGGCGATCGCGTGGGTGCTGCCTTGGCGCAGTTGCGACCCCTATTGCCGCCGGATCTCAAACTGGATTTTGTTGCCAATCAACCCAAGGTGGTGGAAGAACGCATCTCTGGAATGGGGCACGAGTTCCTGATCGCCATTGGCTGCGTGGTGCTCGTGACGATGCTGCTCTTGCCCATGCGAGTGGCGCTCATCGCGGCCCTGGCCATTCCTGTAACCATGTTGTCCACCATCGGTGTGATGAACACGCTCGGCGTACAGCTTCACCAAGTCTCCATCGCTGCCTTGATCCTGGTGCTTGGCATCGTGGTGGATGATGCCATCGTCATTGCGGACAATTACGTGGAACTGCTGGATCGCAAAGTCCCGAGGCCCGAAGCCGCCTGGCGGGCGGCCACGGAAGTGCTTGTTCCGGTGCTCACGGCGACCCTGACGATCATCGCGTCCTTTCTGCCCCTGGTGATCCTCTCCGGCAGTGCCGGTGAGTTCATCTTTGCCCTGCCGATCACTGTGGCCGTGGCGCTGACGGTGTCCTTTCTCGTGGCCATCTTCCTGACGCCGCTGTTGTGCCGGACCTTCATTCAGAAGGGGCTCCATGATCACGATGCCGAGCCCACCGAAGGCGCCAAAAAATTCAGTGCCTTGGATCTTCTTCAGGACGCGTACAAAAAGGCCATTACCCATTTCATGGCGCGTCCCTCCATGGCTGTGGGCCTTGGGATGGGAGCGGTGATCTTGGGGCTGTTCCTGTTTCGCTTCGTGCCCCAGCAGTTCTTTCCCAATGCCGAACGAAACCAGTTTGTCATTGATCTTTGGATGCCCCAGGGCAGCCGCATCGAAGCCACCGATGCCGTGTTGCGGCGCATCGAAACGGATCTTGCCGGGAATAAGGAAGTGGCTCATTTCGCCAGCTTCGTGGGCCAGAGCGCGCCGCGTTTCTACTACAACGTGAACCCCCAGCAGCCCGATCCTGCTTACGGTCAGATGATTGTGAATACGCATCACGAAAAGGCCACGGGGCGTACCGTGGCAGAGCTTCAGGCTCACTTGGCGCGGCTGGTGCCAGAAGGCATGGTCATCGTGAAGGAGCTGCAGCAGGGTGCTGTGATGGAGGGACCCATCGAGGTCCGTATCTCCGGCGATGATACTGGCCAGCTCAAGACTCTAGGCCGTCAGGTGGAGGATATTTTCCGTGCCGATTCTCGCGCTCGCTACATCCACACCGACTACTACAACGACTCGGCGCTCGTGGATGTGAACCTCAACACAGAACTGGCGAGTCGCCTCGGCATGACGAACGCGGGTGTCTCGAAGCTTCTCTCCGGCGCCTTCGACGGCACGCCGGTGAGCACCTTCTGGGAGGGCAACCGGGCGGTGAATATCGTTCTGCGGGTGGAGCCCGCCCATCGGGTTTCCTTCGATGATGTGCGCAATACCTATGTCGGTTCCGCCATGGCCGAAGGCAAGGTTCCCTTGCGGGCAGTCGCCGAGCTTGTGCCGAAGTGGCAAACCAGCCGCATCGTTCGCCGCAACGGGGTGCCCACCCTCACCGTGCGCTGCTTTCCGGCACCCGGCAGCTATGCCTCCGCCTTGCTAAAGGAGGCCCTGCCGAAGGTCAAGGCCCTTCCCATGCCACAGGGGTACCGTCTCGACTTGGGCGGCGAACGGGCCAATCAGGAGGAAACTTTCCCCGAGATGGTCTTGGCCCTTTCGATCGGTATTCTGGCGATTTTCCTCATTCTCATGATCCAATTCCGCAACCTTTCCGAGCCCTTGGTGGTCATGGCCTCCATTCCGCTCTCGCTGTTTGGCGTGGTCTTTGGCCTGATCATCACCCGCAATGCCTTTGGTTTTACGGCCTTCATGGGCATGATCAGCCTGTGTGGCATCGTGGTGCGCAATGCCATCATCCTGATTGATTACATCAAGGAAAAACTGCGCGAAGGTTCCACGCTGGTGGAAGCCGCCACTCAGGCGGGCGAGCGAAGGTTGCGGCCCATTTTCCTTACCACCATGGCTGCGGCCGTGGGTGTTACCCCGATGATCATTTCCGGTTCGAAATTATGGAGCCCACTGGCCAGTGTGTTGGCGGTGGGATTGATCTTCTCGATGTTCTTCACGCTCCTGGTGGTGCCGGTGATCTACGTGCTGGTGTTCACGGCCAGGGAAAAACGCGCCGCAGTTTCAAATGGCTTGGCTTTGGCCTTGCTGATCCTTTGCGGGCCCGTGCTGATGAGTGCCGAACCGGCCCGCCCTCTAACGGTGGAAGCGGCTGTGAGTCAGGCTCTGCAAAACAGCTCGGGGGTTCGCATCGCGCGCGCCAAGGTGCAGGAAGCGCAAGCCAAGCACCGTAGCGCCCGGGCGGATTACTTTCCCCATCTCTCGGCCGACGCCACCTGGCTGAAAAGTTCCGGCGAGACCCTGGTGAAGATACCCGCCGGTGGTCTGGGTACCATTCCTGGCCTGGGCCCCTTCCCGGTACAGGACATGAGCTTGGGTCAAGGCAACAACCGGCTCTACCTGCAGAACATCACCCTGGGCCAACCCTTGAGCCAGCTCTTCAAGATTCATCAGGGCAACCAAGTTGCATCCGCCGAGGAACGCTTGACGCAAGCCGAGCTCCGCAAAATGGAAGGTGAAATCGCGTTCAAAACGCGGCAGGTCTTTCTGGGCATCTTGATCGCCCGGGCGAAACATGAGGCGGCTCTGGCCGGGGTGGCTGCCGCCGAACTTCAGGATTTGGACGCGCGCGAGGCCGTGAAGGCGGGGAATGTCCTGAAGGTGGTGCAGACCGGGAGCCGGGCTCAGCTTCTTCAGAATCGCCATCGTCAGCTTTCCGCCGAGGCCACTCTCACGGATCTGGGCGCGGAATTGAACGATCTGTTGGGGCAACCCCTTGATACGTCTCTGGATCTGGTTCCGGTCACCCCCCGAACGATGCCCCTTCCTTCTAAGGCGGTTCTTTTGGAAGACGCCTTGAAGGGCAATCCGGATCTGGCGGTGGTGAAGGAATCGGTAGAAAAGAGCCGCAGCGCGCTGCGAGCCGGCAAGGCCGATTACATCCCCGAGATCAGCGCCTTTGCGCGCCACACCTACCAGGATGGCGTGCCCTTCCTGCGGCCCAATTCCACTACCGTGGGGTTGACGCTGGCCTGGTCCATCTTTGACTGGGGCAAAAAGTCGGGCGTGGTGGGGCAGCGCTCCGCCGTGGTTAATCAGGCCACCGAGAACCAGCGTCGCATTCGTAATCGCGTGGAGATCGATCTTGGCAAACTCACCCGGAAGATCGAAACCGCCCAACTCATGGTGGAAGTGGCCGAAGAGGCCTCCGCCCTGAACCAGGAAAAGGCTCGTCTCATGGCCAACCAGCACAAGGCCGGTTTGGTTTCTCTGTCCAAAAAAGTCGAAGCCGAGGCCGTGGCCAAGAACTCCGATGCTGACTTCCTTGCGGCTAGGCTGGGGCTTGATCTGGCCTATGCCGAGTTGAATCAGCTCCTTGGGGTGCATTGACCCGGATTGTTGCTCTACCACAGGCAGGGATGCCCTAAGATTGGGACTAGGACATCTGAGGATTCGCCCATGGACCTGCTCAGCTATACCTTCTTCTACCTCGTGGCCATGGTGCTGGTGTTCCAGGGCACCCATACCTTTGGCGAACAGAGCGAACCCATGGGCGTCGTGCCCGAGGAAGTGGCCCAGGAATCCGGCAAGGCTCGTCTGCGCGGGGGACTGCTGGCCGCCTACGGATATCTCAGCATCCTGGTTGGTTTGTTAAGTCACGCCTATGTGAGCCTCCAGCCCGTGTTATCCAGCATGATGGCCGTGGGTCTCGGGCTCATGGCCGTCTACGGGCTCTACGTGATCTTCTTCAACCGAATGGTCCAGTATCTGGGTGTTTCCGCCACGCCCGCGGATCACCATCACCACTAGTTTTCCCCCCATTCAAAAACCGAAGGCCTCGCGCGCGAGGCCTTCGGTTTTTGAATGCGATAAGCTGAAAGCTCAGCCGTGGAGTCACCATGCAGGAAAATCCCTACCGCCAGGTTCGAATCGAGAAGCTTGAAAAACTGAAGGCCATGGGCATCGAAGCCTGGCCCGCCAAGGCTGCGCGCACTCACGGCATCGCCCAGGTGGTGACGGAATTTGCGGAACACACCCACGAACAGTTGGACGCCGAACCGGCGGTCATGAGTGTCATGGGGCGCATCCTCGCCATTCGCGAGATGGGCAAGAGCGTGTTCATGCATTTAAGCGAGAACGGGCAGAAGCTCCAGGCCTACTTCCGCAAGAACGATCTGGATGAGCATGACGCTCAGGCCTGGGAGGCCACCAAGCTGCTGGATCTCGGCGATTTCATCAGTGTGACCGGGCCCCTCATGCGCACCAAGACGGGCGAACTTTCTGTGCGGGTGCACACCTTCCAGTTCCTCTCCAAGGCGCTGTTGCCCCTGCCTGAAAAGTGGCACGGCCTGCAAGACAAGGAACTGCGCTACCGCCAGCGGTACCTGGATCTGGCTACCAATCCCGAGGTGTTCCACACGCTCCAGATGCGCAGTCGCATCGTGGCGGGCGTGCGGCG
>JFJP01002339.1_pt1 | contig 13561 bp, 12 predicted proteins | sample 431651 | NCBI WGS metagenome assembly JFJP01 (sample SAMN02602958, study PRJNA72255) | Microbial mat metagenome, whole genome shotgun sequencing project. | biome: fresh water; feature: sink hole; material: water; isolation source: purple microbial (photo- and chemosynthetic) mats found in...
GCCTGTACGCTCGGCGAGTTTCCTTACCTCGTCGGCAACCACGGCAAAGCCGCGGCCCTGTTCACCCGCCCGCGCCGCCTCGATGGCGGCATTCAGGGCCAGCAGGTTGGTCTGGTCGGCGATTTCCTTGATCACCAGCACCACGCGACTGATTTCTTCCGACATGGTCGCCAATTCGCCAATACGCTGCTCGGAACCCGCCACGACATGCGCCGCCGCACTGATCAGGTCCGCCGTGGCCCGACTCGTTTCGGCGCTGCTGCGCGTGGCGCGCGCGGAGGTATCCGCTGCATCCATAGCTTCCCGCGCGTTAGCGCTCATCGCTTCGGTGGCGGCCGACAACTCTTCCACGGCGGCGGCAATGCTGGCGATGGCGGAAGACTGCGCCTGACCGACCTGCACCGTTTCCTGGCTGCACGAAGCAAGATGTTGACTGGACTGGCCCAGCGAACGGGCGCTTTGATTGATCAGGCTGATCGCCTCGTGCAGGCGGTTTCTCAACATCGCCACGCGCGTGAGTATGGCGCCAAACTCATCCTTGCCACCGGCGCGAATCACCTCGCCCAGATTGCCGCCCGCGACGGCCGATACCACGGCTTCAGCACGCCGCGCTTCCCGCGCGATGCGGGACAGCAGAAATCCGGACAGAATGATACCCAGCAGCACCGAACCGATCGCGAGTAACAGGCTGCGATTGCGCGCGGAGGCGGATTGTCCGTTAAGCCCGGTCAGTATTTTTGGCGTGGCCGCATCCAGGCGCTTGATCTCGGCCAGCAGGGTATCGCGCATTTCACGCCACTTTGGCGTTTCCTGCTTGTTCAGGACAGTCTTGGCCTCGTCGCCCTGTTTGTCCTTCACCAGTTGGAATATCTGGTCGTGCAATTTCCTTTGTTCGATGCGCAAAGCCTGAATACGTTCGGGCAGACCGGACTTGAGAAGACGGTTATCCAGTTCCCTCGCCTGAGCCGTCGCCTGGTCGAAAGATTCCGCCGCGTTCTTATAGTTGTCGTAAGCCTTTTGGTTTTCGGGATCGAGCATGATGTTGCGCGTTGCCTGACCCATTTGCAGGCCCTGTGCATACATGTTGTAGAAGTCGACCCGCCGCGCCACGTCCTGCTCGATGAAATTGCGGTACTCGCGCTCGACCGTACTGGCGGAGTAGAGGCTGTCGGCGAGCGCGCCGACCAGCAGCAGCATCACCAACATCATCACCGTCATGAGGCGGCGACCAACGCGCATGTTGCCGATGTGGTTCAACCCGCCATGCAGCCACCCCATCAGGCCGGTTTTCACCACCACGCCCTCATGCAGCCGGATCGACGGATCACCGCGCATGCGCTGGTAGAGCGACTCGGCGGCAGTCACTTCAGCGCGACCGGGCTTGACGCGCACGGAGGTATATCCACCATCGGATTTGGGCGTCACCGAGGCGCGCACCCAGTAATGATCGCCGTTCTTGCAGCGATTCTTGACGATGCCCGCCCATGGGCGACCGTTCTGCACCGTAGTCCACAGGTCGCGGAAGGCTTCGCCCGGCATATCGGGGTGCCGCACCAGGTTATGCGGCTGGCCAATCAATTCATCGAAAGTAAAACCACTCACCGCGACGAAATCATCATTGACGAAAGTGATACGTCCCTTGGCATCGGTATGTGAAATGATCGCGATCTCGTCAGCGTAGCTGCTTTCGATACCGGTAACCGGTTGATTGTTGCGCATGGACTCATCCATTTGGTAATAGAGGTGCCTCATTCTGCCATCCATTTGAGTGCAGGGGGGGCGCTCGCGCCCTACGGTCAATCTTCTGTCCGCCGGTGCCGCCAGTTAGAATACGAGCCACTATTGAGCGCCAGGGCTTTTCCTGGGAAGCGGAGGATTACAAGATCATGGAGCGAGATATCGAAACGGCCGTGCTATTCGCCGATGTCAGCGGCAGCACAAAACTCTATGAAACCGCCGGCGACAAAGTTGCCCTGGCTGCCATCGGGCAATGTATCGATATCTTCCGGGAAAAGACCTTGGATGAGGGCGGGCGCGTCATCAAGACGATTGGCGACGAGGTCATGGCAGACTTCCCGACGGCCAACGCCGCCGCGAGCGCCGCTATCGAGATGCAGATAGCCGTCGACGAACTGATGCCGATCGGAAACACCAAACTCGGCATCCGTATCGGCTTCCAGTTCGGGCCCGTGCTGGAACGTGACGGTGACTTGTTTGGCGACACCGTCAATCTCGCGGCCCGGCTGTCCGGACTTGCGGTCAAGGGACAGGTCATGACCTCGCGCGAGACTGTCGATCGACTGAACAACATCATGCGTACCCAGTGCCGGCCACTGCATACCTTGCAGGTGAAGGGCAAAGCAGAGGAAGTCGCGCTGTGCGAATTGATGTGGCGGGTGTCCGACGAAGCCACAACCCTGCTTGATCACGCTTGGCGCCGAGCGTCCGGCCGCATCGCTTGGCCGCGACAAGGATTCCGATCTGGCACTGGCCGAACCCATGGCCTCCCGAACTCACGGCAAGATCGAACGTCGCGCCGGCAAGTATTTTCTGGTCGACCATAGCGCCAATGGAACGTATGTGACAGTGGAGGGCGACCATGAAGTCGTGCTGCGCCGCGAGGAGTTCATGTTGCGCGGGCACGGCTGGATCACATTCGGGCAGTCACGCGCGACAGCCGGCGGCGCTGTCGAATTCTTCTGTGAATAGCGACTGATCGAGCCCTCTTCCCGATGAGTGAAACATTCCTGTTTGCCCGACACGGCGCCACCCCCGAGAATCTGCGCGGCTTGCGCTGCGGCGGCGATCTGGACGAGTCCCTGGCTGAAGAGGGCTGCCGGCAGTCCCTGGAACTCGCTCTCGGACTCAGGCGCCAGGAATACCCGGTCGACCTGATCCTGACCGGACCACTGCGGCGCACACGGCAAACCGCGCTCATCGTCAGCGGTGCGCTCGGCGATATTCCGGTAGAGATTTCGCCCTTGCTGGTCGAAAGAAGGCTTGGCGCATGGAACGGCCATCCAATCTCCGAAAACGAAGAAATGTTGGTCAGTGGAGTAACCCCCCCCGGTGGCGAGTCGTCCGCAGACTTTACCTCGCGCATGGAGCATGCCCTGGCGGCGGTACGCGAGCGGAGCGGGCAACGCCTGCTTGTCATCGGCAGCAAGGGCATCGGGCGTGTGTTCAACCAGTTCCTCGGCGGAAAAGAACGTCTGGTGCTGGAAAATGCTCAGGTTGTTCAGTTTCCTTTTTTTCCGCGACTGGCCACCAATAAAGCTGCCTGATCGACGCCCGGAGCCCTAGCCACGCGGCAGGTTACAGGCGATATTCGTGCAATACCGTCCAGTCGCCCTCGATCTCCCCGGTACGGCTCAGCCAGTTGCGAATAAACCACGTCTGATTATGATCCGACAGAACCGGAGTGTGCCCTGTGTCCGGAACATGCATGACGTGAAATGAATGCGTGATGCGCATTCGATCAATGGTTTCCGGCGACAATGCATCGGATTGCAGGCCGTGGATGAGGAATATCGGGCAGCGCACCCGCTCCCAAGATGCCCACTGGTCGAGGCTCTTCTGGGCGTCGCGACGGTAGGCCTGCATGACACGAATGTCATAGCGGTACACGCGACCGCCATTCTCCGGTGACCAGCGGGTCTGAACAAATGCAATGTAAAACCGGATGTCGTCGCTGATGGGGCCATCGTTCTTGTGCGCGGCGCCAACCCGCCGCGCCAACTCTGCCGGATCACGAAAGACGTAAAAGCGCGCGAGGGTTTCCGCTCGCCGCTTGCGCCGTTCCGCCGGAATATATGGCCCGATGTCATTCAGGATCAACTGGCTGATCAGACGCGGATAGCGGGCGGCGAGTTCGATGGCGACACTCCCCCCGAGGGACGAACCGATGACCGTGACCGGTTTGCCCCCAAGGTGCAGGATCATCTGGCGCATCTGTTCAACGAAGGTCGGCAGCGAATATTCGCATTCGTCAGCCATCCAACCCGACAATCCGCGGCCAAGCCAGTCCATGCACACGACCCGGAACTTGTCCTGCAGGTCTGAAGCCAGAAAGCTGAAGCGCAAGGCGCTATTGGCTATACCACCGCAACACAGCACCAGCGGTGCATCTTCCGGACCCCACTCCGTATAAGCCACCCGCACTGGATAGGGCTTGCGGAAACGCATCGGCACACCTTTCTGCAGGCGAACCGGATGGATATACTCAAAATAGCGAAGCTGATATTCGTGGTGAAAATGCGCGCCAAGTTTGCTTGCTTGGTCGTTAAAGGCATCCCATGGGCCCGAGCCCCCGATGGCCCCGATGGCATCGAACGCCCCGGTATCGGATGGCAACATTCAACTAACCCGGCGACTTTTCGCGCGCGGAGGTAACCGCACGCTTGGCAAGCCGCTCGCGCTCGCGCTCGCGCTGGCGCAGAACGTCGATCATCACGTTGAATGTGCGGGCGAGCCGGCCTATTTCGTCGTCGCTGGTAACGCGTAGCGTCGCCTTGTCGAAATCCCCGCTCTTGAGCGCATGCGCCGCACCGGTCAGCGCCTCGATCGGACGAACGATCGAGCGTGCAAACAACAAGGCCAGCAAGAGGAAGACCAAACCCACGAGGATCACGCTGTACAGCACGTTGTTGAATAGCTGATTGAGCGGCTCTGCAAAAAAGGCACGAGTCTCTGTCACGGCAACGACCCAGGTGTGCCCCTTGACCGGGGCAAAGCCAGCGATTTCACTGGTACCGGAAACCGAGGACTGGTAACTGATGTTTCCCGGTATCTTGGCATGAACGAGCTTGCCGGCAAGATCGGGCATATTCAGCGATTCGATGGAATCACGCCGGAAACGCTGGTCGGCAACAATTTTACCCAGAGTATCCTTCGGCACTGTCGTCAGGCTACGATAAAGTAGGCTCGTGTTCGGGTGGTAAATGAGTATCCCGTCACCGTCGATAAGCATCGGAATACGCTGCTGGGAGGCCAGGCGAACATCATCGAGAATAGCGTTGATGGACGAAGCCTTGATACGCAGAACCACGGCACCGATGGGCTTGCCATTCGCACCCATCACCGGATTGGCGTAAAAAACTCCGGCCGCGCCGGCCACGGCGCCAACAACAATACCGGTCATGTGCGGCCGTCCCTCCATCGCCACCCTGAAATACTCGCGGAACTTGAAATTGCGACCCATGACAGCCGGATCGGACGACACTACCGCGGTGCCTTCGGTATCCATCACCATCAGCAGGTGTACGTCGGGATTCGCCTTGGTCAAGCCTTCCAGCTTGGTTAGCAGCGCTTTCTTGCCAGCCTCGGTCGGCTGGGTCAGGAATCCCACGAAATCCTCGTCCGTCCCGACGTAAAGGGCAAGATTCTGGCTATCCCCGATCAATTGCGAAATTCGACCCGCCGTACTTTGCGCCAGCTGCTCAAGGTTGCGCAATTCGCTGGAAGAAACGCTCGCCAAGCTACCATTCAGGTTGTAATAGGCAGTTATAAGCATGGGCAACAAAGCCGTCAGAATCATGGCCAGTGTCATCTTCAGCGCAATAGACCAGGATGCGGGGCGCAGAAGGGCGCGACTGGCGCGCGCCAGTTTCCCTTTGAGCAAAAGGGGCGAACTCAGCGCCGCAGCCCACCCCTCGCCACCCGCCATATCCCGTTCGTCGCCACGCAAGGCTTCCTGTAGTCCAAGACTCGATGCATGAGCGCCAAACAACGCCTGACGGAACTCCTGTATGTTCTGGGGGCGGTCTTCCGGCCGAATCTTCAAAGACCAGTCGATGGTGCGCAGAAATTCCGGGCTAAAGCGCCCACGCCCTGCCTCTTCAGCAGAAACCAGCGTATCGGTCTCGGCTAACCTTGTCGGAGATGGTGGAGGTTTGTTGCCTGTCACCATCCAATAAAGCGTGGCGCCCAAGGCATAGATGTCGGTCCATGGCCCCTGGTGGCCGTCTTCATACTGCTCGATGGGCGCATACCCGGGAGTGACCACGCCGCCGGCACACACGTCTCCCGTCGCCTGTATGGCGGCGCCAAAATCGAGAAGCACCAGGCTGCCGTCTTCCTGGCGAACGTAAATGTTGTCCGGTTTTATGTCTCGATGCAGAAAACCGGTGGCATGCACGACGGACAAGCCCTCGAGCAACGGGGACAGCAACTGCACGAGATCCCCCTCGGCAATGTCCGCATGGTTGCGCCACCAAGATTTGAGCGGCTTGCCGCGCTCGTACTCAAGCACCATATAAGCGGTCGCGTTCGCCTCGAAGAATCGCGCGACGCGAACGATATTCGGATGACGAAAGGTAGCGAGGGTGCGTGCCTCAACCAAAAAGCTATCCAGCCCGAACGAATAGAAATCGCGGTCCTCGCTGCGACGAGGCGATATCGACTTATCCGAAGCACGGTAGGCGAAATCGCCCGGTAGATATTCCTTCACCGCCACCTTTGAATTCAAGTGCACATCGGTAGCCAGATAGGTGATGCCAAAACCGCCCTGACCAAGAACCTTGTCGATCCGATACTCGAACAGATTGAATCCAGCCGGCAGAGCCATCGAAGTCTCTTGCGGCGCGGCACTTCCCGTCCGGTCAGATTCAGTAAAGCCAGAGAGGGAGGAGTCAGCGACTTTCCCTCCTGCGGCAACCTGCGCGGCGAACGCGCTTGCCGTGGTCACTACCCTGGTTTTCTCTTCGCCAGCTGACTCGGCCTGCACCGTTGGCGTCGCCCTTTCAATTTGCGAGCGCGCATATTCGGGATCAAGCACGGTCTTATCGTCGCTCAACGAGACAGACGCCTGCCCGGTTTGCATGCGGGCATAGCCCGGATCAACCACCGTTCGATCATCGGGCAATATGGGCTGAACTGCTCCCGGCTCGACTGGAGTTTTGCCTGCGCCGGCTTGATCAGGATGATCGGGTTTACCGAAAGATCGAATGCTTTTGTCCATGAAATACAGCTCTCCACCTTTGCGTTACACGCGTCCGTGCTAGTATATGCCTACTCCAAGGGTGTGTGCCAAGCAGGAATAAGGCACGTTCGGAACGTCAAGCGCCTTTTATTGAGCATCCACTTGAACATTCTTACCTGTGTATATCGGTGATCAATAGCATTCGAGCACGACTGCTGGCAACCGCTTTCGCAACCTGTATTTTCGCGATTGGCATGGCCGGCTTTCTCAACTACTTCAAGTTTCGCAATACTGTTGCCGACACCGTACAGTCGCGGCTACTGGTAATTGGCGGATCCATCGAGAGCAGCGTTGAATCGGCACTTGCGCTGGGTTTGTCCTTTGCCGAGATTTCTACCGTACCTGCCCTAATTCAGAGGGAAAAGGCCGTTGACCCGCTGATCGAGTCCATTGCCCTTTTCGATACCTCAGGACGCATTCTCTACTCCACATCGACCAACCAGATTGGTGCGCATGTCGCCGAACACTGGACAAAGGCCGTAGCGGCAACTACTGGCAAGCCCCACTGGCGGACAGACGATGGGAAAAATTCAGTTGTAGGCATCGGCATCGAGAACAGCTTCGGCGTTACCGTGGGACAACTTGCCATCCGCTACTCGCACGCAACCATCGAAGCCAGTTCCGCAGCCATGGGACATCGATTGCTACAACTGGCCGGTATCGGCATCCTTGGCTCATTACTTTTCGTCGCCGCACTGCTCGGGACGGTGCTGCGCCGTTTTCTCGGCAGGCTCAATACACTGGAAAACGCCATCAAAAATGTTAGCGAACCGGCATCAGGCGGCGATCCCTCGCACTTGCCACCAGAGGTGAGCAAGCCGCTGGAAGAGGCACTGAACGAACTTGAAGACCTCGCCAGGCAATTACCGACAAAGGGATCCCGCTAATGTCGCTCCTCGACCTGAAGCGATTCTACTGGCAGGTCACGGCCATCATCATGACAGCAATGATTCTGGCCTTGGCGGGCATTTCGTATTTCACGCAGGACGCATTCGAGCGCATGCTCCTGCCAGAACTGGAGCGCAAGGCTGGCACCGTCGGCCTATCCGCCGCAAGCCTGATGAACAAGGCGATGGGCTTTGGCATTTCATACACGACGCTTTACGGCGTCGCAGAAAGTTTTTCTGAAATTCGACGCCAGAACCCGGAGCTAGCCTTCATCGGAGCCACCGACCGCGGTGGAAAGTTACTTTTCGAAAGTGGCAATCGCGCTCCAAACATTGAGGCACACATGCTAGCGACGGCGCGTGCGCCTGCCCAGCAGCAAAATCCGGGGGATTGGACAACTGTCCTCATCGGTGGGCAATATGTACTATCCATACCGCTGAGAAGTATTAGTGAAAATAACGAAAGAATTGGCGACTTGCACATTGGCATTTCTCAAAGCCACGTCCAGAACATGATGCACGAAGTTATGTTGGACATTGCCGTGGTGCTCTGTGTAGCGATTTTCTTCACTCTTGAAGTGCTCCGCTTCGCTGCCGGAAACCGCCTTGAGAGCAGTCTGGCAATGTTGACCGAGATGCTCGCGCGGCTTGCCGGTCGAGATTTTCGGCGCATTCCGGTCATCAGTCTGAACGACGAGATTGGTCATGTCATGCAACGTTGCGACGCCCTGCTTGCAACCATCGAGCAGCGCCATGACCAGTTGCGCGCCATGCTGAATGGCCTCGACGCAGAAACGCGAGGAACATTGGAACCGAAGCTGAACGGGTTACGTGCCCGTTATCAACTTGGGCAAGCAATCACCGTTCCGGCAATCGAGCGTGGCGTACTAAGTGATATCCGGGCACCATTCTTTGTCTTTATCCTTGCCGAAGAAATGACCCGTTCATTTCTACCCGCCTACATCATGGATTTGCTGGTTCCGATCCAGGGTCTTTCCCCGCAGGTGGTGATCGGCCTGCCTATTGCACTGTTCATGCTGATCGTTGCTATCGGCCAACCTTATCTCGGCGCATGGAGCGAACGTGCAGGGCGTCGGAACGCCATGTTGGCGGGTGCCACGCTCAGCGTCGGCGGTTTCCTTGCTACCGCCTTTGCCGGCAGCCTCTATGACTTGCTTTTGTGGCGTTCCATCTGCGCGCTTGGCTATGCCACCGTCTTTGTCGCGGCGCAAGGCTATATCCTTGATCGCGTCGATGAATCCAGTCGAACGGAGGGCTTCGCACTGTTTGTCGGCGCCATAATGGTTGCCACGATCTGCGGCCCATCGATTGGCGGATTGCTCGCTGACAATATGGGCTTCCGCGCCGCATTTTTGGTTTCGGCGGTAATCGCCGCACTCTCGCTTCTGGTCATTCTTCGCCTGCCGGATCGGCGGCGAGATGCGCACGAGGAGGCCGAGGACAGAATGCCTTCGTTCTCCGACTTTCTGCGCCTCATGACCAACAGCCGCTTCATGCTGTTGACTGCGGTTGCCGCCATTCCGGCCAAGGTCATCCTCACTGGTTTCGGCTTCTACCTGGTGCCGCTCTACATCGTCTCTATTGGCAGCACGCCTGCAATGGCCGGGCGCATGTTAATGATTTACGCAGTGCTAATGGTACTCATCGTCCCTGTTGTCGCCCGCTACGCCAATCGTCAGACACGGAGGGAATACCTCGTCGCAGCCGGACTGTGCCTCTCGGGCATTGGCGGTTTGCTGACAGTTATTTCCGGCAGTTTCGCAGCCATCTTCGGTGTCGTTATTTTGCTTGGCCTCGGGCAGGCTCTCTCGATTGCGCCACAGGGTGCTTTGGTTGGAGAACTTTGCAAAGATGAGGTCGCCCGCTTTGGCAGCGGTCCGGTATACGGCGCCTACCGCATGCTGGAACGGCTTGGCAATGCACTTGGACCGATCCTCGCGGGGCTCCTGCTGGTTCGATATGATTACATTGGTGCGTTCGCCATCATCGGTGCCGGCGTGCTTGTCTGCGGGCTTATTTTCGCGGCCGGCGTGCTGTCGACACGACGTAACCAGGCGGTAACGGTATGAAGATAGCGCTCCTTTTTATTTGCGCCTGGTTTTGTTCGCTGTCAATTGCACCACGCGCCCTCGCCACCGAAACAGGTTCTTCCAGCCCCCCCTACCGCATTTATGCCATCACCTTCCGAGGCATGACCGACGTCGAGAAAGGTTTTCAAGATTACTTCAAGGAACACAAGATTCCCGTCGACATCACTTTCCGTGACCTCGCAAGGGACTCAACCCGCATGCCCGGATTTATCGACGAGATCCGCCGTACAAAGCCTGACCTTATCTACACGTGGGGAACCTCGGTAACTCTCGGGGTTGTCGGTAGCTACGACAAGGTGAATACCGCAAAGCACATCACCAACATCCCCGTCTTGTTTACCCTCGTGGCCGCACCTGTGCTCGCCAAGATATCGCGAGATCTCAAGTCGTCCGGCCGCAACGTCACCGGTGTTTATCACGTTGCATCGACTGAGGCGCAATTACGCGCCATGGGCAACTACCGCCCTTTCAAATCAGTCGGTATCCTCTATACGCCAACCGAACAGAACTCACTGGTGACACTGAAAGAAATCAAGGAGGTTGGCCTTAAAATGGGATTTGCGGTCGTCGAGCGCCCCCTACGCCTTGACGAAAACAAGAAGGTCACCGGTGACGGTGCCGCGGAATTGGTCAAGGAAATCAAACAGGCCAAAGCTGACTGGCTCTACCTTCCACCCGACTCATTCCTTGGTACGCTGGCGCAAAAAGTGGTCATACCCGCAGCTATGGAGGAAAAACTGCCAACCTTCGCCTCTACCGAGCAACTTATGGAGGCCGGTTCGCTCGCCGGACTCGTTAGCCGCTACTACAGCATCGGCCAATTTACCGCCTACAAGGCAGAGCAGATTCTTGTCAAAAAAACCCCTGCCCACGAGATTCCAATCGAAACGCTAAAACGTTTTTCATACCAAATTCAACTCTCGGTTGCTCGGAACCTTGATCTATTGCCACCGCTACCAATTTTCAGTTACGCGGAGTTTCTTCCAGAAATTCCCTCTTCCGACCAAGCACCGGTCGCCCCGCTATTCCCTGGCACGGCAGGTTCGGGTAGTACACCCACGCTTCCGGCACCGCCGCAGCAAGTAGCACCAAGTGTCAACAGCGGCGCACCCGATCCCGCACGGCAAGCACTTCAGAGATAACGCGAAGCCTTCGCCCAGGCTTGTTCCCGCATTTATTAGCGTTTTACCCAATAGACCCGAGCTGACACGGGATTACCCTTGTCTCGCCAGTCGCGTTTGAGTTGCTTGGCGCGACCCGTTACCTCAGGACGCGAGGTTAGCGCAAGTGGGGATACAGGTATTAAGGGGGGGGCAGTATCGAGCACAGGACGCCCCGGATGTGCAGCGGCAGTTACCTTGGCGACATAGCCATTGGCAAAGCCGGCTCGATGATTTCCCGTGTTATAAGCGGAGAGCGCCGCCCGCAATGCGCTCTGTCCATCACCGAAACGACGCGAGGCATCTGCGTAGTTGCCAGTCAGAATGCGAGCTCCGGCGGTGATGTTGGAACAAGGGACAAACATATCGGCGATCGACCTACCCAGCCAGGAAAGGTTGGCCGAATTGATCTGGGCCAGCCCCATGTCGACTGAGTAGCCGCGGCTGATCAACCATTCAGACCAAGCCATGGCTTCTGCCCTTGTCCCTGGTTGCCGCGCCAGACGGCGGCTGCCATTGACATTTAGGGCAAGCGGATTTCCGCCGGACTCGACCTTGATGATGGCCATCATCGTGACGGGGGCCACCTGGGGCGCACATTGGATGACAAGTTGTTCGAGCCCAGGCAGCAAAGACTTACCGACCGAAAAGACGTTCAAGCAAAGAACCGGACTTCTGCTTTGCGAGGCCCTTGCGCAAGGCCTTGTTCTTTTCTTGTAGATCGCGGGCGAGTTGCACCGCAACCATGTACTGTAATTGATGCGCCACGGCGGGTGCTTGCAGGAATAACGCCTGATAACGCTCGGGGGTCAATTCAGCGGCAAACACTTTCGTTTTGGCGGTACAGGTTTCTGGGGATGGCATGTTATTCACTAGGGAAAGCAGTCCGACGACCTCGCCATCGCGAGCATCGCGGGCCTCCTGCTCGCCGTCACCGCCGATAGTCTCGCGACGGGTAATTTCGACGGTACCCTCGATGATGATGTACATCGCAGGCCCCTGGCTGTCCTGCTCAACGAGCCGCTGACCCGGGTCGAAGTCCTGCAGGCGCAATTTATTCACCAGCATGTCGAGCGGCTTGCCCTGAAATCGCTCGAATGCGGGCAAACCGTGGAGGAAAACGCGTAGGTCGTTCATGATCAGCTCAGTTTCGCGGCGGTGGCATTCGATTCGCGCAGGCGTTGGGCCAGCAGGTCGACCAGTTGCCCAAGCAGCACATGAGAAATATCCGCATCGTGGATGACGAGATCCTCGAAATCGCGGGAATGTATCTTGAGTGCGCGGCAGCGGGTGGTCGTGGTTACAGTTGAACTCGCCAACATCTCGCCGCTGAGCACGGCAACTTCACCAAGCCAATCGCCGGGCTTGATATGGCCGACTTCGAGTGTTCTCGAACCATCTTCAACCGAGGCCAGCATCTCGCCTTCAAGCACCAGGTAAAGCGAATCAACCGGCATCCGGTCACGGAAAAGTTTGCGATGAGGTGCAATGGTGACCACTGTACAGGCACGCATCAGGCGCGCAAGATTTTCCGGTCCGAGTTCGCCGCTGGCTGCGGGAAACCGGCGCTGAAATTCAGTTGTTATGTCTTGATTCACGCGGGCACCGCCTTTGAGTGGGCCATGAAGAAAGGCCATGATAGCGCAACAAACTGACAGGGTAGAATCAACGGCAGCCTCTCCCAGTTTCCATCGAGGCTATTGCGCACCAGCCGCCTTTTATTCGGACGACCTCCACTTGGAAAACACCATCCCCTTGGGTGGCGAGAACCCGTCATCGGTCATACCCCGTTTTTTTTCGTTGTCGGATCGAATCGGACGTATTCGCTACCTTGTATACATTCTGAGCGCCCTGACCAGTTGCGGTTTGCTGCTGATACTGGTTTATATCGCCGCTTACCTGCTGCCGGCGGGACTGGGCAAACTTGTGTCCACCACCAGTTACATCATGGTCAAGAGCGTGATATTTCCACTTATCGTGTTCGTCATGAGCATTCGTCGACTTCATGACTTTGACCTCAGCGGATGGTGGTCGCTGCTGGTTTTGATTCCGCTCGTTCCGTTCGTACTTGTTTTCGTGCCGGGCAAAAAAGAAGCCAACCGTTTCGGCCCCGCGCCAGCGCCCAATCCAACCAGCCTGAAAATTGTCGCGGTTGTTCTCCCCTGTGCGCTGGTGGGTCTCTATTACCACATGTTGAGCATCAACCCCAAGGCAAGAACATCGGAGACGCCAGCCGCAAGCACCAAGCCCACGCTGCGCAGTTACGACGCAACAAAGTAGAGAATCCGGCCAGTCTGACATCTCGCTCATCGCATCAATCTACCTGCCACCACCGGGCACGGCACCCGACACGGCTTTGGATTGCTGGCTGCAATCGCTTTCCATATTCATGCCACCATTGCGCACATCAACTAATGGTTTGTT
>JFJP01039409.1_pt1 | contig 13561 bp, 17 predicted proteins | sample 431651 | NCBI WGS metagenome assembly JFJP01 (sample SAMN02602958, study PRJNA72255) | Microbial mat metagenome, whole genome shotgun sequencing project. | biome: fresh water; feature: sink hole; material: water; isolation source: purple microbial (photo- and chemosynthetic) mats found in...
TTTATTACTCATAAAAGATTATATTTTACTACTAGAAAAAATACCGTAATTCACGGTGAATACTTTATGGGCGATCATGGAAAAGATGATGATCTTTTAGGTAAACGAACAGCTGATGGATGTTACAGTTATGTAGTATTAAAAACACCTGAACCTGTTATAGAAATAATGAGAGATAGGCAATGTAAATTTGCAAATGATTTAGATGTAATTGTCATGGGTAGATTAGATAAACTATTTGAACCAAATAGTTATCACGATATCATGACTCACGGTGAAGTTTGTTTCTATACACCATACCCAGATAAATTAGATATGAACTTTGTAGATAACGAACCGGTTACAAAAGAACTGAGGCCACCTAAATTAGCTATGAGAGCAGTTCAACAAGTTAATGCATTAAAAGGAGTGATGCTAGCCTTTATACAAAAACAGGATCCTAATCTATTCGATACAGATATCACTAACGTAATATATGATGTAGATAAAGGTGTAACTAAACTAAAACCTATTTTTGTCACAGGGTTTACTAATCTGAATGTAGATGTAAATTATAAAGATAACACTGGTAATTTCAAAGATAAGATAGATCTTTGTATGGGCGTAGATTTACCTGAAAGAAACTATTTAAAACGAATGGAAAAATTAAATCCTAAGGTAAGTGTAGTAACTTGGATGGAATCTGACAAGATGTTTAGATACATTACCATCATTGAGGCAGATGGTGATATTGGGTGCTACGCGGGAATGTACTCTAACTCAAAATTTGTATAGGTCATATAGGGTAGTCTAGACTACCCTATATATGCTGTAAGTAATTTGAATCTAGATTTTTCAGTCACATATAACTATACTGAACAATAAACAGTAACCGTCTTACTGTAGGGGTTCAATATCTTGAAAGGATATTATCATGGCTAATATCGTTTTTGCCTACGGGCAAGATGGTGATCGTAACTATAACCCGACGCAAGAAGGGCAAGTTATCGGAGAATTGTTAACGAAGAATGGTTCTTTGGTTAGTATTGTGACAGCCTGCATCCAAAAAAAGAACTTGGTTGTTGGTGTTCTTAATGGTGAGGCAATCGTCGCACGGGCTTACCCGTGCGCCACAACAGGGACCTCATCAAAAGAGGAGGCATACATGGACGTGTGCGCACGTATCGTGGAGATCACCCTCTAAAATATAGGGCACCATATGGTGCCCTATATAGAGGCCCCTTCGGGGGTTTCTTTTTTTTGTTTACGGTGAAGGTGATAACTGCGCAGGTATGTTATCCATCTGTTGTTGTTTCCAATCAATTGTGTATTTTAATCTCGCCCGAGTAGATTCATTACAATAAGTCGTTAAATGTGAAGACGTTGTATTAATATAGCTTGTTATATTAGTTGTTAAAGTTAAAATATTTTGAATTAAATTTTGAGATGCTTCACCGTAAGATTTTAAATCAGGTTTTGTAATTACTTCTTTACTATCGATTTTATTAAAAGCAGCAGTAAAATCACTTTGTATTTTATTTATTTTTTTAGATAACTTGTCAATGCCGTTACTAATTTCTGCTTTTTGTATTAAATGTAAATTGGCATCAGCAATATCGTTAAACATTGCAGGTAATGGAACATAAACATCTCGCCCATTATTTGGTGTAAATTTAGATTTAACAGTTGGCTTACAATAGTATATTGGTTCAATAACTATTATATTTGATGGAGCAAGACCATTAGCATCAGGTGTATTTATTTTTTTAGTTTCTTCAGCTGCTTTATTGATAGTCTCGGTTTCACTTAAGCCGCTAATATCACCAACAATTAATCCGAATTTATTAAAAGGGTAAACTGCCATTCCTCCAGTTTTATCCGAATACTTAATTTCTTCAGTGTTGTCTAGGTCTAATTGAGGAAAACGTTTTTCAATATCTTCTACATTTTTACCTGTAATAAAGGAACCCATTATAATTCTTAATATATTGACATGAATTATAGCTAGCTTTTCGGCTCTTAAATCTGACGATAAATTTAAATTTAAAGCAGTATGTAATTCGCCTGCATGTTTAAAAATATCATCTAGACCTTTAAAAATGACAGGTACTTCTTGTAAAAAAATATCCATTTCAACTTCTAGATTTGGCACATTTAAATATAAACTGTAAGGGCTCTCTGGTAATAAAATTTCTATATATTCATCAAAAGGACCTAAAAGTTTATTCTTTTTAGTCTCTTCTTTAATTACTTTTTCTGCAGCTTCAGCTTCTTTAATAGCAGACGTTACTCTAGCTTCTTCTTTTTTACTACTGCCAAATAACCAAGAAAAGAAATCAGTAATCCATTCCCATAGTTTCTTGAATGCATTTACAATTGCTTCCCAAATCCACACTATAGCATCTACTAAAAACTCCATCACTAGTTTAGTACCGTCTTCACGACTACATACTTTACCAAAAGCTTCTAGTGAAATCTTCGTATGTTTTTTATATCCAATTCTCTTTAACATATGAGTTAAAGCAGGATTGATAGCTCTAATAGAACTAGGACTTAACTTAGCTCCATCAATGAATTTATTGATAGATTCCAGTGTAGCAATTACTTCTCTACCTTCATCGATGCCAGCTGATAATTCTTCAATTCGTCTAACGTGTTCAGAACCTTCAGTTAAATTACAAACATGATCATTGCCACCAGCTTCCATTTCCACTATTTCGTCAATGGGCGCGTCTTCTAATGATTCCATTGTTACTATTTTCATCTTAGCCATAATTAATTTTCCTTTACTATTTTAAAATACGCTTTACTCAAGCTTCTCACGTAGTCGTGTTGAATAGCTAATAGTCGTTTAATTAAACTATCTAATATTTCGTAATTAAATAACATCTTTAACCCAGTACTGAAGTAATATGTAATACAGTGTTTTCTACACTACCCTTTAAAGCTAACACGCGATAGTGTGTTACACTTAGCATTTCCAACTCACGAGCAATTTGATAACATCCGTTAGATAATCTCTCAGCTGTTTCTTTCGTAGTTCTACTCATTTGTTCTGAATCTAGATTTTCTTTAATGATAGATAAATAATCTACGCATTGCTTTACTTGTCTTTTAATTAGTTCTTTATCAATAGAATCCATATTGGCACTACAAATATTTAACTTATTAAATACAGGACCCCAATCATTGTTTCTATCTACTACGTCTTTTACTAATCTTTCAGCTCCATAAGAATCCATATTGTAATGACTAGAAAAAGATTTATATATAGCATCTCTTTGTGATTCTAATTTACCATACTCTATCTTATTAGCATTAGTGGATATTGATGCTTTCTTATCAGATACTAATTGAGCTAAAAATAATGTATACGGTTGTAGTAGTTTATTTTGTATATCTTTAAATTGATCTGTAACTGGCAATAGCGTATCTAGATAATCTAGGTATTTACTTTTCATGCCTTCAGGCACGTACGCTTTTAATTGACCAATCTCACTAAACGGTATATCTTTTAATACCTGTAGAAATTTTGATTGGTCTCTACTTAAATTAGTTATCTTAGGTAAATCAGGTGCACTGATAGTATTTGCAAAAGCAGAGATAATTCCATCTATAGAGTTTTTTAAAAATCCTACAGCTGGGTCTAGTGATATAAACTCCATAGAGATTTGATCTCTAGTTCGTTTTAAACTACTCATTGAATTCAATTCTAATTTCATATTTTTTCCATTTTAAATTAACTTAGACATAGAATTGCAAACAAAAAAGAAAATTTCCGTAGATCTTTTGAGAGTAAACTTCAAACACATTAACTATATAGGAATACACAAATGTCTAATTTTGATCTAAGACCAGATTTCGCAAAAATCCCTAATGTAAAACCATCTTTCAACGTAGGGGCGCTTCTAGATGTGGTTAATGGAAGTATTGAAACAGGGATCTATGGTGAGAGTATACTGAATGGGGGTGTCTCTGGGATATCTGCATACTGCGGTATAGGTAATAATTTTAAAAGCACTATATCGCATTATGTAATGCTATCAGCAGGTTCAAAATTTAATCATAGCACTTTTAGTACCTATGATACTGAAATAAATATATCGGAAGCCAGATTAAGGGTCTTAACTAATAGAATTGAAGAGTTTAATGGTGAAGACATACTTAGTACAGGTAGATGGTCTATTACAGATAAAACTGTTTACTATGGGAACGAATGGTTTGAAAAACTTAAAGATTTTTTAGAATTAAAAATAAAAAATTCTGATAAAATTACAGTTAATTCACCTTTTCTTGATAGAGATGGTAAATTGTTAAAAATGCTAATACCGACATTTACCGAACTCGATTCATTAACTAAATTTAATACCAAATCTTCTACCACAATGCAAGAAGATAATGAGTTAGGTGATTCTGCTATTAATATGTTGTACATGAAAGAAGGTCAAGCTAAAAAACAAATGATTAGTTATTTGCCTAAACCATTACAACAAGCAAATAATCCAATGTTTATTACTGCACATATCGGTAAAAGTATTCCAATGGATCCTAGAGCAGCACCAGTAAAAAAATTACAATTCTTAAAGAACAATGATACATTAAAAGGTGTCACTGATGATTTTACATTTCTAACTACTAATTGTTGGCAATGTCAAAATGCTACTCCGTTATTTAACGATACTACTAAAGGCCCCGAGTACCCTAGAAATAGTGACGATAACATGAAAGGTGATACGGATTTATTTCTAGTTACTTTAGTACAGCTAAGAAGTAAAACTGGACCATCGGGATTATTAATGCAATTAATTGTTTCTCAGCAAGAGGGTGTACTTCCCAGCCTATCTGAATTTCACTACATTAAAACAAATGATCGCTATGGATTAAATGGTACATTGCAAAACTATTCTCTAGATTTATATCCGAATGTCAAATTATCCAGGACTACAGTGAGAGGTAAAATTGACACTGATCCATTACTCCGTAGAGCTATTCTTATTACATCTGAAATGTGTCAGATGAAATATCTTTGGCACTATTTACCTAAAGATTTATTGTGTACACCTAAAGAGTTATATGATGATATTATTAAGTTAGGGTACGATTGGAATATGTTACTTGCGACTAGGTCATGGTGGACATCAGATAATGACAAACACCCAATTCCTTTCGTTAGCACTTTTGATTTGCTTAACATGAGGGCTCAAAAGTACGTGCCTTATTTTTTAAAACCAGAAGAAGTACCGATTGCTTGTAGACATATACCTAGACTTAATGTTAAATAGATTAAAAAAAAATACGATGAATACTAAGTATAAATCGGGGCCAGTATACTCAAATAGAACTTCAGAAGAAATAGAAGTGGCCGACATGTTGTTAAGAAGTATGATTGAGCACGATCCACATATTACAGCTAAAACTATATCTATTCAATTAGGAATTAGTTATAGAAATGCAATTACATCTTCTACTAGAATTAGGCAAATGATGTCTTCTGAAAGACGGAATTCTAGAATTAAAAACACTGTCACTAAATAGTGTGAAAATAACTCTCTATAGGTAGAATAACAAAATGTTAACTAATAATGTATTTACTGAAGTAAGACAACCTGATGATATTGATTTAGTAAAAAATATTACAGATATATTAATTGCTAATAATCACCCAAACCCCACTGGTTGGATTCACAATCCAATTATACAAGAAGCGGTTAGTGCGGCTCCTAAATTACAACGATTTCTAATTAATAGATTCTGGAGAATGAAATTAGGAATGTGTGCAGATAACACTACAAGAGAAAGATTCTGTTTGGTTGATACAGGTGATTATTTAGAATACCTTAAATTATTTAAAGTTGCGATCGTGCCGTGTATACTTAGAAATCAATTATTGTTTTAAATAAATACGATTCCAGATTTTTTCAGTCACATATAACTAATTTGAACAATGTAGTTAAAACGTCTTTGATTGCATTTGAGTTCAATTGATTTCAAAGCAGCGCAGCTGCACGAAAGGTTAATTATGGCCAAGTTCACAACAACCGTGCGGCGCCAAGTGCGCCGCATGACAAGACTTACGGGACGCAAGTGCGTCCCGTTTTACAACATAGACGAATATGGGGACCGTCATGGTCCCCATATAGTGGCTATTGGACCGATTATTGATGCCGCTCGCGGCATCAGCAAGATGAGTTGGTACGCAAACTATGTTGATGACGGGATTAATTGGAGCGGCTTTAAAGGCCTCACCAAGTAATCCCGTTGATGACGAAAACAACCCAGCGGCGGGCTCTGTTTTTTTTTGATTCTAGATTAATAAAATCATATATCATTATTCTGGAAGGAATAGTCGAGTTAACTTTTTTTAGGAGTGTAGATGTTAGTTTACCCAAAACGCGGCGTATCTTATACGTATAAAGAAATTATCACTGATTTATATCTGCGCGATAATCCATCATTACTATTTGAATATAACGGCAAAAGTGGCGTAATACAAGACGCACATGTGCCAGACGGTGACATCACAGTAGTGCCAGGTATGAGCGAATCCAGGTGGGTATACATTAGAGAAACACGTGAATGGATTCCAATATTTAAGTTTGATACTCAAACAGATCAGTTACCAATTACATCGTTGGTTGATCTTGAGGTTAATAAATCCAAATATTACCATCCGGATTTTTGGTGGGCTACACCAAAAGGTTTCCCGCGTGATAAACATGAATGCTAGTTTTTTAAACAAAAAAAATATACAGCAAAACAGTTGTATATTTTTTTGCACTGGAACATTAAATGCAACTACAATTAATTGTATCTACTAATCTAAAGCTGTTATGTGTAGGTGGCGCAATAGTTGGTGAGTGTACCGATATTGCAGATAAAATATATAATGGTAAAAAATTACCAGGACCACCTAGACATGTGATAGTCATTAGCACTCATCTCAAAAGAAACTTAACTGATAATGAATTTAAAGCAATTTATTACCACGAATTAGGACATTATGAATTGGGTCATTTGTCTGGAAATAAAAAAACAATGGATTGGAAATTAAAAGAATTAGAAGCAGATAAATATGCAGCTAATCAAATAGGCGCTATTAATGTTTTAACTGCATTAGAGAAATTACCATCTATTGTAAGCAAATGCAAGTCTCTTCGTAAAGTTAATATAAAAAATTCAACTGATGAAGAATACACTATTAATTTAAATAGGTTTATTACTAAGATAAATAATGCAATGAAGTTCAGACACGATGAATTAAAAAAATTAATTTAAAAAGGAACAATATGCCTAATAGAAAAGAAGCAGAAAATTTTATTATTGAATACATCGGAAAATTAATTCCTGATTCAGGTAATACTGAATTATATAAAATATTATTTGCTAAAATGTCAGATAAAGAATTCGACACGTTTATGTCAGATTTAGAATCTGAAAAAGTAAACTTATGTGTTACTGCTCCTAACTTTGGTAAAAGTAAACTAGAGGTATCTAGAAATTTTAAATTAGCAAAAGAACTAGGGCATGAATTTTTTCAAAGAGTTTGGGTACCTGCTGAGAACGGTAATCCAACATATCTTACACCGATTCCATATTTAGTAATCGATATGCCTGTCAAGAGACAAGCTCAAATACTATCAAAGAAAATATCAATACCGGAAGATAATAATTCTGTAGACGACTTTACAGGTCAACCAACAGGTAAGTCAAAAGGTAGTAAAATTTCTTATCCAGAAACACAGGTGTTAGCAGCTATTGGATTGAATGAAAGTCTAGTAGAACTTTTGAAATATAGAGGTGGTGATGAAAAAGGATTTAACGCAATGAATACAGTATTAGATAGAACCGGATCAGTAAACATGCAAGCTATTGAAAAATATGCCTCAGGTGTAAAGTCTACACATACGCTTGAAGTTTTTTTGAATTGCCTCCACATTAGTAACACACTTTCCAGTTAATTAACATGAATTACCCAAAATCACAAGAACTGCAATCTTTAAATCTACGCGATTATACGAATCGAATAATTGTAGCTGGCACTAGAGGATATAATGATAGACTTTATTTTCATAATACAATGATAGAGTATCTAGATAGATTTAATTCACCTGTAATATTTATATCTGGAGCAGCTGCTAGCGGTGCCGATAGATTAATAATTGAATGGTGCGCTAAATTTAATTACCCATGCATGCAGTTTCCGGCAGATTGGGATTTAGGTAAAGGTGCTGGCTTTATTAGAAATGAAGAAATGGCTGATGTAGCTACTCATCTATTAGCATTTTATAATGGCAGCTCACCTGGAACACATCACATGATCAATGTGGCACAGGAGCATGGATTACAGATTAGAGTAATTAAAACATGATTTCACAAAATAGTAATACAAACACTATTTTAGTATCCATTAATTCTTTATTGGATACTAGATTAGGCACATTAATAAAGATTAATCCTGATTTTGCTTTCAACGTAACATCGTCATCACCCTATTATAATAGGGTGATAGACGTGTTTGAGGATGAAGAATACGGTAGATTAGATATTGAATTATATAATAAAGTATATGAAACTTTTAAAGAGAGCATAGTTAGGAATAGTTTAAAAACGAAATTAACTTCTTTTTTATTTGAGCTATGCAATAAACTAGTTATGAAAGCTATAGATGGCCCAATAAAATCTATGGTAAGTATAGATGTTAATTTACACCCATACAAATTTACTGTAGAGGAAAGTAAAGAATTAATTAAGACTATTTCTGAATCACTAAATAATCAATTTATTGTAAACTATGTAAATATTTCTACTGAAAATTTAACGTGTGATTTAGTGAATAATCAATACAGTTCTTTAATAATGTACAACTACGGTGATTGGTTTAATTATCATACTAGTAGACTACGAACTCGAATATTAAAAGAAATTGTACTATATGCACCTAGATTAAATTTTGTTAGAGAATTAACCGATGAAGAAAAAAACTTATTCAAATATAAAGATATGGATGAGTTTGGATTAACTGAAATGCTACTGTGTGATTTCATTAAGTTACAATATCTACCAGTTAATTTATTCTGCGCAGATACTCCAGCTAACATAATAGTTTGAATCTAGATTTTTTCAGTCACATATAACTAATTTGAACAATGTAGTTAAAACGTCTTTAATTGCATATTTTGAGTTCAATTCATTTCAAGCGACACTGTCGCACGAAAGGGTTATTATGTTTTCAATAGGTACATCTTCAGTGATTGAATCTTCTACATTTCCCCACGTAGAAAATTTTTCAGTGGAGAAATTTGTAACTTACGCGAAGAACTCGCGTAGTACCATCAATGTGACGGTCGCCATGATGGCGGCATGGGTTGATGTTTCCCCGGAGATTATCTCTGGGGAGAAGTATGGGTACGCGCCCATCGGTTCGTCAGTCTTCGACTATCTATTTTGCCACCTGGGTGGCGGAGAGTCGTTAGACGTTGAAGAGGCACTTGTTGCCGACGGGGCCGATGTCAAAAGACTTGAAAAAGTCCAAGATATGCTCCGCTCCGTGCAAAACTGTGCTAGGCTCTACGAAGAGCCTAGCACAGATGAATAATCCAGAGTACCCTCGGGTACTCTGGATAGAAATCCTCACGGGTTTCTTTTTTTGTTTCAATCTTTACCAGCTAATCTTTCCATGAAAGTGTCATAGTTCTCGGCAGTGATGTGTTGGTCAGTTTCACCATCTACTAATTCAGGCTCAGGTATATTAGGACCTAATTCAGGTATTGCTGTATCTTTATCACCTACTCCAGACCCCATTTTCTTTACTTTGCTATCTCCAAATATGCTAGCAATCAATTCAATAGCTTGATTGTTTTTACTACCAATATCTTTATCGAGTTTTATTTTTTTCTTACCTAGACTAGCTCTATCCATATCAGATAATGCAATTAATAGTGTTCCTAATGTCTTGTTATCTTCAGGTACACCTTTAGCTGTTAATTCATCGATTACTAATTTTCGTTTTCCTCTTACGTATTCTAAATCTAAGTCAGCTTGATCAATTTCAAATAAATTCAATTCCATGATATTTTCTTTCAAAAAAGTGTAGAAAATTTAAACCATATATTACTAATATGAATACATTTAAATTTTGGTCATACTATCACAGGAGTTAAACATGTGAACATAGCTAGATTAATATTAAAGCTCAAAATGTATTGGATAACTAATACATATGCAGAATCACAAATCAATACACAATATCTAGAATTTATAAAGATATTAAATCCAAACTCTTTTAAAAAATATTCGCTAACATCAATGTGTATGTACAAGGTACATGTACTATTTCCTAATATTGAAAAATATATAGAAAGATTAAAGTACTTAAATTACCTAATGGAAACATCTAGATCAGTTAAAAATAACTGGTGTCCATATGTTTTTAGTCTTCCTACATTAGAAAACTTTCTAATAGACAAAAATGGTTATCGGATTGATCCAGTAACATCACTTGAAGAATTTAAGACAGAGTATATTACTTACTGTAATCACATACTTTCTATAGAGAAAGAAAACACTAGCTATTCTAAACACACACTAAGAATATTGACTGGATTCTCTAGTCATTTAAATGCTTTAACATTATTCTTTTTAAACTACACGGATTAAACAAATGACAATCAAAGACAGAATTAAATATCCAATGGATAGGATTCTACATTCGCCATCCAAATGTATCGATGAGATTAAAGGTATTGGTGGAATATTATCTAAACTTTGGAGATTAGTTTTAAGAGATTTAAACATGGAACCAGCTAGGTTCGAGTTATTGCTAAATGATTTTATTGTAAATGCTAAACTTAAAGTTCCAGATAATCGAGTAGCAAAACTATTTACTAGAGGAAACTTAAGGCGAGAACTAGAGCGACCAGCAATGACTTTCAAAGTGTTTATGAAAGGTATTAAAATGCTTCGAGTAACACATATGCGAATTTCGTTAGAGTTAACATATAGTTCTGGTAAGCAGTCAATAACAGTAACTTCTGTAGATTTAGGTAATCATAAAGACAACACTGAATTATTTGAAATGGATGACATTAATGAAAACGATGAATAGATTAACTACTAGTGAGATGGCTGAATTGTTGAATAATTTTTCTAAAGTATTTAACGATGTAGCAGCTACATTATCACCTTCCGATTATGCTAAGATAGGTCCTTTTATTAATGATGTTACTTTAATAGTTCCTTGTTTTTCTATGAGACCAGATAAAATGAGATCGTTAAATGATAGTATCTTTAGTGATACTATCATTACACAGTTCATTATGGATCTATCTTTTAGGTTTTATACACTAATAGGCGACTATCCTGATCACTTAGATAGACTAGTAACTAATCTAGTTACAGGATTACAGATAGATGGTCCCGATATCAGAGCAAATATTATTCCACAAACAATAGCCCAATCTTGTCCAGCTAATATATTTGAAGCTGAAAACAAAACTACTGCTTGGTGGTCCGGTTATTTTAAATTTAAATCAGTCGATGCAATTCGCATGACTCTTCTCAATAATAAACACTTAATTGTGTTATATCTTATTTACCTAACGAGCGAATAAAAAATATGGAAAACGAAATCAATCCCGACGTAGCTGTACTAGAAAACTCTACAGAAACTACTACTGTAATTGTACCCGATGCACAATTAACTAGTGCACAAGAATTGTTAAAAGCATTTCAAGCAGGTGAAGAACATATTAAAGATATGATAGAAAGTGCTTCAAATGATTCTTCAGATGAAAAAGAACATTTAGTAGAGCGAGATGTAACTGATTTAATGGAGAAATTCAATACTAATAAATCGAAAAATAAACCAAAGAATAAACCATTAGTAAAACAACAATCTGTTTTACTGGTACCGTCACACCGACAAGCATCTACTTATTTAGAAAAAGCTTTTAACACCACTAATCAAAAGAATAGTGCTGTAGGTGGTGAAGACGGTGTAGATCATATTAACATCTCTTTCACAGCTGCTACTGCATTAGGTGAATTCTTAGATATTAATGCTAATACACCTTTTGAACATAGGGAACTAGCTCACTTTACATCTATTGGTGGTTTATGGTATTACGTTAAATGCGAAAAACCAGATGAGCGATTTCGTTATACATGGGGAGAAAGAAATCGCGTACTCGGTAAGAGGCTGGCTTTACGTGATGTCGTTGGTTTTAAAACAATCATAGCCGACGCTACCTGGATGAAAATTGTTTCTAATGAAGCAGTGGTTCGAGATTTAGTAGAATCCACTTTACCATTTAAAAACTACTATTATTATGGTCCATTAAATTTACGTAAGACTACACCTGAAGCCATTTGGTATACTGCAGCAATTGATGAAATTCGCCGTACATTAAAAATGCGAGCTAATACAGGTAGTGTAGAATTAATGCCCGATTTTTACTTTTTAGAAAATAATAATCTGTAATCTTTTTTGTATTCTACCATAGCCTAAAATGCTATGGTAGAATACAATATGATTTATTTTTTTGGAGTGTATAATGGCTAGGCTAGTAGAAACCACATATTCCTCGGGTCCAAACGATAAGTTAATTACCGTGGATGCGTACGAAGTAAAAGATGCAGATGTTAAAAATAGTACACCTAATTCCGGAGATAAAGCAGACTCTAAGAAAATGGAGGATGTAAAATCAGGTAATCAAAAAGAAACTATACCTGATTCAGATATGGTTAAGAACGCTAATGATAAAAAGTTGGGTTTAGAAGTTAACCCAAGTAGTTTACTAGATGGAGTTATAGCTAGTAATCCAGAACTATCGTCGGCTATGAAATCTTTACCTAAAGAATTACAAACTAATTTAACTAAAGTAAATAAAACTATAGAAAAAGCCAATGGCATTGTAAACGGTGTTGTTCCGCAACTAAAAAATATAGCCAGTCAATCCAAAACTATAATGGATAATGCGACTGGCGTATATAACAAAGTAGTAACTACTATAGATGGAATTACTAATATTGTAAAACACGCTGATATAGGTACATTAACCGGATTAGGCACAATGATAAACACATTATCGGGTGCTGAGTTGCCTATGAGTTTTATAGATAAAACGGGATTATCTAATTTAGCTACAAACTTAATTCGGGAATCTAGTGAATTAAAAATGCCAAACACTTTTACGGCACTTGAAAAAACAATTAATGATATACCTCTGTTAAATGGAATTGTAAAAAATCTATTACCTGATATAATTGAAAAAAGTAATACAGACTTGTTAAAACAAATAGCAGACAGCAAAGTAGCTGTGGATGTAAATAAAATATTACCTAGTTTTAAAAATGATTTTGTATCATCGTATACAAAACCACTATTAACTAATACTAATAATATCATTAAGGAATTTAATGATATAAATAACTCTTTTACTAAGATAGATCCTAGTTGGAAAACTTGTAGAAATGTTGGTTCTGACTCTACGATTAATGCCACTGTTTGGAGTAATGCTAGTCAGGATTTTAAAGATATTGCTAAAACAGCTATCACTACCATTTACACGCCAATAAACACTAC